>JAEEGK010028730.1_pt1 | contig 11140 bp, 8 predicted proteins | sample 8958771 | NCBI WGS metagenome assembly JAEEGK01 (sample SAMN16246547, study PRJNA631951) | gut metagenome | biome: gut microbiome; feature: rumen; material: SC-attached | host: Bos | place: Iran: Karaj | collected 2018-10 | reverse complement strand
CAGATGCAACATCTTCCTGACGAAGAGGCTGTATTTGCGGCTTCCATGTTCTCGATGTTGTGGAACGTCGTTTGCCGTAACAACTTAGGTCGTGCCGATATGCCAAGGCGGGTGGCTGAGGCTCTCCTTACTTTCCGTGCAATACTGGATATCAATAAGAATGGTAATGCAACATCTGAATTGTACTTGCAGCTCAGTTTCTACAACCTGTGCAGTGCCAGCGAGTTCTGCAACGAGGCGTACCTGTATCATGGCGATCACAAGGCTGCCGAGAGTCTGATATCCATGCTGCGCGATGCTATCAATGATATGAAACATGCTCATAACAATACGGCTATCACCACTACGGCCTATTCGTTGGCCTATTCGGTTATCAGCAAATATTATGAGCAGTATGGTGACTACAATAGCGCGTTCTACTATCATAAGCAGCAGGAGTATGCCGTCTTCAACAACTACCAGCGTTTCCGTGAAGGCAATCCCGAGATTGTCCGTCGTTATGCAGTAGCGTTGGACGGCACGGGCAGACTGTTGTTCCAGTTCTTCCATGAATATGACCAGGCCGAACAGAGTGCCGGGCAGGCTATTGTGCTCTTCGAAGAGTTGTTCGAGAACAACCCTGTTTCCCTGCATGCCGACGATTTGCTGGTGGCAACCTATTATCAGATAATGAGACTGAAGGTGAGCGGTAAGGTCGATGAGGCTGTAGCACTTGGGAGACAGATACTTGAAAAGGTGGATCAGAAGCCCGACTCAGAGTCCAACCTGTTGAACAAGGCATTGATCTTCGATGAGTTGGGTGAGTTGTTCGACAAGCAGGGAAAGACCGACGATGCGCTGGCAAGCCTGCAGACTGCATCGGTCATCTTGTCAATGGCGCTTGATGCTGATCCTGATAACGATGACAAGATGCGCAGTTTTGTGATCAATAAGGTACGTCAGGCTCGTGTGTCGGCAATGAGTGCAGGTGATGGCGTGAATGCGCTTCTTTTCCTGAAATACGCAGGTGAGGTGGTCGAGAAGATGACAACGATGATGCCCGACTCGCTCAAGGTGCGTAACGTGGCCCTCCTCTATTATGCAGCTCATGCTCAGGTGGATATGGTTAATAATGATATGGATTCCGCTGGTGAGTATCGCGAGAAGATAGCCTCGATACTTAATGAATCCGTTTTTGAGAAAGGTCGTGTCGAAGATTTCCAGTTGTTGATCGATTTCTTGCGCTTGCTTTATCGGACAGCTATGGACTATGGTCGTCTCGAGATGGCAGAGACCTGTGTGGGATTGGAATACCTCTTGAAACAGAGGACTTTGCAGGAACGTATCGTCGATCTTGAACAGGTTGACATGCCTTCTACAATGCAATTGCTCCACCGGATTGATGAACTGAAAAATAAATTGCAACAACGAACACATATTTATGGAACAAGATAAAGTCAATCTATTGGACTATGCGCCCGAGAACTTCAAGGACTATCTTCGTTATCTGCGCGATGTGGTCGCCTATAACGAAGGGCGGAAGCAACAGGACTTGCCCACCATCCATGGAATCCTTCGGGGACGGCATTATATCATTACCGGCAACGAGGGAGTGGGAAAGGAGGAGGCTGCCCGTGCCATCTATGGGGAACTGAAGAAACTGGGTGTGGTGAGAAGCTTTGCGAAGCACGATGCCATCAAGCTCTTCGATTCGACCGACGGATTTGCCAATAACATCGAGCATCTGATCAATGACAATAAGAATACCCTTATTTATATACAGAATGCCGACACCTTTGGACGAAAGGGAGCCGTAGGCACGATGACTGGTATTGAAGCAATCTGTAATAATTCAGAGGATTTGTATAATTGCGTCATCATACTTTCAGGTCCCCGCAATAAGTTGCTCGAGGTGGTCAACAGCAGTCCAAAGGCTCATGAGGTCTTTACGAATATCTTCCATTTCGACGATCTGCATGAGGACTCGCTCTACAAATATGCACTGCAGGCCTTGAGGTATCGGGAGTGTGTGCTGACTGCCGAGGCAAGTGACAGTCTATATGAATATATGCGGTATGTCTATTCAATGCGCGGCAACCGCTTTACGAATACGAGATACATCGAGAAGGTCATCGAGAACATGATCCTGCCACACATGATCAGTCGTGTGGCGGGAGAGGGGGTCACCCCGGAGAATGTCAGTCAGTTGGTGATTGAGGCAGCAGACATCCCCGAAGTGGAGATTCCCGACCCTACCGATGCTATAGCCAAGCTCAATGCCTTGGTAGGCCTGGACGATGTAAAGAAGCGGATTCTTGCCCATACCTCGCTGGTAAGGCTGAACAAACTCCGTGCCGATAGGGGGCTTTATAACAAGATGCCGCCCATGCACATGGTGTTTACGGGTAATCCTGGAACGGGTAAGACCACTATCGCCAAATATCTTGGTGAGATATATCATGGCATTGGCGTCCTCTCGAAAGGTCATGTCGTGGTGACCGAACGCTCCAAGTTGGTAGGTCGTTTCATCGGTGATGCAGAGCAGAATACGCTCGATGCCCTTCAGCGGGCTTCAGGTGGTATCTTGTTCATCGATGAGGCTTATACGCTTTTTGTCAAGGCGGATGATACCAAGGATTATGGCTTGCGTGTTATCGAGACCCTTCTGTCCTTCTTGGCTCAAGATGAACCCGACCTGATGGTCATTCTGGCTGGATATACCAATGAGATGTACGATATGCTGGATTCCAATCCAGGTCTGAAGAGCCGCTTCTCCTACGTCTTTGAGTTCCCCGACTATACACCCAATCAGCTGATGGATATTGGACATAAGGTGCTCGAGCGTGAACATTATGAACTGACCCCTGAAGCCGAGAAGAAGCTCTCCGATTATGTGATTGATGCCTATAATCATAAGAACGAACACTTCGGCAACGGTCGTTTCATCACCCGTTTGCTCACCTCACAGGTCATTCCTGCTTTGGGCAACAGGTTGTCGGTCTTGTCGGCCGATCAGATCAGTAACGAGCAACTGACACGGATAGAGGCTTGTGACATCCCTGATCTGAGGCTTCACTATCTGAAGCCCGATGCCATCGACCGGCTGTTGCTCAATGCGTCACTCGAACAGTTGGACAAGCTGGTGGGTTTGCAGACCGCCAAGAAAGCTCTTCACGATTATGTCACTGTCTCATGTCTGCAGCATGAGAAAGGTACGCTGCGCCTTCAACCTGCCAATCTGTGGTGGGAGTTCATTGGCAGTACGGGAACGGGCAAGAGTACGGTAGCCGAGATCCTTTCAAGGATCCTGCAAGGACTGGGCATTCTCAAACTCGGTCATACGGTTTGTGTCAATGCCGAGGAGCTGATGGGCAACGACAGCTTCAGGGTGTTGGAGCAAGCGGTAAGGAAAGCCAGCGATGGACTGCTGTTCCTCGATATGGATGCCCCGGAATACAAGAACCAGAACTACGATAATCTGCGTGTGTGGATTCTGAATAAGATTGCAGAGTACCAGCAGGTAACGGCATTCGTGATGGCCCGTGTCACCAATAGCGATGAATCCATCGCCAAGACGCTGGCTGCTGGCGGTGTCGCCTCTTATCATAATTCGATTGTATTTGACGATTTCTCCATCGAAGAGCTGTCAGATGTCCTGGTATATCTTTTGCGTCGTGACTTCAAATTGGATATTTCTGCCGATGCCGGGAAAAAACTGCAAGCATTTGTCAGAAATCTGAAGAACGGAGAATCGAAGAATATGCCCATTTCTGCACGAACCATGCAACATCTGTCACAGACGATTGCAATGATTGCCCAACTGAGAATCGCATCCGATGGCAGTTCCGCCCCTGAGGTCATTGCTGAAGATGTGGACCACTTTGTCTGGAGCCGTCAGTCATCGGGAAAGATTGGATTCTAAATAATTAAAGGGATAAAAATATGAAAAAACTCGTTACAATTATCGTGCTGTTTCTGCTATGCATGGCAGGCTATGCAGCAGAAACCTATGTGGTGAATTCGCCGAATCTGAACATGAGGGTAGCGCCTAATGGCAAGGCAGAAAAAATGGGTTCACTTAAGAAAGGTGATGTCATCCTCGTGGATACAATCATCAATGGATGGGCCACCTGTAAGAATGATGCCGGAGAGACATTCTATGTGTCTTCAAGATATTTGGAGAAAGGAAGATCACTGGCATCGGCCGATAAAGGTGGAAACCCCGCGAGAGACGAGAAGGATCCCGCTGTGGTCGTTCAGAAACAATTCCTGGAAGATTTGTCTGACATTGGCATCCATATTGAGCAAAGCAAATCTACCCGCTATTTCGAGTATATGATTTTCTTGCCGCTGATCGTATTATTGGTTTGCTGGATATTATCCAAGATTCTGGGCAGGTTCCGTTTGGGCAAATATATCCCTTTGATGGGATTGGCCTTTTTAAGCTATTATGAGTTGAAATGTATGCTGTGCTATAGTGGAAGTCCCGGATTCTTCGTTCACGATGAGTTGATGTCTATCGTGTTCTGGCTGGTCATGCTGTCCATCCTGTTCTTTGTCCAATCCATCTTTTTTGGATTAGCAGGAGAGGATGAAGCGAGATCGGCCGCAAAACATATCGGTACTATTACAGTATTTGGCTGTGGAATCCTTTATCTGCTCACCTTTTTCTTCTTCTCATTCCTCCAGCCGTGGATCATTCTGCTTCTCTTCGTTGGATTGGCATTACATCTTTACGCGATGTTTGTCGATGGCGATAAGGGTGTGATGGGACTAATCTTCTTTGTGATTTATGCCGTCCTCTATGTGGTGAGTGCATTGGCCACCTTCCTGTTCATGGTGATGTTCATTGGCCACATGGTCTATTTGATGGGATGGATTGGCAGCATTGTCTTCATTCTTTTTCTCCTTGCTTGTTGTGGAGGAAGCGGACCTCGACTCATCGCGATTTTCATCAAAGAATGAAACAAAGGTAATAGTTAAGGATATATTACTCAAGTTTCGCATTTAGCGAAACTATACTGGAGTTACCAGTAGTAAACGGGAGTTAACAGGCTTCCAGCCTGTGGAGTTAACGGACGAATGTACCGTTGGAACCTCTTTTCGAAAGGCGCTTCTCTCGGACGTGACCGAAGGGAACAAGGTATCGTCCGTTAACTCCCGCTAACTCCCATTAACTCCCGTTTTCTCCCCTATATCAACAAGTTGAGCATTTGCGAAACTTGAGTATATTATTATCGAGTAATTAACGGTTCATTATACGGTCATTAACGCTATAGATAAAAACTTAGTGTGTAGATTCGTGCGATTCGTGGTCTTAAAAAAATAATTCATGAAAAATTCGTGATCAATTACATGATAATTTGTGTTAAAGAAAAAAGTGTGCGATTCGTGTTCAAAACCAACCCGAAAAGCCGTAAATAATCCATATTTCCCCACCCAAAATATTCATTTCACCATTTTTTCCCCATTTTATTTTGTTTTTACATTTTTTTCTCCTATATTTGCCCCGTAATATAGGCGGAAGGTGAGATGGTCACTGTTCAAGTGTGACCAACTCTAGCGTAGCTTTGGATATATCCGTTGGTAGCAATAGGAGACATTATTTGAGAAACAACATTATTCACAATACAATATGTGCAGATTTTCAGAATCAAGTAAAGTGAGGCTAGGCAACGCAGTAATATATATTGCGTCGCATGCCAAGTACCCTTATAAGACTGAGGTGCTGAAGCTGCTCTTCTTGATGGAGGAGAGAATGGTTCAGAAGTAGCATGTGCCCATGCTGTCGATACCCTTCTCAGTGTGGCGACTCGGCCCAGTGTCTGTCGATGTTTTTGAGGAACTATCCGATGGTCCAGTATTGTTGGACGACTTCGTCACACTTCAATTCAATGGACAGGGTATTATGGTGAAGCCCAGCAAAGAATTCGATGAGGATGAGTTTTCAGATGCCGAACTCCAGGTAATGCACGAAGTGATGGAGCATTATGGTCAGATGAACTCAGAAGAGCTCATTGCTGTAACGCACAAAGAGGGTTCGCTTTGGTATGAAACAGCCAAAGAACATGGTTTGCTTGAAGATTTTGTCGAACAACGTGCCAACAGTTCCAATATCATCATTGATATGGGTCGCCAACTCTGTCCCGATGATCGTGCCTACTACAACGAGACACTTGAGAATCGGCAAGCCGCCAATCTATTAAGGAGTTAATCACATGTACGAAGTTGGCGATTTGCTTAAGTTCTCGCCGTTTGAATTCAAAAACGGCAACATGCCCAAACCAAAGTATTTCATCGTGCTTGGGCATATCGACGACAAAATCATGATGGCCTGTCTTCCCACCTCAAAAGACCATGTGCCTGCTGATGCAGCAGTGGAACGTGGTTGTGTAGATATCAAAGAGAGAGGCGTCAACGCTTTTGTATTCAGCCCGGACGACATGGTCACACCTTCCTTCAGGTTCCCTCGTCCTACCTTCGTTTATGGAGAACAAGTGGATGAATACGAACAAAAGTACCTCGATGAAATGAACAGTATTGTTGATCATCTTGGTCAGATTGATTCCCTGCTCTTCCAACAAATGAAAGAATGTCTGAAGAAAGCACCATTGTTGCGCCGCAAGTATCGCAAGTTGCTATAAATGTTCATGCCGGCATTAAACATATTTTCAAAAAACAAATTTGGGCCGTTAAGTGAACACTAATGTTAATTACATTTTAATAATGTTATTATGGATTCATTGATCAATATTTCGTTAGATGGCAAACCATTAGAAAAACTAATTGAGGTTGTTAGTAATGGTATAGGAACCATATATCGTCCACGTCAAATCAGAAAAGAAGCTGACGCACGGGCATATGAAATCAAAGTGATTGAAAATGCAAAATCATTAGCAACTTCGGAAGCTAAACTGATTGCTGCAGTAACTGATGAAAGAATATCACAAAGATTAGTTGATAAGGAAACACGACGACAAGAGAATATTGATTCTGTTGTTGAAATGGCTGCTAAAAACCTTGAAGGGAAAACCGTTTCCGATAAATCGGTTGATGAAGACTGGGCGACTAGATTTTTCGATATTGTTCAGGATGTTTCAAAAGACGAAATGAAGGCTTTGTGGGCAAAGATACTCTCAAAAGAGATAGAAACACCATTTTCTTATTCCCTTCGAACATTAGAAATATTGAGGAATATTTCCTATGAAGAAGCAAATTTGTTTGTCAAACTATCTGATTATGTATTAAATCAAAGTGATTATTTTATATTTGCAGAATATGAAACTATGGAAAAATTTGGAGTGGGATATAAAGATATTGCTAAACTAAGGGAAATAGGGTTATTGCAATCTGGTGATTTTGTTACAAGTTCTTTTCATGCTAATCCAAACTCTCTATCTACAGTTAATTTTGTTTATGGAAATACTATTTTACAATTCACATTCCGTCCTTCAACTATTGACATTGAAATACCTGTAATTTTGTTAACTCAAGCTGGCCAACAGATTTATCAACTAATAGAAACCAAGCAAAATTGGGATTATATTCGAGATATTTTTACATATATTAAAAAGTCTAAACCATCATCGACCTTGCATTATGGTGAGATTTTGGAGATAATTGACAACCAGATTAAATACGATGTTCCACTAAATGAATTTTTCCTTGTTGATGATGGTCAAAAGTAGTATGCTCTGTTATACATGCTAAAAAGGACATAGTTAATGTTAGAAAATGTGTTTCTTTTGATAATATCACTCAAATGATACCGGTTGTAACACTCCAAACAGTACCGACTGTAGCACATTAAATGATACCGGTCATTTTTGGGAAAATGCTAGATAGAACGCTCTCAGGAGGCTTTGCGCCTCCTACCACTTGGCAAACCACCGCTACGTTTTTCCTGTCATCTGCTGATTTCTTAGGCGAAACTGTTTAAGAGCTAAGATCATTCCTGTCCCTTTAAGGGATAGTAATATGTGTCCAACGTTTGATGCATTGCAATACTGTACTACGGAAATAACTACAGAAAAGACTACGGATAAACTACGGAAAAGCGATTCCTGATTTTGTGTTTTTTTCAAGTGCAGAGATTGGGAAACATCAAGAGTTACGAAAAGCGATTTATAAAAGCAGGCTGGTCCTCAAGTATCTTTCTTATTATGAATAATCCCCAGATGATAGCAAACAATTTGAAACCCTTTCAGCCTACGCATCCAGGCGAAGTGCTGAAAGATGAACTGGAACATCGTGGCATTTCTCAGCGCGGATTTGCCAAGGAGATTGGCATATCATACTCTGCCTTCAATGAGATGTTGAACGGCAAGCGATCGCTCAGTCCCGAATTGGCCATGATGATGGAAGCAGCTCTTGGAGTGGATGCTGCCCCTCTGCTCGCCATGCAAAACGAATACGATATGCTGATGGCCGAACGCGACGAGTCATTTATGGAGAAACTCAGAAAGATTCGTCGTATAGCAGCACTTTTCTAAAATAGAGATAAGCTGATTTAGGCCTCTGTATTCAACCAACCATAAACAGCAGCAAAGCACCTCGTGACTTTGCTGCTTTTTTTTATGTCCTTCCCAAATCCTTCCCATCCTCAATCACAACATCGGACCTTTGAAATAAAAGCAGGCTGGTCCTCACGGATGAGCCTGCTGAGTTGCTTTAATTTCACTTTTTAAGAGTAATAACTTTTAGCCATAAAAGCTAAAAAACATGTTCGCCGCAAAGATAGTGCTTTTTTGCTCAATCTCCAAGATGAAATAGCAAAAAGTGAATATTTCAATCAAATATTTAGCCTTATTTGGGTTGAAATAGGTGGGAAATATCATTTTTTTGGGGGGAATGACTAATTTTACCCCATACCCACCTTGATACTCTAGCAATAATCTGTGTCAATCTGCACCATCTGTGTGGCCTATTCCTCTACGGATTGCTCAGATTAACCGGATTATTTATTCGGTCGCACCAAAAAATTCGATAAATCCGTGCAAATCCGTAGAGCTGTTAATTCTTTAATTCGCAATAAATAAAAAGACGAAAAAAACGTCTGTCCCAATCTATTATAGACGAAAATCTGTTGAAAAATAATATTAATGGTTAATTAACGGTCCATTATACGATCATTAACGTTAAAGAATCTTTTGTTTATGCTCTTCGAGCAGAAATCAAGGAGGAAATCTATTGTGGAAATAACCGCTTGACTGTAGTTCCCTGAAAAAAATTGACTGGAATTAGACTCTAACCCTACAAAGAGTTTACTACTTCTCGTCTTAACCCTGGTAGGACTTTACTTGACCCAACCATTCCTCCTAAGATTTCCTCTAAGATTTCTTGCGTCAGCTATAAAAAAGTTTCCCTCTACGGATTTTATCGAATTCAACGGATTAAGTTGGGTCGAACTGATAATCCGTTAAATCCTTTCAAATCCGTAGCGTTGTTGAATTATTATGTGTCCGGACGGCCTTTTCTGCCGCAGGCTTTTTCCTACTCCAAAATCTTGGAGTCTTTTTCTCTTTTTGAAAGGTGTAGCACGGCCTTGCCGTGCGCATAGAATTAGTGCCAGTCAGCTAGGAGAACTTGTTCTCATAGAAGACCGGCACTAACTCTATGCATACGGTGCTCCGCACCTACACCTTTCATAAAGTTTTTTTTTTCATATAATTATAATAGGGGTCAATCAAGTCCTCCCCCTAAGCAGGGGGAATGAGGGGGTCTTCCCTTATTTCCACTTCTTGATCGTCCAGACCACCACCCCCCAAACCTCAAAATTATCATCCTCATCAATCCTGATGGGCTTGAAGTTGCGATTGGCAGGTCTTAATTCGATATAACCCTCCTTTCGATGGGTAAGGTCAAGATACTTGATGGTGAACTCATCATTGAGGAAAGCGACAATAACATCGCCATTCTTCGCTTGTATCGATCTGTCGATGACTGCGATGTCACCGTCACAGATGCTGGCCTCCATCATCGAATCGCCCTGCACACGCCCATAGAACGTAGATTCCGGATGTTCGATAAGGTCACGATTGAAGTCCAGGCTATCGCGGTGGTAATCTTCGGCAGGGGAGGGGAACCCCGCCTTGATAGCTGATGCAAATTGAAGGTTCAAATGCTCATTGAAACCTGCTGGTAGTATTTGTATGCTGTTCATATTCAGTAAATCAATTTTATTGGATTTTTGACGCTGCAAATATACACCTTTTTGAGGTTTCTTGCAAGAGTTTTGTCGAAAAAGGATTGTTTTTAATTAGTCTTCGTAATTGTCAGGCCAAAAGACTATCTCTTCTCCCTTATCTGCAATAGATGAGGTTGTCTTCTTTGTCTTATCATCGATGGGAAGATCAACAAAGGCGGATTTTATATCCTCGTCTTTGAATTTCATCAATCTAAAGACAACGTCTTTATATTTCATGTCAAAATCCAAGGAGAACTTTGATAGGAATTGTTTTAATTCTGTCACCGTTTTTCGTCCGCATTGTGGGGAATGGACTAATGTTTCAAGTGATAGTTGGGGTATTTCTCTGAAAACAGATACTTTGTTCGCCATCAAGACGTTTAAGGCCCTTTTAGAAAATTGAAGATCCTTTATAGGAGTATCCAGTAATACGTAGGCACTATTGCACAATTGCTTCTCTTCATACGCAAGAGAATTAACTTTTTCGAGGGTTTTCGTTTTCTTGATTTCATTTTCTAAAAGAAAGATTTTCCTCCTCAAGTCACTATTGTCGGCTCTCAAGTCGAGCAGTTCCTGCATCGTTTTCTGAAATGATTTGGAAATCCGTTGAATGCTACTGATGTACAGTTGCCTGACGCGCTCCTCAGTAAGATCATATTTTTCGGCAGCTTTTAGGCGACCCTCTCCAAAGAGATGCATCTCTAAGATTTTTTTATCCCTATCACTAAGTGCATCCTTAAAATTGGTGAGCATAGCGTAACAAAACTGAAGTATGTACCTGTTTTGTTTTGCATTAACTGTGTTGCCAGATGCCTTCAGATTACTCTCAATTGTCTCGCCACCTACATCAGCCATCTTCTGGTTAATAGCTGCTTCGAGATTGGCGTCAAGCGGAAGGTCATACTTCCGTAATAGGGCAATAAGCTGATTCAATTCTTCAATAGGTGTCATATTTACTTTGTTGTTATGGAGAGA
>JAEEGK010028729.1_pt1 | contig 11141 bp, 13 predicted proteins | sample 8958771 | NCBI WGS metagenome assembly JAEEGK01 (sample SAMN16246547, study PRJNA631951) | gut metagenome | biome: gut microbiome; feature: rumen; material: SC-attached | host: Bos | place: Iran: Karaj | collected 2018-10 | reverse complement strand
GGAGGGGATGGGGACGCACTCGGAGCATCTTATGCGCACTCTGCGTCCACAGAGCCGACGGCGTACGGGGAGGCGCGACGCAGGAGCGCCATGAGGTCGTTGGTTTTGTCTTTCGTTTCTTCCTGCCTTGTTTGCAGGCTTCGAGCGAGGCATACGGAGCGAGAAGTATCCGGAAAGGGGTGGTTGGTCGGGGTTCTTTCGGCGTAATGCCGCGAGGTGGATTCCATGGATGTCGTTCACCTTCCCCTGGCGCCAACCAGGGAAAGGGAAATCCGCGCTTCGCACGACGTTATGGCGGAAGGGTGAGGCGCACCTGGGAGGACTCGTACCTGAGCGCTGGTCAGGTACGCTGTTCCTGACGGATTCTTACGGGCCTTGCGGGCGGATGATGGGAACGCCCGGCGTTCTCCCCTGCCCAGTCTTCGGAGGCGCCCTTGGCGCCTGTTGTCGTACGCCGCATGGGGTTCGTGTTGCCCTGCTAATAATAGCTGCGCAGCAGCTATTATTAGCAGTGTCAACAGCCTCTGCACGAACGAGTCTCGAGGCCGTCTTATGGGACGTAGCATCGAGAGGACTCGTGCCCTTGGGTGCGCGCCGGCAGGGACCGCTTTCGGGAGGGAGGCGCGCTGTGGGGTTCCGGTCGTACGGAAAAAATACGGGGGCGCCGCCATGGCGTCCCCGCACTGTCCTCCGGACACGAAAAAAGGGGGAAGGGACCGTAGTCCCCTCCCCCCGTGTGGAGCTGCATGTCCCCGTGCCTCCGCTACCACGTCTCCGGATATGCGGAAGGCGCCTGGACGCCGGCGATCTCGGCCGGCATGTCGCCGCCTGCGTCCATCGGATCGGGACCGCCCTGCGCGTTGCGGGCGATGGGATCCAGGGCCTTGAAATTGCCAATGATGGGCTCGTACTGGTCCATCTGCTGCCTGTTGTTGCGGTCCAGGCCGAACGCTTCCATGTTCGTCTTGCCCACGGAGGCCTTGGCCATGTGGGTATTCTTGAACTTGGAATTCGGCGTGGGGATGAGGTTGACGTCAAGGAGGGCCTTTCTCTTCTGGTTGTCCTTCGGTGTCGTCACGAAGATGCAGGGATTCGCATCCACGGGGATGGCGAGCACCTTGCGGCCGTCCTGCAAGCGCAGGAATTCGACGTTGTTCAGGGCAGCGAGGTCGATGCTGCCGACGAGTTTGAAATTCTTGTCCATAGTACTGTGGATTATGTTGTCGTGTATTTAGTATATTATATAGTCCATTGCTACAAATGTAATGATAATTTGTAGTTTATTCAAATAAATTTGAATTCTTGGAAGGCGCTACGCTATCCTCAAGGTGCGTTCGGAGGTCGGCACCTTGCGCGTGAACTCCTTGTAGATGTCCTGGTGTTCCTCCATAAGCAGTTTCACGTCCAGCTGTTTGAAGGTCAGTGCTTCCCAGAGCTTCGGATGCTTCGAGCGGAAGGCGTCGGAATCGAACACGATGGAGTTCCTGGTCTTCCAGGTCGCGAGGATCTTCTTCCCGTCGGCGGATGTCAGGGTGTCGGCTTCGCCGAGCGCGACCTTGATGCGGTCGGCGATCATGTCGGTCTCGTCTTTGATGTCCTTGGTCCTGGCCTTCAGCTCAAGCAGCTTCTCGATGTCTTTTTCGAGCTCCTCGCTTGCGGCGACCTTGGCGGACTTGCTTTCCTTGTAGATGATCGTCACGTCTTCTCCCGTGATGGGATCGGGTTCTATACCCTTGCATATGTTCTCGCGCCAGAACTCGTCGAGTTTCTTCCGGATGGTTGCGTAGGTGTTCTCCTTCAGGTCGTAGAAGTGATAGCCGAAGGCAGGCTCCTGCCCGCGTGCGGTCTTGTCTATCCAGCAGAGGGCCCCGCGTTTTGCGCCGAGGACGCCCATCTGGTACTGGAGCTGGAGTATCCAGTGTATCGGGGGATTCTCCGGATCGACGGGACGTGCCGTGCTCTTCAGCTCGAGCACCATCCAGTTCTCGGGAGTCCTGTCTTCCACGGGGGTGGCCTTTGGCCAGAAGCAGCGGTCCGGGCTTACCCTCAGGTGGGGCAGGTCGTCGTCCACGGCGAGCCAGTCCCCTTCCGTGGAAGGGTCGATGATCACGTCGTTCATGTCCGCGAAGGCCGCGGCCGATGCGAATTCGAACCAGTGCCCCTCGCGCATGGCGGGGGTCTCCTGGACGGGAGGCAGCTTGCCTGTCTTCTCGAGGAAGAGTTTCAGGGGCGTCTTGAAGGGGGAGCATCCGAAGATGGTCCCCACTTCGCTCGCACCGATTCCCTTCTTCCTCTCTTCAAGCCACTCGTCATGGGTGGCGGGTCTTATGATCGAGTATGACATAGGCGTTTGATGTTAGGATGCGACGTCACCCTCGAAGCAGAGCCTGGTAAGGTTCTCCGACGTGATGGAGTAGTTGTGATTCTTGATGGTGGCTACGATCTGGGGACGGGTCATCTTGCGCTGCTTGATGGCGGCGAGCAGGCTGTTCCAGGCTTCGGAGTTCGGGGCCATCATCTGTGTCGGTGCGGCTGCCGGCGCTCCGGGTGCGGCCGGGGCTGCCTGCGGAGCCTGCGCCGCGGGTGCTGTGCCGGGTGCAGGGGTGCCGGTGTTCTTGGAAGCAGCGGGGGTGCGGGTTCCCGTGCTTGAGGAGGCGGAAGCGTAAGGGTAGGAGTCGTACTTCGTGCCGTAGGACATGACGTCCTTGTTGTAGTAGACGTCAGCGCCCACGCCGAGAGCCTTGCAGGCGACGCTTATGGCGTCCGTGTAGGCCATCTTGTAGGCCTCGTCGGAGAAGAACATGCTGCTGGACTCCTTTGCCACGAGCTTGCTTCCGCCGAGTCCCTCGATGGGCTTGCTCCAGCACTTGTTCTCGACGTCCTTGATATAGAGGTGGATGCGGACGAAGGCGGCAGTCTCGCCGTTCTGCGTCTCGGTCCATTTCTCGACGATCTCGGTATACCAGCCTATGCCGACGGGGCCGAACTGCTCCGTCAGCGCCTTGATGCGCCACATCGGGTTGATTTCGGTGAAGCCGGAAAGCCTTCCGCCTTTGATGGTTTTCTGCGCTTCCGCGGGAACGGAGCGCACTTTGTCGTAGATTTCTAAATTATTCATACTCAAGGTATTTTGGGATTGAACTTCCTTACTTGATACGATTTGACGAATCGTTTCTTCTCCTGGCCACCCGTTCTTTCGGGGGCCTGACCGTGCCCACAGGAGGTGCGAAGACCGACGGGGATGTCAAGGGCGTGCGGTGCGACGGATTGCGGCACGGACGCGACGCAGACGAGCCCGGACGAGCTGCGGGACCGGGACGGGCGCGCCGGCCCTTGACACCGGGGCGAGCGCCTAAATTCGCGCGGGCTGGATCCCTGGAGGGAACGGGGACGAAGAAAGGAGGGGTTGTTGCGGGTTTTCCCTTGTGGGCCCGTATCCTTCGCGTTGGCCGGGCCAGTTGCGGGAATAATCAGACTTGACATTGAAAGGGGCAAGGATTGCCCTGCCCCTTTCTTGCTGTATCATTTTCTTGTATTCTTTCTTCATGCCCTGTCGAGTTTGTCGGGCACGTATCGTGCGAGATCCTGGAAGGTACATATGTGTTCCGACAGGTCCGTGCGATGTTCGTAACCGCCGTCTTTCTGCTCCAGCACGGTGATCCAGAAGCCGCTGTCGACGAATAGCCCTTCCAGTATCCACAAGGGATTGCGGGTATAGGGGAACTTGTTCCACTTGAGGTCCCCGAACTTAACGGTCGATGCTACCTCGCAGAGGAACCGGCCACGCCGGAAGTACATCACCGGATAGCAGAATATCGGGTTGGGTTGCTTGAAGAAGTCATTGAAGATCTTCCGGATTCTTTTTCCTTTCATGTTCTTTTCTGATTGATTGGTTTTCCATGAGGTCCCTGTTGCTTGTCCGGAGTCCATACACTCCTAGGATACCGAATAGGATACCGTTGACAAGGAGCGCTATCCGTAGGCATGTCATCAGTGTCTCCTTGTCGTGCACGACGACCTTTATAATGGCGAGTGCCAGTGCAAAGAGCACCAGGAACACCGTGAAGAGGGTGGAGATGATGCGGTGGTGCCTTGATGCTTTCAGGTAGTTTTCAGTGTTCTTGTCCATGGTGCTATTTGTCCATGTCGTTCTTGATGTAGAGCTTTCCTTTCCGACCTTCGACGCGTCCTGCGCGGTAGACGGCGAGCGCCGTGTTGGCGATCCTCATCCATTGGCGCTTGCCCTGGATGCCTTCGCAGACGGCGATGGTCCCTGTGGCCATGTCCGTGACGACGATAGGCCGCCCGAGCATGGCGAGGGTGGCCGTGTTTCCGCTGATGGTCACCGTACGGCCGAAGCGGTTGTATGTCTGGCCGGTAGCGAGAGCTACCGCTGCCTGTTTGTTGATGTTGTTCATCTTCTGGTATCAGAGTTCGTTAAAAGCCTTGTCGATGGATATTATTCTCTCCGGACAGCAACAGCGCCAGTCGTGCCTTGTCAGGTCGTAGTACCGGAGGTTGTCGTCCCCTCCCCTCGTCTGTTGCCATGGGTTCTTCTTTTTCGGCACAGGGTTTCCCTTGATCAACTTCTCGATAAGGGTTTTCTTCCTCGTACCGAACGCTTCGCGGATCGAACCGTCGGATTTCTCGAAGAAGAAATGCGCGAGTGTCTCGGTCATGGTTTTCCCGACATCGAGCACGAGGATTGCTTTCCGTTGTATCTCGGCATCGGATGCCCCGTTCCGGGACATCCTGCTTGTAAGGATCTCTTTTACGTCGTCCGGATTTGTCCAGTCCGGCTCGGTCGAGATATTTTCATTTGCCATAATCGTATTCTGTCTTGGGTTATAGTGTCTGTCTGGGACCGCCACTGGCATCTTTCACGGCGTCACGGATTACTTTCCCGAGGGCTTTCGGAAGCTGGCGGAAGTCACTCAGGACCAGGTTGTTTTTGAAAGTATCCTTGACGCAGTCAGTACCGACGCCGATTCCGACCGGGGTGACGCCCTTCTTTGAAAGGCTGTTACAGACGTTTACTACTTTTCCGCTGTCGTTCGCCCCGCCGTCGGTGACGACGAACATTAGGATTTTTTCTGCGGTGCGTTTCCTTATCCTGGCAAAGGCCTCCGTCATGCCTTCGGCGGTAGGAGTGCTTCCGTTAGCATAAATGGCGCCGAGCTTCGTCGAGGGTCTGTTACCTCCTTCCTGGTAGATACGGAAGAAGTAACCGAATCCGTATATGAAGACGTCGACGTTATCCAACCCGGTGAGAGCCTCACTGATGAGCACGGCCGTATCGCGCGCCCAGACATAGGAATAACGTCCGTCTTTTTCACGGCTATCCATGCTTCCGCTTTCGTCCACGAGCAGGCAAACGGCCATCCGGTCGGCCTTGCTTATCGAAGTCCTCGTATAGACGTTCTGTACGCCCACGTGCGCATCGACGAGCTTGTGGTCGGTGTCGAGAAGGCCGGAGCGCCAGCCCCGGGTCTTCAAGACGATGTCCCTGCCGAGATTGCGGAGCTCGTTCCTGATCGGGGTGATATAGGGTTGCATGGCCTTTTTGGAGGAACGGTATGCCTTGATGGAGAGGGGGTCGTTATCGACCTTCTGGTTGATGAGCGAAGTGGTTCCAACCGAAAGGTCTCCGTGTATCAGGGCCGAGAGAATTTGATCGGAAGCAATTTTAGACTGTTGTTTGGCCTGCTGTCTGGCCTTTTCTTTCGGATCCTCTTCGGAGTCATCTTGGGCGGAAAGGCTTTTCAGGGCGTCTTCGAGAGCATCTTGAACCTCGTCGAGAAGTTTCTGTGCCTCTTCGTCCGTAAGGGTCGGGGACTCTCCTTCGTCCTCATCTCCATCCTCATCATCGTCTTCGTCCCCTTGGGCTCCCTCCGCGCCTTCTTGACCTTTCTGGTTGCCGGCGTCGGAGTCGTCTGATCCCTCGTTGCCTTGGCCGTCCTGGCCTTCTTCTTTGTTCTCATCGTCGGAGTCACCGTTTTCGGAATCTCCTTTGGAAGAGGAGCCGTTATCGGTGTCCTTCTCGCCGCCCTCATCATCGTTGCCGGCGCCGGATGATTTGTCCTGACCGGTTTCGCCGTCTCCGTACTGCGACTGTTCCGTACCGTCCGAGCCTTTGCCGGCGGAGGGAGCGGAGCTGTTGCCGTCCTGTTCATCCTCTTCGTCACCGGAGGCCTTGACGCTGACGGTTACGGAGATGGTTTCGCCGTCCCCGCCCTTCTGGCCTTTCTTTCCCTGGGATGATTTCCCTTGTTGCTGTTCCGCGAGGTCCTTCCCTACTTGCTCCTTGATGTATTGACGGAGCATCTCGTAGATTTTCTTCGCGGCAGCAGTGCTTTCGGCAGTGCTGACGGGGAAAGGGGTGAGGACGTTGTCCCTCACGTCCAGCAGGAACGCGGAGTGTTTCTTCAGCAGTTCGGCATCAAGGGAGGCCGGATAGCGTATCATCGCGAGGAGCGTGTTGAATATGTCGGCCGTTTCGCGCAGGGCCGGGTCAACCATACTGTTGATGGTTTTCGTGGCCTCTTTCTCGTAGTTGCCGTAGTAGTGCTTTTTTACGGGCGCGAGGAAGTACGCGAGGGCGCCGAGCGTCGCACCGGTGCGCCTTTCCTGCATCTCGTCCTCGATGACGTTCCAGATGTCGTGCAGAAGTCTGTTGGTGGTGTTCGGGCTGTCTTTTCTGACGGTCCAGAGGAGGTGTCCGCCTTCGTGGATGGTCAGACCTCGGAAGATGTCCATCTTCTGCTCAGGCGTGTACCTCTTGTCGTCGAAATAGTCCGTGGCGACCCACAGTCTCTTGTGGTCCGTGGCGGACATGTCGCCCCGTTCGTTTATGATGATTTTCACCCTTTTGGGGATGTTCATCGCCATGAGCAGGTTAGAGGCAGACTCGTATGCGTTCTTCAGAAGATCTGCGTCCTGCAATTTTTCCCCGCACAAGAAACGTGATAACGGCGAGTTCTGGCAGGTGTTGGGAGACCAGCTGATATTCAGCTTGGACTTCACCCTGACGAAGGTGTCCTGGTCGCGGTCTATGAAGTCCTTTGACAGGATGGCGACGCGTTCGTTGGCGGAGAGTTTCTTGATTTCCCGGGGTGTCATGATCGTAGATGTTTGTTAGTTCGAAAGAATCATTTGGGCGACGGCATTCATTTCGCCTTCGGCCTTTGTTCCGTCGAAGATGGGAAGATATACGGCTTCCATGGAGTCGGTGGGGCCCCATCCGTCGTATATCAGGTCAGCGGCGGCGAGAGTTTCGCGGGTGGAGACGCTGTGGCTGATTGAACCTTCCAGCCAGGCGTGGCGGATTTTGTTTGCGGTGTTTACGAGCATGCCGGCTTCGTCATCGGAGATGCCGGATCTCTTGACGAGCAACTTTATTTCGTCGTTAGCCGGGAGATAATCGACCTTGTACCGGAGAGAGAAGCGGTTCAGCAGGGCCTCGTCGAGGCTTGTCGTACCGGTGTATTCGCAACCGACGTTCGCAGTGGCGATGAACATACAGTCCTTGTGGACGTGAATGATTCTGTCCGAGGCACTCTCAGCCTTGTCGAGTTCGAGGTAGCGTCTGCTGTCGAGAACCGGGAAGAGGATGTTCAGGTCGGCTGCGCGGGAGATCTCGTCGAGCAGTATGACCCCTGGTTTCTGAATGTCCTCCGTGAATTTCGCCTTGTCGAAGTACGTGCGTCCGTCAGGGCCGATGCGGTGCACGCCGCAGAGGCAGCTTTCGGTGTCCTTGCCTATCTGGCCCATATCATAAATGCGCAGGGGCTTTCCGAGCCTCTCGCAGGCGACCCTCACGAGGTCCGTCTTTCCCGTTCCGGTATATCCGAAGATGAGGAAGTTCACCTTCTTGATAATGTTGCGGACCAGGAGGTACCAGTCTCTTTCTGAGATTGAGAAACCGTGCTGGTCGATTGTGGGAGGAGCGTACACTTTGTTGGTCCTTAGCTCATCAAAGAGGCAGGTCTGGGTTGTCGACGACGAAGGTGCGTCGCCGTATGCCACTCCGAGGGATGCGAAGTTCTTGCTCCTGTATACCTGCCATTCACGGAGAATCTGTTCGGAAGCCATGTGTTCCGGTATGAGTGGCTGGAACGTAGGATCCGGTGAGACTACGAATAACAGGTTCTCCGGAGCTATGTAGTACGGGGTGCTGTTGTCTCCGTTTGTGTCATCAACCAAGTTGGAAGCGACGAAAATGGTGCCTTCCGGATACTTTTTCCATTCAGGGCCACCATTACCGGCGAACTTCGTCGTTTTCTGGGTTTTTATAAGGTTCCCACTGACGTTCATCGAGTCGATGATCGCTTTTCCGGAATCCGAGAAGAATTGTCCCGGAAGGGGTTTGAGCTTGAGGGATAGTCCTCCGCTTTTGGCTTTGCTGATGTTGACAGATTTTAAGAAATACATTCTCGTCGTAAGTTTTGATGGTGTCTGCTGTCGTCTTTACCTTTGCATCGTGCTACGGAAAGGACGGGAAGGGACAGGTACTGCCCCGCCCCCGGAATACCCGGAGGCGATGCGTTATGGAAAGACGGCTCCCGCCCGGAGGGGAGCGAAGAAAGGAAAAACAATGATGCCTGCATCCGTTGGGCTTTCCTGCGGGAACGACCCGGAGCGCGGAGCGGACACCTCCTACAGAGAGCGTTCGGCCTTTACGACGTAGTTGCGGTAGAAACCGTTCGCCTGGAGGTTCTCGAAACATTCCTTGATGTCGGCCGGGTCCTTGAAGTCGCGGTTGCGCGGATCCGGACCGCCGTTGATCTTGACGCGCCAGGGCGTGTTGGAATCGGTTCCTTTGATGCGGAACGCCACGATGGTCCTGGGCTTGTCTGAATACAGGTTATTCATGGCTTGATGTATTTAGACGTATTCGGTTTCACTTATCCGGATATGGTCGTCGGTGCCGTTAGTATCGGCGAGGTCGTTATGGTCCGAGACGTATTGTTTCGCCTCCTGCCAGTCCTTCATGGGACGGCCGGCGATCTCTGATATCTTCTTGACGGCCTCTTCCTCGGTATAGGTTTCCTGGCCCTCGTCCTCGAGGTCGATGATGACGGTTTCCTTGAAGAAGAGCTTTTTCGCGTCATTGCTGTGGATGACGCCGTAGTCGTCCTCGTCCTCGCAGAAGTAGAGCTTCAGGTCCGGATATTTCTTCTGGAGGAACTCGTCGAATTCGACCATCCTGCCCCATGCGGTTTCGGTGTCGAACCAAAGGACGTTCTCGCCCTCCAGGGTGAGATTGGTCCACTTGCCACGGCAATAGACTTTATTCGGATTACCACCGAGGCGTTTGACGAGGCATCCGAGCCATCGGTTTCCGTAACCGTTGTTTTCCACGAGCGGCCTGGGCCGGTCCTCGAGCCTCTTCATCTTGTCGTAGAGACTCTTGACTTTCTTCTTGTCACCGGTGATGACATATTGGGTAAATGCTATGTTTGGCATAGTGTTTCGTATTGCTGTTGCACAAAAAAGCCTCCGCCGGAAAACGAAGGCCAGAATGGATTCTGATGGGTTTGTCAGTAGGTTTCCCGCAGCCAGAGTTCCAGGAACTTGTCGGCCACGGAATATTCCTTCTCCGTCTTGGAGAGGGAATAAGTGACCAGCTGGTCTTCGAGGAGCTTGACGAGCGCCTTCTGCGCCGAGCTCGGGGAAGCCAGGGCGTGTTTCTTCACGAAAGCCCCGGATGTGGGTTTCCTTGCGGGACTCTCCTTGGCTATGGCGACAAGCATCTGCTTCTGCGTCAGCGTCAGGGAGGAGAGGATCTCGCTGTAGGTGTGCCCGTTCTCTTCCAGGATGTTGCTGACTGTCTGGCGTATCACGGCCTCGTCCACGGCCTGTTTGGGATCCGTGAAGGCGAAGACGTCGTGAAGCACCTTGTGGTTGTAGTAGGTATATCCTGAAAACATGTCGTAGCAGTAACCGGCCGTTTCCGGCGAGATGGCTATGCCGGCTTCCTGGAAATGGTCCACCACGAAGGTGACGTACTTGTCCTTCTCGATACGGTCCAGGTGGACCTGCTGCGCACTGTTGTAGAACGGCTTGGAGTAGGACGAGAACATCTGCTGGAGGATGTGCCTGTTGCTCCCGGAGAAGATGAAGTTGCAGTTGTTCATCTTCTGGATGTAGGTGCGCAGCAGCGCTTCCACGTTCTTCTCCGGATAGTGGGATATCTGCTGGAACTCGTCGATGGCGAAGATGCAGGGCTTGTCCGCTTTCTCGAGGTACGAGAAGATCTCTTCCAGCGTCAGTTCCGGAGTGCTGATGTCCCCTATCTGGAGGTTGACCTTTGGCTCCCCGGAGACGGGGTCCAGGCTGAAGGCCGTGGCGAGGGACCTGATGGTCCCCAGGAAAAGCTTCATGGCCTTCTTTTCTCCGGGCACCAGCTTCCGGTATATTTCTTTTCCGAGGAAGAATACCATCTCGCGCAGCGTCGAGGTGGCATAGATGTCCGTGTAGAACGTGTAGAAGTTGTCCTTGATGCGCTCGTCGTTGAAGACGTGACGTATCAGCTGGGTCTTGCCCATCCTCCGCGAGGAGGTGAGCAGGACGTTGCTCTGGTTCCGGAGATGCGTGACGATGGTTTCCGTTTCCTGCTCGCGGTCGCAGAAATACTCATCGGGGATGATTCCGGTTAGGAAGAAAGGATTCGTCATATTCTTCATTTTCGGCGAATTTAGCGTTAATATTTCAATTATCCAAATTGGATTATCTAAAACGGATAATCTAAAACGGATAATGAGAGGGAGGACTCTCCGGCCGGCCTACATGTGCAGTCTGATGCTCGTGGGGATATGGACGGAGAGGCGGTCGAGCGCATTAATGATGTTGCGCGATATGGCAGTGAGCTTGTCGATATCGTCGCTCTTTTTCGATATCGCCTCCTCGAACTGCTTCTTGTCCACGGCGAAGGAGCTGGTTGGTGTTTTCAGCATCACCTGGTCCTTGCCGTAAGGGGTGGCGGATTCGACCTTTTCGAGGTTTACGTACTTGTCGACGTTTCCTTTGGTGTCCTTGAATTGTACGATGTTCATTTCTTGATGATGTTAAAGTGTTTACAGATTGCTTCAGCTGTGTCCCAGCCTTCGATTTTAGAGAGGCCGTAGTTGTCTCGTATGTAT
>JAEEGK010028728.1_pt1 | contig 11141 bp, 9 predicted proteins | sample 8958771 | NCBI WGS metagenome assembly JAEEGK01 (sample SAMN16246547, study PRJNA631951) | gut metagenome | biome: gut microbiome; feature: rumen; material: SC-attached | host: Bos | place: Iran: Karaj | collected 2018-10 | reverse complement strand
TTCAATCTGACCGAGAGCATTCTTACACATTTCGTCCAGATTGACGAGTGAGCGCTGCGTGGATACGAACCAGGCGATTGCAACAACCGCGAGGATGATAAGGATAATTGCTGTCATGATAGTTTGTTTAGTGTGGTTGATTCTGTGAATTCTGTTGCAAATGTAGCAAGTTTGCGCGAGAAACCAGTGCAACGGGCGCAAATATATCGCGTTATCTGCAGATTTTCGGTAGAAATAGTGCTATTTTGAACGAAAGTGGCGCGAAACATACAGAAATTCTTGGCGCTTGATGTGTCGCGGGGCGCGAAAGGGCGGCTGGCGCGTCTGTCTCCGTGTCGCATTGAGCGGAAGGGAGGCTGGCGAATATGCTGAAGGCTCGGATAAATTGGCGGGGAGAAGAATTCAGTAGCCTAAGGCTCGCATAAAGTAGATGCTATTCTAATTTGATAGCCTTAGGGTCGCGTAAAGTGGAAAGGCGTTTCATTCAATAGCTTCAGGCTCGGGTAAATAAACTTATGTGTCTGACGAGTCTTTATCATGCTCGGATAAAATGGAAAGGAGTCGATTTTACTCCCAATTGGGGGATTTAAACGCGGATGGGATAAAATTTTATTCCATTTCGTTGGAAATAAACGCGGAAAAGCGTAAATTTGCCCCGCAAACCTATTTAATCGTGCGAAAACTATGCAAGAAACAAAACCAATCACGCTCGACGAGATCTACATCAGCCCGTTCACGGCTCGCCGGGTTTACAGCGAAGATGGGGTTGTGAGCTGGATTCCATTGAAAAGGAACCTCGAACCGACGGGAATAGCGCGGCTGGATTTCATTTTCCGCAGTTTCTCGGAAGGCAACGGCGATTTCGGATGGATCGCAGATCGCCTCGGCTGTACTAGGGCGGATATGTGGGGATGGGCGCGCGTAATGCTCGGAATGGACGCGCGGGATTTCCGTCACGCCTATAGGTTCCGTCTCGCAAACGATCTGCTTCGCTTCACCTCGCTGCCGATAAGCGAAGTAGCGCGCCGGGCTGGCTTCAGCTCCGCGAGTCTGATGTGTCAGCAGTATATGAAGTACGAGCACTGCTCGCCCGAGGAAGTCAGACGCACCAGCCGCCTTCCGATGGATGAAGACAGGTTCAGAATCTGACGCAGACTGAGTGTCGCGCCATGCGGCAGGAAGTCTATTAGCTCTGTATCCCTGTCGCAGCACGCGCCAGGAAGTCTATCAGCTCTGTATCCCTGTCGCAGTTCGCGATAGGAAGTCCTTTAAGTTTTTTTCGTCGTCACGGCTCGCGAAAGGAAGTCTATCAGGTTTTTTTCCCTTCCGCGCCTCGAGTCAGAAAGTCCTTTAAGTTTTTTTCCCTTTCGCGCCAAGAAATAATTAAATCTCAAGAAATATGAAACTAAAATTATCGATAATCGGCATGCTGGTAGCTCTGTTGAGCTCGTGCACGCCGCGACACCACAACTTCATCGCTGGCGAAGGTACTTTCCTCCTCGACGGAGAGCCTATCGTCGTCAAAGCCGCAGAGCTCCACTATCCGAGAATCCCACGCCAGTATTGGGAGCATCGCATCAGGATGTGCAAAGCCCTCGGCATGAACACTATCTGCATCTACGTATTCTGGAACATCCACGAGCAGGCCGAGGGAAAATTCGACTTTACAGGCAATCTGGACGTGTCGGAGTTCTGTCGCGTCGCGCGCAAGCTCGGCATGTACGTCATTGTCCGTCCCGGCCCATACGTCTGCGCCGAATGGGAGATGGGAGGCCTGCCGTGGTGGCTTCTGAGGAAAAAAGACATCCAGTTGCGCGATCTCGACCCGTACTTCATGCAACGGGTCAAGATTTTTGAGGAGAAAGTGGGCGAACAACTCAAACCGCTCACGATTCAGAACGGTGGACCCATCATTATGGTTCAAGTGGAGAACGAGTATGGCTCCTACGGCGAGAACAAGCCATACGTGGCCGAAATCCGTGACTGCCTCCGCAGTATCTACGGCGACGAGATGACTCTCTTCCAGTGCGACTGGGCCTCTAACTTCGAAAAGAACGGGCTCGACGATCTGACGTGGACAATGAACTTCGGAACCGGCTCGGATATCGATCAACAGTTCCGACGGCTCGGCGAGCTGCGCCCTAACGCTCCCCGCATGTGCAGCGAGTTCTGGAGCGGCTGGTTTGACAAGTGGGGAGCACAGCACGAGACGCGACCTGCGAAGGATATGGTGGAAGGCATGGACGAGATGCTCAGCAAAGGCATCAGCTTCTCGCTCTACATGACCCACGGCGGCACCTCCTTCGGCCATTGGGCAGGTGCCAACAGTCCGGGCTTTGCTCCAGATGTGACGAGCTACGACTACGACGCTCCCATCAACGAATGGGGCTTGCCTACGCCTAAGTTCTGGGAGCTCCGCAAGATGATGGAGAAGCACTCCCCCAAAGGGGGAGCGGGGAGGGGGCTTCCTGCTGTTCCAAAGGCTCCCATGCCCATCATTACCGTTCCAAAGTTCGAGCTGACCGAGTTTGCTCCGCTCTACAATGGTTTCGACTTTAGGTACTATGTTGATCATGATCAAGATCTCCGTACCGTTGGTGCACCCCTGACATTTGAAGAACTCGACATGGGATGGGGAGCTATGCTCTATAGTACCCGTCTGCCTGAGATTCCGAAGCCGGAAGAATCGGATTGGGCTGCAACGCTCACGATTGACGCTCACGACTTTGCACAAGTCTTTATCGACGGCAAGTACATCGGCAAAATTGACCGCGTGAAGAACGAGAAGTCGCTCTCCTTGCCACCTGTCAGTCGAGGGCAGGAACTGCAAATACTTGTCGAAGGAATGGGTCGCATCAACTTTGGTCGTGCCATCAAGGACTTTAAAGGATTAGTCAGCAAACCTACAATCACTGTCAACGTGAAGTCACATTTCGGCATCGACGGCGCGGAGATTGTATATACCCCAACAATGTGGGAAAACATGCGTATCCCCGACGACTACGAGGTAGCTGTCAGGGCATTTGAGTGGCAGAAGGAGAAGCCTAACACTCGCGAGTCCATCAGCATGATGCGCCTCGGCCGCACCATGCGCTATGCCTGGGACAGCGAAGACCTCATCTTCGGTCGCGGCTACTATCGCGGTTACTTCGACCTCAAGAAGGTTGGCGACACGTTCCTCAACTTCGAGAAGTGGGGCAAGGGACAGGTTTGGGTGAACGGTCACGCCATGGGACGCATCTGGTCGATTGGTCCTCAACAGACGCTCTATGTGCCTGGCTGCTGGCTCAAGAAGGGCAAGAACGAGGTGATTGTCCTCGACATTGCAGGGCCTACAGAGCGTGTCGTGTGGGGACAGGCAGAACCTGAGCTGAACAAGCTGCAGCTTGAGAAGAACAACAAGCACAACAACCCAGGCGACAAGCCCGACCTCAACTCAAAAGCACCTGCCTTCGAGGGCGAGCTGAAGGCAGGTAACGGCTGGCAGACGGTCAATTTCAAGAGGAATAGTCGCGGACGTTATCTTGCCATCGAGGTGCAGAGCACACAGAAGGAGGGCGATGTGACGGCCATTGCGGAGCTATATGCCATTGATGATGAGGGCAAACGCCTGAGCCGCGAGCCTTGGACAGTGAAGTATGCTGATAGTGAGGACGAGAACGGCAACCACCTCGGCGACAAAGTCTATGACCTTCAGGAAAGCACTTATTGGCAAACGGAAAAGGCAGCTACGCTTCCGCATCTGCTGGTCATCGACCTCGGTTCCGAGCAGCTAATCAAAGGCATCGAGTACCTGCCGCGTGCCGAGCAAGGCGCTCCTGGCAGCATCAAGAACTTGCGAGTCTTTGTCTATTGAGAAACTAAGCGTGGTTAGTTGAGCAATTAGCCGTGTCTAATTTGCGAATTAGCCACGCTTAGTTGATTAGTTATGCTCGAGTGCTTTGAAGAGTTCCTCAATCGCGGGGAGCGGAGCTTTGTGCTTCTCGAGTAGAGTTACGAACTTGCTTCCGATGATGGCGCCTGCTGCATTGGCTTGGGCGCTTTCGAGAGTCTGGCGATTACTGATGCCGAAGCCGATCATGCGAGGGTGCTTGAGCCCCATCTTGTCGATTCGCGAGAAGTAAGCCTGCTTGGCCTCGTCGAACTCTTTCTGTGCTCCGGTCGTGGCCGCAGAACTCACCATATAGATGAAGCCGTCGGTATGTTCGTCGATGAAGCGTATGCGTTCGTCGCTCGTCTCTGGTGTGATGAGCATGATGACGCGGATGTCATACTTGTCGGCGATGGGCTTCACCTCGTTCATGTAGTCCGAGAAAGGCAGGTCCGGGATGATGACGCCGTCGATATCCACTTCCTTGCAACGCCGGAAGAAAGCCTCGTAGCCCATGTGATAAATGGGATTCATGTAGCCCATCAGTATGAGGGGTAGCCGGACGCCTTGTCCTCGGAGCGGTTCCAACTGGGAAAAAAGTTTCTGGAGGCTCATTCCGTTTCGCAACGCTTTAGTGGCTGCGTCCTGAATAACCGGGCCGTCAGCCATCGGATCACTAAAGGGAATGCCCACTTCGATGAAGTCTATGCCCTGGTCCTCCAAGGTGCGGATGATGTCGGCTGTGCTGTCGAGGGTCGGATGACCAGCACAAAAGTAGAGCGAGAGCAAGCCTTTGCTCTTCTCTTGAAATAGTTTATTAATCCTGTTCATCTTGTTTTTCTGTCTGTTTTGTGTTCTAGTTTTGCTAGTTTAACTAGTCTTACTAGTCTTACTAGTTCTCTCGGATGGCTGTTATGAACTGTTTTATCTTTTCTATATCCTTGATGCCCGGCTCGATTTCAAAGCGCGAATTGATGTCGAAGCCGAGGCATTTGGGGTGGTGAAACTGCCTGAGTCGCTCGATATCTTCAGGTCCGATGCCTCCTGAAAGCAGGAAGGGTAGGGCGTTTCGGTAGTCGCGGAGGATGTCCCAACTGAACTGTTTGCCGCTTCCGCCAAAGCTTGTGCACTTTGTATCAAAGAGAAGCAGATCGACGAAGCCTTCGTATTGACCAGCAAGAGCGAGGTCCGCTTCCGAACTGATGCTAATAGCCTTAATGACTTTACTGCCCGTCTTTTCTCGAACTGCTTGGCAAAACTCTGGCGACTCCGTGCCATGAAGCTGAATGTAACTGAAGTCGAAGGTCCCCATCCGCTTCTGAATCTCGTCGAGAGTCGGGTTAACAAAGACGCCAACGCGTTCGCATTGAGGCAGATAGGCAGGCACTTCGCGCACATATCTCGGCGAGCGCTCCCAGCAGATAAAGCCCATCATGTCGATGCCCAAACGTTCCACTTCCCGAATGTTCTCGGCATCTCGCATTCCACAAACTTTGATTATCATTGTTCTGTTATGTCGTTATGACGTTATATCGTTATTTCGATGCCAATTCCTTAATGAATTGCCTGAGCGCGAGGCCTGGGTCGTCTGTCTTCATGAAAGTCTCTCCGATGAGGAAACCCCTGTAGCCAGCCTCTCGCAGCAAGCGGATGGTGTCTGGATTGCTGATGCCGCTCTCGCTGACAAGCACTTTATCTTCGGGCAGACGGGCAGCCATGCGGAACGAGTTCTGCACGTCCGTGATGAACGTTCCCAAGTTGCGATTGTTCACGCCAAGTGCATCGACATCGATGTCGGCGTAGTCCAACTCGTGCTCTGAATGCAGTTCCAGCAGGACTTCGAGTGCCAGCTCATGCGCCGTGGCTGTAAGCGAGCGGACTTCCTGCTTGCTGAGGTCGGCTGCGATGAGCAGTACGGCGTCGGCTCCGATGTGTCGTGCTTGGAAGAGTTGGTATTCGTCTATGATGAAGTCCTTGCGGAGGATGGGGCGGCTGACGAGCGGTCGGGCCTTTCTTATGAAGTCGAGCGAGCCGCCGAAGTACATCTCGTCGGTCAGGATGCTGAGGGCTGCGGCCCCGTTTTGCTCGTAAGAAAGGGGAATCTCCTCAGGCTTGCCATCCTCCTTAATCCATCCCTTCGACGGACTTCTGCGCTTGAATTCGGCGATGATGCCAAAGTCGTTCTCTGTCAAAGCCTGGCTCAGACTGCGCTTCGCCACGCCTTCAGCCATCATTCGCTCCACCTCGGCATAGAGTTTGCGAGGCGGCGTCTGCTCTTTTTGCGCGGCCACTTCGATGCGCTTGTGCGCCACGATTTCTTCTAAGATATCTTTCATTGCTTCAATTGTCGTTATCACGTTATGACGTTATCTCGTTATAACGCGGATTTCCTTAGCTATTTATCTCGATGAACGCTTTGAGGCATTGCAGGGCTTTGCCGCTCTGGATGCTCTCACGGGCCATTGCGACGGTGTCCGAGATAGGCAGGTTCGGGTTCATCAGGCTGATGCCACAGGCGGCATTGGCAACCACGACATCCGTCTGGGCTTGCGTCGCCTTGTTCTCCAGCACATCGTCGAAGATGCGTTTGGCCTGCTCGGCTGTCGTTCCGCCGAATATCTCCTCGGGCTTCACGTAGGCAAGACCCATCTCGAGGGGTGTATAGACCTTCTCGAAGTGACGTGTCACGAACTTGAAACCGCTGGTGAGCGAGATCTCGTCGTAGCCATCGTAGCTCGAGATGACGCCGAAGTTGTCGCCGATACGCTGGTGCATGCTGGCGTAGAGGCGTAGCTGGGTGGGCGTCGCGGTGCCGTGGAGCGAGTTCTTTGGCGTGCAGGGATTGATGAAGGGGCCAAGAAGATTGAAGCACGTCGGCACGCTCAACGCCTTGCGAACAGGGCCGACAAACTTCATGCCCGTAGCAAAGAGGGGCGCGTGGAGGTAGCAGATGCCGGCTTTCTCTATGGAGCGACGGAGTACATCCTCGTCGTCGGTGAACTTCACGCCGTGCGCCATCAGCACATTACTTGCGCCGCTCACGCTCGTGCTTGCGCCGTTGCCATGCTTCGAGATCTTGAATCCCGCTCCGGCCACCACGAAGCAAGCGCAAGTGCTGATGTTGAAGGTGTTCTTCCCATCGCCTCCTGTGCCCACGATGTCCAGCGTGTCGAAGTCGTTGAGGTTAATGTGCTTGCCCGTCTCGAGCAGTCCGTCGCGGAAACCAAGCATTTCATCCACCGTCGCGCCGCGTGTCTGCATCGCCATCAGCAAAGCGGCAATCTGCTCGGCAGGGTAGGCTTGGCGGGTGATGCCTACTAATATATTATGTGTGTCTTGCCGCGAAAGTGTCTCGCCAGCAATGAGTCGTTGTAGATACTGCTTCATATCATTGAACATTGAATATTGAACATTGAACATTTTTTGTTCCCCCTAAAGGAGGTTAGGGGGTCTCTAACCAGTTCTTTATTATCGTCTTCCCGCCTGGCGTAAGCACGCTTTCGGGATGATATTGAATGCCGCGGATGTCGTACTCGCGATGTCTGAGGGACATGATGAAGCCCTCTTCGCTCACGCTTGTCACTTCGAGGCAGTCGGGGAAACCTTTCGTATCGACCACCCACGAGTGGTAGCGGCCCACTTCGAACGTCTTGCCGAGGCCTTCGAACAGATAGTCGTCGGTCGTTATGGTGACGGGCGTGGCCACGCCATGATAGACGTCGCTGAGGTTTGTCAATGTGCCGCCGAACACTTCGCCGATGGCTTGGTGGCCGAGACACACGCCGAGGATGGGCTTCTGCCCTGCGTAGGTCTTGATGACGTCGAGCAGCAGTCCTGCTTCACTCGGGATGCCAGGGCCGGGAGAGAGAATGATTTTGTCGAAAGCCTCGAGTTGCGACATCTCGAACTGGTCGTTGCGATAGACCGTCACCTCAGCCCCGAGTTCCTTTACTAAATGGCTCAAGTTGTAGGTGAACGAGTCGTAGTTGTCTATGATTACTATCTTCTTCATGTATTTATTGTTTATTCCCCCTAAAGGGGGCTAGGGGGTCTATATTGTTTCTGCTGCCTCGATGGCTCGTCTCAAAGCCCCAAGCTTGTTGTTTACTTCTTGAAGTTCATACTCCACGTTGCTCTTGGCGACGATGCCTCCGCCTGCTTGGAACCAAAGTTCGTTGTTGCGGCTGACGAAGGTGCGTATCGTGATGGCTTGGTTGAGGTTGCCCTCGAAGCCGATAAACCCGATACAGCCGCCGTAGGCACCGCGATTGTGCGGCTCGTATTCAGAGATAAGTTGCATGGCCCGCACTTTCGGAGCGCCCGACAAAGTGCCTGCGGGGAACGTGTCGATAAATGTCTTGATGGGGTCTGCCTCGTTGTCGAGCTCTCCGCTAACGCGGCTGACGAGATGGATGACGTGGCTGTAGAACTGCATGTCCTTGTAGAAATCGACCTTGACGTTGTGGCAGTTGCGTGAGAGGTCGTTTCGCGCCAAGTCAACCAGCATGACGTGTTCGGCATTCTCCTTCGGGTCGTTGCGCAGGTACTCAGCATTCTTGCGGTCGGTTTCGCTGTTGCCGGTGCGCTTCGTGGTGCCTGCAATCGGGTCGATATAAGCGCGACGGTTCTCGATGCGGCAGTGTGTCTCGGGCGACGAGCCGAAGATGCGGAAGCCTCCGAAGTCGAAGTAGAAGAGATAAGGACTGGGGTTGATGCTTCGCAAGGCACGATAAAGCTTGAAGTCATCGCCTTCGTAGCGCTGCTTGAAACGGCGAGAGAGGACGATTTGAAACACGTCGCCACGCAGGCAATGCTGTATGCCGCGACGGATGTTCTCGCGATGTTCGTCGTCGGTCAACGTGCTTGTGCATTCGCCGACGGGATGGAAGTCGAACGCCTGATAGTTGCGGCTGGCGAGGTCACGCTCCAGTTGGTCGAGGTCGTCCTGTTCCCCGTCGGCAAGCAACTCGATGAGCGTGAGCTCATTGCGGAAGTGGTCGAACACCACTACATCTTTATATAATATATAGAGCATGTCGGGCGCATCGTTTTCCTCATGCGTCTCGTCCTTGACGGCGATGTTCTCGAAGTAACGGACCGCGTTGAACGTCGTGTAGCCATACAGTCCGCAGTAGCCCACATCGTTGCCCTCGATGCTGAAGCTGCTGAGGAATTCATTGATGAGACGAGCGGTGTCGTAGTTCTTGTCGATTTTGTGATGCTCCTCCTTGCCGTCGGGGAAGCGGCAGAAACCGATGCCGTGCTCGATGCTGACACTTGCGATGGGGTGGAGCGCGATGAACGATTTCGCATTCTCTCCGCCGTGATAGTCGCTGCTCTCCATGAGTGCGCTTTGCGGATAAGCGTCGCGCACCTTCAGGTAAGCGCTGACGGGCGTGATGAGGTCGCCAAGGACCTTCTTGCTTGCAGTGTGATATTTATACATAATCATAATGTAAGCCCCCTCCCAACCTCCCCCTTTGGGGGAGGAGATAAAAGGCGTTTTGGTTTATTGTTAAGTGTTCTGTTGTTTTGCGCCGCTTCCTAGGCACTCCCCCAAAGGGGGAGCGGGGAGGGGGCTTTTATGGTTAAGATATGTCGCGAGGTCTTTGTCTCCGCGTCCGCTGACGGTAAGCACGACCACATCTTCTGGCTTGAACTTCATCTTAGAGAGTAGCGCGAGGGCGTGACTGCTTTCGAGGGCGGGGATGATTCCCTCGAGTCGGGTGAGCTCGAAGGCAGCTGCGAGTGCTTCGTCATCGTTGACTGCGAGCACTTTCGCCCGGCCTGTCTCGAAGAGGTTGCAATGCATGGGGCCCGTTCCTGGGTAGTCCAGGCCGGCGCTGATGCTGTAAGGCTCGATGATCTGGCCGTCGTCGGTCTGCATCACCTTGATGCGGCTGCCGTGCAGGATGCCGACGGTGCCGATGTTGAGCGATGCCGCAGTCATCTCCGTCTCCATGCCTTTGCCGCCGGCCTCGCCGAGAACAATCTTCACGCGCTCGTCGTCGAGGTAGTGGTAGATGGTGCCTGCCGCATTACTTCCGCCGCCAACACAGGCGATGAGATAGTCCGGCCAGTCGCGCCCCACCTTTTCCTGAAGCTGGAACTTTATTTCCTTGCTGATGACGCTCTGCAGCTTGGCAACCATCTCGGGGTAGGGATGCGGCCCGACTGTGCTGCCTATTATATAGAAGGTATCGCTCGGATGGCAGCACCAGTCGCGTATCGCCTCGTTTGTTGCGTCTTTGAGTGTCTTGTTGCCGCTCTCCACGGGATAGACTTCGGCACCAAGCATCTTCATCCGCTCCACGTTAATGTGCTGACGTTCTACATCCAAAGCCCCCATATACACACGGCAAGGCATTCCCATCAATGCGCAGACAGTAGCTGTGGCGACGCCATGCTGTCCTGCTCCCGTCTCGGCAATGATGCGCTTCTTGCCCATCTTCTTGGCAAGGAGAATCTGTCCGAGTGCATTGTTAATCTTGTGTGCACCTGTGTGGTTGAGGTCTTCACGCTTGAGATAGAGCTTGCATCCGTATTTCTCGCTCATGCGCTTGGCGTAGTAGAGTGGTGAAGGACGTCCCACATAATCTCTGAGGAGTGCGTGGTACTCTTCCTTGAATTCCTTGCTCTCGATGATTGGCAAGTATGCTTTCTTGAGGTCTTCTACAGTCTTGTAGAGAATCTCTGGGATGTATGCACCTCCGTATTCGCCGTAGAAGCCGTTTTCATCTACCTGATAACTTTTCATGTCTATTTTGTTTTTTTGTTTTATTTTTGTTCTGTTGTGGCTGTGTGCGATAAAAAAGAAAAGAACCTATCGTAAGTACGACAGGTTCTTTTGTTCTATGCTTTACTTTTTATGTTTCTATTATGTTGTTCGCATAGTGGCATGACCATCTGACTTACGATTTTTTTTGAAATCCTAAGCTATGCCAACGCCAATATGTGAATGTATTCTTTCTCATAACGACTGCAAAGTAACAGCATATAATTGATATATGCAAGCAAATAAGGGAAAAATTTATCATTTAGATGAATTTTCCCCTTATTTTTACTATAAATGGTAGTGAGTTATTCGTAATTGGATTACTTTACCATTATTTTCTTGCTCTTTACTACGTAAACGCCTGGAGCAAGATTGTTGATGTCATTGGCTGTTGCATCCTTGGCAACTACCACACCTGATACATTATATACATTGACCTTTTCATTAGCCTTGACTACTGAGTTGATGCTTGTAAGCTCGCCCTCTGTGAAGTGC
>JAEEGK010028726.1_pt1 | contig 11141 bp, 10 predicted proteins | sample 8958771 | NCBI WGS metagenome assembly JAEEGK01 (sample SAMN16246547, study PRJNA631951) | gut metagenome | biome: gut microbiome; feature: rumen; material: SC-attached | host: Bos | place: Iran: Karaj | collected 2018-10 | reverse complement strand
TATTAAATTACTAAATAATAATCTTTACTTTATATATTTATTTTAATCTAAAAAATATATTTTCCAAAAATTTAAAATAAAATTTCAAAAAAAATAAATAAAAAAAAAATTAATCAATAAACCTAAAACCAGAAAAAAAAAAATAAAAAAATGGCAACAACCGAAAAGCAAAGTACCTACCGTGAGGATTTCCCAGGATATCAAGGTCATATTCCATATAAATTCAGTATAATTGGAAAAACCGTGGGAGCAACAAATGAAACAATAAAAGAATTATTAACAACAGAGCCTCCAAAATCAACACTTCTTCGTCCATCAGACAACACTGACTTTTCTCATTACGACAGAGATTATTATTGTGACACATTTTATAGAGGATATCCATTAGAAGAAGATAAAATATTTTCAAACAGAAGTAAAGAAGCTCAAACATGGATAGTAGGAGATAAATACAAAATTTACCCTCAACACATTCCAGGTGTTAAATGTCATGTTCCAGGTATTTATTCAAGTAATATTTATGGTCTTCCATATGCTAAAACAACTGCAGTTTCAATTAAAGGTGATTATAATAAGAATCCTGATTGTAGTGATAAAGAAAGATTTACTTCTACTAATATGGATACTTATACTAAACCTAGAACAAGGAGTTTAAATGAAGAGAAAGAATTAGAAGAAAATGAAAAGAAATATTCAAGAACTTTTTATGGTACTGGTAATAATATTTATAATGATAGTAAAAGGAAATTTTATAATGATATAAGGAGAATTTATCATTCAAAAATTGCACAAGTTCCTACTGTTGGTTATGCTGGAACACAAAGTATTTTTCAAAAACAAATTTCATATTTGAATTATGATAAAATTATGGAACAGGAAAGAAGAGAAAAAGAAGGTATTATGTTTAAAGAAGCTGAAGGATTACCTCCTAAATTTAAGGAAAGTTTAAAAAGTATTCAACCTGATACTGATGTTCCTTATGTTGTTGGTTATAAAGGATTTAGAACTGCTGTTAAAGCTGAAAATGTTCATGGTGAGAATTTCCATGATGCTTCTTTAGAAGGAAGAAATATTTCTAAAATGAGAGCTAATAATATTTATTATTAAATGATTCGCAATTTTTAGATAGAAGAATTTAAATCAATTTTTTAAGTTTTTAAAGAAAGAAATTTTTTATTTTTTTTTAAATTTTAAAATAGAGTTTTTTTTTTTATTTTTTTCTTTTTTTTATATTCTTAATTTTCCAAAAATATCTTTTTTACACTCTAAAACTAATTGATATAAAGATAATAAAGCATCAATACCTTCAATAATTGCTGTTTGATAATCTCCACTTTTAAAAGTTGCTATTGTTTGTCTTATTTTTTTACTAACTGGACCTGCTTTATTAATGCAATCCATTACTTTTTCATATGAAGTTTTATATTTATTTAAGAATGAAATATTTCCAAAAGTACATTTAACTATGACGTCATCATTTTCTTTATAAAGTTTTAATATGTGTGGTTTTAATTTATTTATATCTCTTTTTTCTAATTCATTTATTAAGTTATTTAAGTCTTCGTTTATATTATTTTGTTTTGATATACATCTTTTAAGTGCTCCTAAAGGATCATATATTCCATTTCTTCCCATACATAAAGAAAAAGTTATTAATGTAAATAAGAGTAATTGCCTCATTTTTTATTAAAAATAAACTTTTAATGAAATAATTTATTTGTATATGCTTATATAATAAATATAAAAAATGAAATTAAAAAAATAAATTGAAGATATTAATTGAAAATAAAGATATCACATTTTTTTGTTTTAAAATAATAAATTTTCAATCTATTTAATTATAGATAATAATATAATAGAATATTTTAAATTAATGATAATCATAATTTAAAGATAAAAAAACAAAGGCAAAAAAATAAATAGATATAAAATTTAATTTTTGAATAAAACAATATTAGACTAAATATAAAATAATTATTATTCAAAAAATTAGAGGAATAAAATTATTATTTTTATATTAAAATTTTTCATTATAAGATTAAAATAAAATTTAGTTAAGATTTAATATTATATAAATATACCTATTGATATTTCAATAAAAAAATTAATGATTTTATTATTTTTCATTTTTTATATCTTTTAATTTTTTTTTTAATTCTAAAATATCTTTTGTAAATTGTGCCATTAATCTCAATAATTTTTCAATCCATTTTTTATTTTCTCTTATATCATTATTACAATTTTCTTCAATTTCTTTATTTTCTTTTCCATTATTTTTGATTATTTTCATTAATAAATTTTTTTCTTTTTTAAGTTGATATATCTCTTCAGATAAAATATTATATTTATTTAATAAGAGTTGTCTTTTTATAGGATTAATTTCTTCCTCTTCATTTTCAAATTCAAAACTTTCATCAACTATATTATTTTTAACAAAAAGTTGATCATATACCCAAGTATGCTTTTTTTTTAATTTGTTATCTTTTTTATCCATTTCATTTGTTTCATTATTATTATTATTATCTTCTAATTTTTTTTCATTAAAATTCATTAGATTTTTATTTAGAAATTTTTGATTATTTGAATCTTTTTTATTTACATTTGTTTTAGTTTCTTTTAATTTTTTCATTTAAAATAAATATAAAAATATATATGTTGAGAATTTAAATTTAATAAATAAAAAAAATCAAATTTTTTATAAATAAATAAAGTAGATAAATAATATATATATTCAAAATTTAGCAAGGCAATCCAAAATAAACACCACTTACAGATTTATATTGATTAATTGTAGACAATCTAAAAGGTTTTGATTTTAAAATTATAGGTTTAAATTTACTTAAGCATAATAAGACTTTTTCTTCTTCATTTTTTAATTTCTTTTTTTTTTCAGTTAAATCTTCATTCAAACATTTACGTTTGAATTTTTTTATTCTAATAACTCTAAATAAATTATTATATTCAATTTCAGTTGATGGATTTATTTGATTATATTCTTCATTATTTAAACCTCTTATTTTATCAAATAATTTTAAATTTTTTTTCATTTTTTGTTTTACAATATTATTATAATAATTTTCTTTAATTTTTTCCATTTCTTTTTCCGAATAATATCTTTTTTGATCATCTTCATCATTTAAATTTGCATGAGTTAAATTATAATAAAAATTATCTCTATCAGGATCAGGAATTATAACTTTTTGACTTTGTTGATATATATTATTCATTCTCTCTTTATTAATTTGTTCAAAAGTCATTTCTGCTATTTTTAATTTTTTTTTTGCTTTAGCAGAACTTTTATCATATTCACTTAAATAATAATCATTAATTATATATCTATTTAATTTTGCAGTAGAAGAAAATAAAGTTACTTTTTGATGATTTTTTTCTTTAAATGGAGTTCGAAATTCTTTTTTTAATAGTTTTTTCTTTTCTTTTTCTTTTATATAATCTATTCTTTCAGATTTATTTGTTATTCCTAATTTATCAGTTAATTTATTTAATTCATTTAAAGTATCTGTTGTTTTTTTTTCTGATTTTCTACTATAATTTATACTTAATTTTAGATTTTTTCCTGTTTTATTTATTGAATTTGATGAACTATCGTTATTTAAATATTTTCCTATTGTAATTGATGGGGTTAAATCTCTAAAAGTAATTGATTTTTTGTTTTTAATTGAATTTCTAAGAAATCTTTTTTTCAAATTTAATTCAATCATTTCTAATTCTTCATCTTTTTCAATTTTTTTTGTTTTTGATAAATGCTCTAAGTTTGAGTATTCATTATTTATTTTAATCATATCTGAAGTTATAGGTTGCTTAATTATAACTGTTGACCTTTTTTTATTTGCTGATTTTGGAGATAATAATTTATTTGCTTCATTGTTTATAAGAATTCTTCTTAATAAATAACCTTTTTCTCCAACTGAATTCATATTTTTTTAATTTTTTTTCAAATGAAAATATTTAATATAGAAATTTTAATTTAAATATTTAATTTATGATAATTTGAAATAATTTTTAAAAATAAATAAAAATGTTATTTATTTAGCTTTATTAAAAAAAGAGAATTATAAATTTTTTTACCATACTAATGTTAATTTTCAACAAAAATATTTTAATATTTCATAGTAAATATTAAAATTTTCATTAATAATAACCAAATTATTTAATAAACTAAAAAAATTATTAAAAAAGTAAAATAATAACTTATACAAAGTCAAAATTTTTTAACATTTTTTTATTAAATGAAATATTTTAATAATATTTTTAAATAATAATATAATTTTAGTAATTTATCGATAATAACACAGTTTTCTTTGAACAAAATTAAATGAAAAGTTATTACTTTTATAAACTAATAATTTTCAGATAATTTTTTTATGAAATTTTTTTTTTCAATTATATTTATTATTTTTGTTATTATAATAGAAATTTAAAAATATAAATAAATATGAAAAAATGATTATTAAAATCCTCAAATGCAAAAAAATTTTAATTTTTTTTATAAATAAAAAAATACATAATTTTAATAATTTTTAATAATAATTTGATTCAAAGAATTAATCAATTATGGTTTAAATTAACTATGATTTAAAAATTTAAAAAGTTAGATATTTCAATAAAATTTTTTCTACTCTCGCATTTTCATATAAAAATATTTATAATAATAAAATATTTTATTGAAAATAATGAAAACAAATATTAATAAAAAAAATGAATATATTGAGTTCAAAGTCATTAGATATTCCTAAGAAAAATTCATTTAATTCTTCTATTAATATATTAAGTAAAAAGTTTTCAATTAATTGTAAATCTAAACCAAATAAATATTATGAATCAGCTGAATATAGATTAAGCCAAAATCCTCCAATTTATTTTTATAGAAAAATAACAAAACCATATAAATATAATATTTCAAATATAGATTTATCATATTCAAATAGAAAAAGTAATGAAGATATTTTTGCAGAAAAAGTTAAAAATATTATAAATAAAGAACTTGGAGATAGTATAAATTTAAATAATATTTTTTCTCAAAGTTTAAAAAATGATAGATATAAACCAAAAGGGTATCCTTATTTTGAATTTGTAAATAAACATCATAATATGTATAAAAAATATTTTTTAAAAAAGCAAATTAATAAAGATAAATTTAAGGAAAAAAATATTATAGTTAATGAAAATGAAAAAAATATAATGAATAATTCTTCCAAATATTTAATGAACAATCAAAATATAAATGAAAATAATAAAGGAAGAAATTTGAATAACATTCAAATTGAAGAAGTAAATAATAATAAGGAAAAAAAAACTAGACTGGAAAAAGAAAAGATTCAAAATTTAAATGAAAAAAAACAAAAAAATAACAATATTAATGAAAATGAAATTAATAAATATGAAAATAATCATAATATTAATTATAATGAAAATATTAAAAATGATAATAAAAATGAAGATGAATATTTTAAAAAAGAAGATATATCACAATTGAATCATAATAATAGTCTCCAAGATAACAATAATAATTATAATACAAATCATAATCTAAAATCAAACAATTCTTCATCAATTTTATATCCAATATTATCAGAAAAAGATGAAATTAAATATAAATATTATGAAAGTGATCCACATAATTTAAAAAACGATACATTATTCAAAAATAAATCAGGAGAAAAAAATTTATTTAGAAATAATTTTCAATTAAAAGATTTTGACAATAAATTACATATTACAAGTGATAGTAATTCAAGTTGGATTCCAAAAATTCCAAAAAGAATAACTTATAATAACTTATCATCAGTAAAATATAATATTATTTCTCCTTTAAGAAGATCAATATTTAAAACAAGAGAAGAAATATCTGGATTAAAAATTGCAAATAGAGTTAAATCAGTTTCTCAATTTGTTGATATAAGTAGTAATAAAACTCAAAATTTAAATGAATTATTTGAAAATTCAATTAAAGTTAAAAATTGGTTTATGAAAAGAAATCAAGTAGCATCAAATCAAGGAGATTTACATCATACTTATAAAGAAATTATTCCTTATCCTTTTAGTTAATTATTTATTTTTAATTTAAAAATTATTTTTATTATTAGTTATATAATTTATAATTATTTTTAAATAAAAATATTGTAATAAAAAAACAATTTTAAAAAAAGAAAAAAAAAAATTTTTTTTAAATTTTTTTAAAAGATTTAAAATTATTATTTTTTTGAAGCAATTTTTTCAATAAGCCATTTAAGTCCTTCCATAATACCAAAACCTTTCAAAGCAGAACAAGCATAAAGACTCCAATCTCTATCAGTAATATCATTTAATTCTAATTTTTCTACAATTTCATCAGCACCTAAACAAGTAGCTAAATCAGCTTTATTTGCATAAACTAATAAAGGAATTTTAGATAATTTTTCTTCTTTCATTAATAATTTTAATTGATCATTACATTCTGCAATTCTTTCTTCATCAGCAGAATCAACTACATATAATAAAGCATCAACATCATCATAATATGCACTCCAATATTGTCTTATTTCTTTTTGTCCTCCAATATCCCATACATTAATTGTAAAACCTTCTTGAATTATTGTCTTTATATTCATTCCTTTTGTTGGCTCTGTTGTTTTTACTTTTTCTTGTGTTATGTTATGAAGTAATGTTGTTTTTCCTGCATTGTCTAAACCTAATATTAATAAATTTGGGTCTTTATCAAATTTTTTGTAATTTTTTAGAAGTTCTAATAGTCCCATTTTTTTTAATTTTTTTTATATATTTTAAAATAGTATTTATATTTTATAGTCTTAGGAAATATTTAAAAATAAAAACATATATATTTAAAAATTAAATAAAAATAAAATTAATAAATGATTATTAATTATAATAAAACTAAATTTCTCAATTAAAAGATATATTAAAATTAACTCTTTTTTTATAGATTTAAATTAATAATAGAAAATATAACATTTTTAGCTCTATTTGTAAAATATTTTACAACTATTGAAATAAATATTAAAATCTAATTTATTCGTTTTAAAAAATATTTAATTTTTCATTTTTTTGCCAAATAAAGTTATAATAATAAAAAAAAATATTATAAAGATAAAAATAATAATTAACATAAAAAACTTTATAATTTTTTTATATTTATATTTTTATAATTATAATTATTTAATTTTTAAAGTTCAATACATAAATATATTTAGTAAAAACTAAATAAACATCATATTTTTAATATTTTCATTTTTAATTTATACTTATAAAAATATTTATTATATAATAAAAAAATAATTGATAACTAAATGGAGTCAAAAAAAACAACAAAAAAAACTCCAAACATAAAATTTGTCACAAGAAAAATGAATCCAAAAAATACAACAATGACAAATTTTGGTAAAAAAATAGTATCAGCAGCAAAAAGTATGCCAAAAAAGACAGTAAAAAAACCATTAAATTCAAGTAGAGGTTCATCAAAAAAAAGTTCTCGTCGAGGAAGATCAAAAAACCGAATAGGAAGATCAGGTTCAAAAAAAAAAAAAAAGAACGATGACATGATGGTAATAAACCTTCCAACAAATTTAGAAGATTTTGAAAAAATATTAAACTCAGATAAAAAAGAAGAAGAAGAAAAAAAAAAAAAAGAAGAAGAAGAGCAAAAAAAAAAAGAAGAAGAAGAAAAAAAAAAAAAAGAAGAAAAAAAATTAACAGAAGAGGAAGAAAATTTATTAGAATTAGATGCACTTCCTCAAATAACAACAATAATAGAAAATGCTCCAAAAGTAGAAAAAGAAAAGAACAAAAATTACAAATGTGTAAGAACAATACACGCTCACAATGATTGGGTAGAAAAAATAGTATTATTAAAAACAGGTAAAATAATATCATGTTCCCAAGATTGTACATTAAAATTATGGGATTTAGATGCAGATGATCCAACAATTCCAATAATGACATATAAAGGACACACTGCAGCAGTTTTAGGTGTATTACAAATATCAAATGATAAAATATTATCAATTTCAAGAGATAAAACAATTAGAAAATGGTCAATTTTAAGTGGTACTGAAACTTTCTGTTTTACTTCAAATCAACCTTTTTATTGTATTTTACAAATTTCTGAAAATTTAGTCGCTGTTGGTGGTGGAGATAAACAAATTAGATTATTTGATTTTTCTAGTGTTGATGATGTAATTGAATGTGGTGTTTTTGAAGGACATTCTGAAGAAGTTGTTTGTTTAGAAATGATTGATAATAATTTAATTGCTAGTGGTTCTTCTGATAAAAATATTGTTGTTTGGGATCTTGAAAGTAAAGAAGAATTATTTACTTTAGATGAACATGAATTTGGTGTTAAATGTTTAAAAATGTTAAAAGATGGAAAATTAGCTTCTGGATCTTTTGATAATACTATTAAAATTTGGGATTTAATTGAACAAGTTTGTGTTATGACTTTACATGGTCATACTGGACATGTTTTATGTCTTGGACAATTACCTGATGGAAGATTAATTTCTGGTGCTAGTGATTGGAGTATTATGATTTGGAATTTTACTGAATTTAAAGTTGATTGTACTTTAGAAGGTCATAATGAAGCTGTTAATTCTATTATTGTTTTAAGTGATGGAAGAGTTATTAGTGCTAGTACTGATCAATTAATTAAAGTTTGGGAACCACCTGATTTTGTTAGAGAAATTAAAAATGTTTAAATTAATGTTTTGAAAAAGGAGTTTTTTGTTTTTTTTTGTTGATTTATTTTGTTATGATTTTTTTAAATTTGATTTTTTTGTTAATTTTAAATTTTATTGAATTAAATAAATATTAAAAAAATTTTAATAATTATATCAGATTTATAAATTTATTATTATTTATTATAAATTAAAAACAAAAAGAAGTAAAATAAAATGCAACAAGAAAAATTATGTCAATTACTTTATCCTGAAAATTTAGAACAATTTAGTAAAGTTACTACTATATTAAATGAAGATTTTTCATTTAAATTATCCGAACTATTTTCTTTAAAAGAAATTCAAAAAATATTTTCAACACAAGAAGAATTATCTACTTTCTTAAATTCATTATCAAAAATGGAAAATCCTATTATTTCATTTGATAATGAGAAAGAAGAAGGTAAAATTATCTTTGATAAATATTTAATGTTATATTCATTTGTAAATATTCCATCAAATTTCAATGAAAAAGAAGTAAAAGATTTTCTTAAATTAAAAGAAGGAGATTATATTAGATTATATAAACAAAGTTTATTTTGGATAATTGTAAGTCAAAAACAAGAATTTAATGAAAATTTTGAAAAATATTTCAAGACATTAAAAGTTGAAGATAACAAAAATTTAAAATGTAATATTTCTTCAGGACCAATGTTAAAAAACGCCATTTTAAAAATAATACAAAAACATTTATATTCAAAAGAAACAAATGGTTTATCATTTAAAATAGAAAGAAAAGAAAATATAAAAGAAGATGATTCAATGAGTTGGAGAAAAAAAACAGATGTAAGTGATATTAGTTCAGGAAGTAATTTAGGATATGGAATAAGTTCAAATGGTCATAAAAGAAGACAAAGATTTAAAAGTGATCCTAATGAATGGGGAAGAAGAAAAGGAAGTAATGATTATTGGGCAAAAGAAAAAAAAAATGAACCTAAAAAAGAAAAAGAAGAAATTCAAATTCAATTAGATCAGATTAAATATCCTTTGATGATTAAATATAAATATTCCAATAAGGAAATTTTAGATTATTTAGGACAAATTGAAAATTCTATTTCTTTTGATAAAAATAATTTTGTAAATATTGTTGATGATATAATGGATATTAAAATGAAGAATTTAGAAATTAACAAAAGAGAAAATTTAGATAAAATTATACCGAAAAATAATCCTTTATTGAGTTTCAAAGGTAATAAATAAAATTATATACAGGTTGTTGAGTTAAAATTTATATTATGTTTTAAATATATTTAGAGTTATATATAATTTATAAAGAAAATGAGAAGAGTTAAATTTTTAAATTTTTTATTTAACAATATATTATTTTTTTATTAAGATAAATAATATTTAATAATTATTAAATAAAAAATTAATATAAAAAAGTATTCTCTCATTAATGAAAATATCTAAAAATTTATCTCTATTAATTAAAAATTTTTGAATTTTATTAAGTAAAAAATATACAATTAAAATAAAACACATATTAGAAAAAATAAAATTTTTTTTTAAAATAAAACTTAATCATAATTTATAATAATACATTATTTTATTAAAAAAAAAAAATATACATAATGGAAAAACAGAAGAAAAAAGACACAAAACAACGTTACCTTTCCCCTAGTTTTAAAAAAGGAGCAATAAAAGAAAACAAAGAAAAAGATGAATTCAAAATAAATTTAATAGTAAACGGTGTACAAGACGACGATGATGAGACAATGTCACCTCAACCAAAAAGAAGATCAAAGAATCAATCAAAACGTCTTTCCTTAAATGAAGAAAGTCCAAATAAATCAAATAAAAAGAGTGCAGATGATGATATTCAATCATCATCAAAGCATTCAAAAGATATGAATTTATCAGATTCTCAAAACCACATTAAAAACATATCCTACATATCACAAGCAGGTAAAGGAGAAGATGGATTTACAAAAGTAAACCAAGACTCATATTTAGTTGACTTAAATGAATTTAAATTAGGTGACTTTAACGTATTTGGTGTATTAGATGGACATGGATTAAATGGTCATTTAGTATCTCAATTTGTATCAAAATACATAAAAAGTCATTTACACAAAAATAAACATGTTAAACATTTACCAGATGAAGAATCAGTATATAATCAATTAAAAAATAATAATTATGAAATAATTAGAAAATTATATACTCATGCAGAAAGAGAAGTAGGAAAAAGTGATATAGATGCAAATTTCAGTGGTACAACATGTGTAATAGTATTTCAATCAGGAACAAAATTAATTACTGCAAATGTTGGTGATAGTAGAGCAATTATTGTAAAAGGTGATGAAGTATTTCCATTATCAATTGATCAAAAACCAAATAATGAACATGAATGAAAGAGAATATTAAAACATGGAGGGGAAGTATCTCAATATAAAGAAGATGGTATTAAAAGTG
>JAEEGK010028723.1_pt1 | contig 11142 bp, 8 predicted proteins | sample 8958771 | NCBI WGS metagenome assembly JAEEGK01 (sample SAMN16246547, study PRJNA631951) | gut metagenome | biome: gut microbiome; feature: rumen; material: SC-attached | host: Bos | place: Iran: Karaj | collected 2018-10 | reverse complement strand
CAGGCGCTGGTGACCTACTACGGCATGAGTCCCGAGGTGGGCAACATCAGCTTCTACGACTCGACCGGCCAGAGCGAGTGGGGTCTCACCAAGCCCTTCAGCGAGAAGACGGCCGAGACCATCGACCGCGAGGTGAAACGCATGGTCGAGGAGGCATACGGCAAGGCCAAGGAACTGCTGCTCAGTCATCGTGAGCAACTCGACCAGCTGGCCGCCCAGCTCTACGACAAGGAGGTGCTCTTCCGTGAGGATTTGGAACGTATCTATGGCCCGCGTCCATGGGAAACCCCGGAAACAGAAAAGACTGCCGATGGCGACGCTGATGAATCCGAGACGGACCGTGACGAAGAAAATAAAAACGATTTCGAAGAGGTATGAATAACTTTTGGACACGTACTGTCAGCGCAATAGTTTATGTGGCTCTGTTTGTTGGCTGCATCTATAGCGGACTCCTGCTGGGCAACAAACAGGCTGGCGGATTCATCCTGACCGCCTTCCTCCTTTTTGTGGCATGCGGCTGCACCTTCGAGTTTTTCCGCATGGTGGCCCAACAAGGAGCCAAGCCCTGCAAGCCGCTCGGCTATGCCTTGACAGTGGTGGCCATGCTCATTATCGCGTTGGTGCCTGTTGCCAACGGCATCAACGGGTTTAAGATGATTCTGCTGGCCTATACCTGCCTGCCGGCAATCTTTGCCGTCTGCGCCATTGTCCAGCTATGGGGGCACAGCGAACAGCCTTTCCGCGAGGCAGCATACACCATGCTGCCGATGTTCTATGCCGCCATTCCGCTGGGCCTTATGACATGGCTGCACTTCGACCATAATGTGCTTATGATGGTGCTCATCATGGTGTGGATGAACGACAACGGCGCCTATATGGGCGGGTCGCTCTATGGAAAGCATAAGATGTGGCCGCGCCATTCGCCGGGCAAGACTTGGGAGGGTACCGCCACCGGAGTGGCGATCACGCTCTTGGTGGCCGTCTTCATCGGCCCGCTGTTCAATCCCGCCATAGCATGGTACCACTGGCTGGTCCTCGGCGTCATCTGCAGCGTCATAGACACCCTCGGCGACCTGGTCGAGAGTATGCTCAAACGCTCGGTGGGCATGAAAGACAGCGGCAAGATAATGCCTGGCCACGGCGGCTTCCTCGACCGATTCGACAGCCTGCTTGTCGCCACGCCTTTTGTATTTGTATATTTATCCTTGGTATTATGAAAATTCACAAAGAAGGCAAAAAGATTATCCTGCTCACGCTGGGATTTACGGCTATCATCTGGTTGGTCATGCTGCTCTGCGTGCACCATTGGACGGTGTTCCACTACATATTCCTTGGTGCGCTGGTAGTCTTCGACGTGATGGTTGCAGCCTTCTTCCGCATCCCACGCCGCATCTTCACCGAAAGCGGCAGCGAGCTGATATCGCCGGCCGACGGCACTATCGTCACCATCGAGCAGGTCTTCGAGAAGACCTACCTCAAAGAAGAGTGCATGCAGGTGTCTATATTTATGAGCGGCACCGACGTGCACGTGAACCGTTACCCCTGCGACGGCCTGGTGGAGTATGTCAAGTTCCGTCGCGGCAACTATTTCGTTGCCTCCTACCCCAAGAGCAGCGACCTCAACGAGCGTACCGAGGTGGGCATGCGCCTCACCAACGGACGCCGTATTATGATACGCCAGGTGGCAGGTGTGATGGCCCGCCGAATAGTGTGCTACGCCAAAGAGGGCGAGACTGTGAAGCAGAACCAGGAGATGGGCTTCATCAAGTTCGGCTCACGCATCGACCTCTTCCTGCCCCTCGACTTCCCCATCAGTGTACAACTTCAGGACAAAGTCCGCAACGCTATAAGCCCCATTGCCGAGATAGTATGATTGCCGACCAGATACTATACGAGGACAACCACCTCATCGCCATCAACAAGCTCCCTGGGCAGATAACCCAGGGGGACAAGACTGGCGATGCCCCTCTTGCCGAGCTTGTCAAAGCCTACCTTAAGGAACGCGACAACAAGCCTGGCAATGTTTACTGCGGTGTTATACATCGTCTCGATCGTCCTGTATCTGGTGTGGTTCTGTTGGCAAAGACCTCCAAGGCCCTTTCTCGTATGTCGGTGGCGCTCCATGACCGTAACTTTGAGAAGCATTACTGGGCTGTGGTCCGCAATGCTCCGCCGCAGCCTGCGGCACTGCTTGAGGACTGGCTCCTCAAAAACGAGGAACGCAATAAGAGTTATGTCTTTGGTGCCGCCCGTCCTGGTGCCAAGCTTGCACGGCTTGAGTACCGCGAAGTGGCTGTCTCGGAAGGCGGCTATCACTTGCTCGACGTCAATCTGTTCACTGGCCGTCATCACCAGATACGCTGCCAGCTGGCCAATATCGGCTGCCCCATCAAGGGAGACCTCAAATACGGCGCGCCGCGTTCCAATCCCGACGGGTCGATATCCCTCCATGCCTACAAGCTATCGTTCGTTCATCCTGTGACTCACGAACAGATAACCATCACGGCTCCAAATGACGAAATCGAAAAAATGTTCAAGATTTAAATACTTTCAACTATGAAAAAAATAATATTATCCCTGTCGCTGCTCCTCTTTATGTCGCTTGCCTCCAGTGCACAGTATGTCGTTGAGGACAGTTTCTCGCGTCTTCGCCTGTCGTTCGATACGCCTGATATGACTGTTGGCGAGGTCTCCCTTTGTGGCGACAAGTATCTCCAGCTCGAGATGCCTGGCTTCATTGCCGGTGGCGAGGTTGGAATGCCGCAGCTCCCTGTCAGCACGAGTATGCTCACCGTTCCGTTCTGCTCTGACATAGAGGTGGATGTCGAGTGGGCTGTTTACGACACTGTAGACCTTGGTGTTGCTATGCAGCTGGCGCCGCTGCAGCCCTCGCGTTGCAAGTCAGACCGCTCGGAGCCCACTGTTGTCATCAACCGTGACGCCTATGCCACTGACGCTTTCATCGGTGCTCCGTTGGCTAAGGTCGAAGTGGCTGGTATTGCCCGCGACCGTCGTCTGGCACAGCTGGTGTTCTCGCCCGTTAGTGTCAATCCTGTGACAGGCAAGGCCGTCGTGTGCCGCAAGGCCGATATAACGCTCCGCTATGTCGGTGTTGACTCGGTCGCCACTGTCGAGCACTTCCGTCGTTATCACACGCAGGCCTTCTCGGCGGGCACTACGTTGAATACGCTATTCTCGCCCAAGGACATCTCCTCGACGTCGGCACCTGTACGTATGGTTATCTTGAGCCCGAGCAGCCTCCGCTGCCACCGCCTCGATGTCTTTGCCGATTGGAAGCGCACACAGGGGCTGTTGGTTGATGTTGTCTATACCGATGAGCAGGGCTTGAGTTCGAATACCGCTATTGCAAATTACCTAAAGGGACTTTATAACAACGCCACTGCCGCCGCGCCTGCCCCCACGTACATTATTATATGTGGTGACAACGAGCAGATTCCTGCTTTCAGCTCGCGTCTCTCCAGCGGCTACAACGACCATATCACCGACCTCTACTTCGTGTCGTGGACGTCGGGCGACGACCTTCCCGACTGCTACTCGGGCCGCTTCTCGGCAACTGATACTACCACTCTCGGTAATATCACCCTCAAAACTCTGCAGTACGAGAAGTATATGTTCGATGACGAAACTTATCTCTCGAAAGCAGTCCTTGTTGCTGGCGTTGACCAGACTTGGTACACGAACACCAATGACCACGGCTATACGCATGCCGACCCCGCAATGGACTATGCCGCCAAGCATTATATCACTGCCGACAATGGCTTCACTACTGTTTCATACTATAAGAACAACACGACCAATGTCCCCGATGGCGTTACTGTAACGGGGTCGTCGCGTACGGCAGCTAATGCTTTGCGTACCCTCTATTCCAATGGTGTGGGCTGGATTAATTACTCTGCCCACGGCGACTGGAACGAATGGTCGTATCCCGAGTTTACCGTCTCGAACGTCAGTTCCATGAACAACGTCGGCAAACCCTCGTTTATGATTGGCAACTGCTGCCTGTCCAACAAGTTCGACAAGAGCGTCTGCTTTGGTGAGGCGCTTATCCGTCGCGGTGCCCGTCAGGGAGCCATAGGTTATATTGGCGGCACCAACTACACCTACTGGGATGAAGACTTCTACTGGGCTGTTGGTGTACGCAACAATATCTCGGGCTCGATGAACCTCGACTACAATTCCTCCAAGCTGGGTGCTTACGACAGGCTGTTCCATACCCATGGCGAGTCCTTCGCCAATCGTGCCGTCACTGCAGGTAAAGTCATTTATGCAGGTAATATCTCGGTGCAGAACTCCAGCTCGAGTCTCAAGCAGTACTATTGGGAGATCTACGAGCTTATGGGCGACCCGTCGCTCATGCCTTGGCTCGGTCAGGCCGAAACCCTGCAGCTCACTGTGGATAACGCCACCAACCCCCTGCATGTGCATACCGTACCCTACGCCTATGTCTCGGTTATCGACTCTGCCACCCATCAGGTCTATGCGGCAACGTTCACCGATGCCAACGGCGACGGTACCATACAGGTCCCTGCGGGTGTCAACACCGCCTCTACCTTCATCGCTGCTATCGCCCAGGGTTACAAGCCTTACTTCACCCGTGGCGTTTCGGTCGACATAGACGATCCCGAAGTCACTCCCGGCGAGATGGCCACCGTTCACATATTCCCCAACCCTGCCACCTCCTCGGTCACTGTGCGTAGCGAGAAGATGAAGCTGGTGCAGCTCTTCGATGCCCGCGGCATTCTTGTCGCCAGCTATACCCCCTCCGATACATCCTGCACCATTCCTCTTGCCGACGTTCCCCGCGGCATATACGTGGTACAGGTCCAGACCTCCGACACCATCGGTTCCGAAGTGCTGGTCGTCAAGTAAGAGATTTCAGGACTGAAAAGCAAAGGGGTTAAGGCGGATGTGCTCTGTCTTAACCCCTTGGCGTTTGTAGTGTATGGGCTAGTAGCCTAGAATCTTCAGCATCGACTTGTAGCTCTGTTCCTTGGCGAAGAGCTTGGTGGTGTATTCGCCGTTCTCGTCCTTGTCGATGATGACGTGCTTCGGGGCAGGGATGAGGCAGTGCTGTATGCCGCCGTAGCCGCCGATGCTCTCCTGGTAGGCGCCGGTGTGGAAGAAGCCGATATACAGCGGGTCGTCCTTCTGCAGCTTGGGCAGGAAGATGGCGTTGGCGTGGCTGTCGGCGTTATAGTAATCCTCCGAGTCGCAGGTCAGGCCGCCCAGGAACACGCGCTGGTATTCGCAATCCCAATGGTTGATGGGCAGCATGATGAAACGCTGGTTGATGCCCCAGGTGTCGGGCAGGGTGGTGATGAAGCTCGAGTCAATCATGTACCACAGCTCGCGGTCGTTCTGCTGCTTCTGGTCCAATATACTATATAATGTAGCGCCGCTTTCGCCCACGGTGAACGAACCGAACTCGGTGAAGATGTTGGGCTCCTCCACTCCGCGCTGGGTGCAGATGTTCTTAATCTGGGCAAGTATCTCCTCGGCCATGTATTCGTAGTCGAAGTTCGAGGCCAGGCTCACCTTCGAGGGGAAGCCGCCTCCGATATTCAAGCTGTCGAGGTCGGGGCACACGCGCTTCAGGTCGCAGTAGACGTTCACGCATTTCGCCAACTCGTTCCAATAGTAGGCGGTGTCGCGGATGCCCGTGTTGATGAAGAAGTGAAGCATCTTGAAGCGGAACTTGGGGTTCGCCTTGATCTGGTCTTCATAGAAGCTGACGATGTCGTGGTAGCGGATGCCCAGACGCGAGGTGTAGAAGTCGAACTTGGGCTCCTCTTCAGCGGCGATGCGGATGCCTAACTGCATCGGTTCGTTGACCTCCTGGAGTGCACGGTCCAGCTGGCAGAACTCGTTCTTGTTGTCCAGAATGGGGATGACATTGATGAATCCGTCGTTGAAGAGTTCTACTATATTCTCTATATATTGTTCCTTTTTGAAGCCGTTGCAGACGATGACTTTGTCTTTCCCGATAAGTTCCTGTGCGTGCAACTCTTGTATGAGGTTGATGTCGAAAGCCGACGATGTTTCGAGGTTGATATCGTTCTTCAGGGCCTCTTCCAACACGAACGAAAAGTGACTGCTCTTCGTGCAGTAGCAGTAGTTGTAAGTGCCGCGATAGTCGGTTTTGGCTATGGCCACATTGAACAGGCGTTTGGCTCGCTGTATCTGAGAGCTGATCTTGGGCAGGTAGGTGATTTTTAGCGGTGTACCATACTGTTTTATGATTTCCATCAACGGGATGTCATGGAAATAAAGTTCACCGTCTTCCGTGCGGAATTCGTCCTGCGGGAAGTCAAAAGTCTGGTCAATTAGGTCGTAATACTTGTTCTTCATTGCAATTAATTTGATTAATTTACAAATATTTCGCCAATCCGACTCACTTGGATTGTGGTTGCAAATATACAACTAATTTACTTACGTTGGTAAAAAATATTGAATAAATAAAAAATGCCCGCTCGTGCGCGGGCATTTTTTATATGATGTTTTTTGATGATTAGTCTTTGTAAATATCGTGCAGCTCAATCTCGTATATGAATGGTGTGTAGCCGGGAATTTCGCCAGCCCCTTGTTCGCCAAAGGCGAGCTGGTATGGGAAGTAGAAGCGATAGATGCTGCCGGCATTCATGAGTTGGAAGGCGTCGATAAGGCCGTGGAACATGGGTTTGCCGACAACGTGGATGGTAGGCGCGCGTTTCTCGTAAGTCTGGTCGTAGGGCTCGCCTGTGAGCATGAGGAAGCTGCGATAGTCGACGCGTATGCGCTGGGCGTATTTGGCGTTGGGGCCATGACCTTTGCGGAGCACCTCGTAGTAGAAACCCGACGGGTGGCGTTTCACATTGGGGTTTTCCTTGGCCAGTTTCTCGAAGTATTCGTTCTGGGCTTTGTCTACAGAATTTTGTTGCTCTTTGGCAGACTTCATCTGGTGCATGCGGGTTGTAGCTATGATATACTGCATGGCCTCGGCGTATTCTTGGTCGGTGATGGGTTGCTCGCGGCCGTCAAGGGTGTGGCGCAGGGCCTGCATGTACACTTCGTTGTCTATTTTGACGGCTTCGTTGCCGCTGATGAGGCTGAGGGCAGTGTTGCGTCCGAGAGCCCAGGATAGGGTGTCGGTGCGATCCTCAAGAGTCGGGTTGTTGCTGCAGCCGGCCGCAAACAGCGCCGCTGCAATGAAGATTGGTGTGATGTTTTTCATCATTGTGTTATTTTTTTTTATGTTGATTTCTCAATTTCATTGGTCACTGGCCGCTATCCTCATTCACTTTCCTCTTCCTTGCAGTATTATCAGGACAGTATAAAGAAGTATCTTGAGGTCGGTGGTGAGCGACATGTTGTCCAAATAGAGCAGGTCGTAGCGGAGACGTTCCACCATCTCGTCGACTGTCGAGGCGTAGCCGTATTTGACCTGTCCCCAGGAGGTGATGCCTGGTTTCACTCGTTGCAGCAGGAGGTATTCGGGAGCACGCTTCACTATCTGGTTGATGTAGAACTGGCGCTCCGGACGTGGGCCTACGAGCGACATGGTGCCGCGAAGCACGTTGTAGAACTGCGGTATCTCGTCCAGCCGCACCTTTCTCATGAAACGACCGAAGGGTGTTATGCGGGGGTCGTTGTCCTTTGAAAGGGCGGGACCGGCATCCTCGGCATCGACATACATAGAGCGGAACTTGTGCATCTTGAACGGCTTGCCGAGGTAGCCTATGCGCTCCTGTGCATAGAAGACAGGACCCGGCGATGTACAACGGACTATGATGGCGGTGATGAGGTAGACGGGCGAGAGGATGATCATGGCGACTAACGATATGGCGATGTCGAAGAGCCTCTTCAGTGAGTACTGCCACTCATCCATCAGTCGGTTGTTTATCACTATGAGGGGCGAGTGGAAGATGCTCTCCTGCTTAATGGAACCAATGATAAGGTCGCGTGCGTCGGGGGTAATCTTGATGATGAGGTCGCCGCAGGAGACCAGTGCCTGTATGATGGCATTGATACGCGTCTGCTGATCCGGTTCGACGGCTATAATCGCCTCTTCGATATGGTGCTCGTTGACTATGGCACGCAGGTTTTCGAGTGTGCCCAGACAAGGCATGATTTTGCTTAATTCTGAATCTTGATTATTGGATTCTGAATCCTGGAGTTGAATGTATCCGGCGAACAGGTTGCCCGAGTATGTCTCCTGGTTTTCAAGGTCAAGGTAGGTTTGGAATGCTTTGGAACCGCTCCCTATCATGAGGGTTGGGAAACCCAGCTGACGGCTGTGTACACGGTTCACGGTCTGCGAGGTGATGAGCAGTCGAGGAATGTATGTGAGGGTGAAGTGTACGCCGAGGAGGAACAGGAACGAAGCATAGTGGTACTTGTATGAGGCAATATCGTCGTCTATAAGAAGCACGAAGAAGATGATAACGGTGCCGATTACCGTCGCTATCAAAGTCTCTATAAGCTCCTTGAGACGGGCCTTGCGGAGCACGTTGCGATAGGTGCCCTGGATGGTGTACAGCATGAGCCAGCCAGCCGGCACTATGACGAGGCCAAGCCAGAAGTTTGGATCCGCCACCGTCTGTGTGAGCGCCTCGGGCCAGTGCCCGTTTTCGAGTGCCAGTTTGCGGAAGAGGAACCACGAAGCCCACGCCAGCAGGGCAGTGAGGGCGTCGCAAATAATGTAATATGAAGTAGGCTGCCAGCCTGAAGTGTTGTATTTTGAGGTGTGTTTCTTTTTCATTTCTTGCTTATCACTGGCACAGGTCACTGGGTGTCCGGGTTGCTGGGTTGTAGTGTCATTCTACCACTTGGTCACTGATCACAGCACCACATTCGTAGTTATAAGTTTGACATTGTCAATTCGTATGTCGCCTTCAACACCCTCGGTGTTGAGCGCCGAGAAGGAAAGTTTGAATGTCGAGTGGTGGTTGAATTCGGCCCAGGTCTTGCCGAGGTTAATATAGAGGTGTTTCCAGGTTGTCGAGGGATTTATCACCATGACGGGGAGCACGTCCTCGCTGCCGCCTGCCACATAGGCGGAGTGCATATATACTTGTAACCGTATGTCCGAGCGGGTGTCCAGTTCGAGGTATACGAGGCTCGAGGGGTCGCTGACGACGAAGGGGTCTTCGTCGGCAATGCCGAAGTTTACCATCAACTTGTCGGCGTCGACGTGCATACGACCGTAGCCCACACCCGTGCAGGCATCCTCCTCGTTGTGTATAACATGGAGTATCGTGTCGAAGCGTGTGCTTCCGTCGTCATAGTCGAACGAAGAGTAGAAAAGCTTCTTGGTGAAGGCACTGTAGTGGGTAGTAAGTGTGCCAAGGTCAAGGGTATCGCCCACGGCAAGGCGTGTGCTGTCGGCTGCTGTCAGGTGTATTCTTTGGTAGAAGGTGTAGTAGGGCAGGGTGCCCGACACGCCGCTCTGTTCGACGGCAGGGTATATGTCTATATATTCAGCCTGACCGTTCCAAAGGACCGGTGTGGTGAACGGGAGACGGAAGAGACCTATCGTGTCCACCGCGGTGGCTCCAGGATAGTGCGCCACCACATAGGCGGCGGTGATGTTGGAGCGGTAGAAACCATCGTTGTCAGAGATGGGCTCCTCGTCCGCTTTCACCACACTGATGCCGTCGACATGCAGGAACGACGGAGCTGTGAACTCCTCGTCATTGCATCCGGCAGCCAGCATCGCCGCTACCACGGCAGTTATCAAAACTCTTTTCTTCATTCTTCATTCTTCATTCTCCACTCATAAACGCCGTTGTGAATAAATTATTATTTACGAATAAAAATAAATGTGTATTTTTGCAACCCGAAACACACAATCATTTCCTAACGCTTAACCCATTAATCCATAACCAATAACTATTAATGAATCCTGAATCTCTAACCTCTAACCTCTAACCATTAACCATTAACCTTTACCCATTACTTCGTCAGTATTACCGGGGTTTTCGACACCTTGATCTGTGCCATCGACGAGGCTCGGAAGGCCTGCCAGTCCTTGGCGTCGTAGAGGCGCTTGCTGAAGACGAGGCTCTCGCCGAAGGTCAGCTTGTTGCCTTCCATCTGGAATCCGCAGCCGAACGAGGCGGCGGGGTCGGCGATGCCGTCGACCATGGGATAGTGGAACTTCGAGGGGGCGAAAGGCAGGGTGACGGTCTCCTGGATCTGTATTAGCTTCGAGCAGCGGTCGCTGAAAGGCTGGTCGCGGTGCTCCTGGCTGAAGTCGAAGTAGAGGTGGCTCATGGCGCGGCTGTAGAAGTTGCGCGCCGTCAGCGGTATGAATTCGATGGCGTCCCTGCTGACGTTGGCATAGGCGGGGATGATATAGTTATAGGTGATGCTCACCGGCTGCTCCAGGTAGCGGTCGGGGTCGGTGTGCTGTATGTCGAGGATCTGAGCGTTGGGGGCTATCTTGAGCAGTTCCAGCTCCAGGTTGCGGCGCCAGTCGCTCTGGCGGGCGCTGAACACGCCGCGCACCGCGGCGTCGCTCTGGCCCTCGGCGGTGATGCTGATGGTGCCCACGAGGTTGCCGGCCAGGTCGATGGTGCTTTCGCCCTTGATGCGTATGTAGTGGTTCTCGGCCGGCGAGAGGGGTGTCTCCATCAGGTCGCAGCCCTCTTCGGTGCCGATCAGGTAGCCCTGCTGCTGCTCGGCGCTGCTCCACAGTTCACGCACGTTGGGCACCCAGGTGGGGTCGAGCATCATGAACTGTCCGTTGCGGAGCTGCACGGCGCAGACCGAGTGGTTGAACTGGTCGGCCGGTATGCGGTCGATGCGCTCGCCGGCCATGGTCATGGCGGCGTAGGCTTTGAAGCCCGCGGCACGCAGGAAGCCGATGAGTGTCGACGCCTTGTCCTTGCAGACGCCGCAGCGGTCGCTCATGTTCATCTCCTGGTTGTGCAGCGTGAAGCCCTCGCCCTCGCCCATCGAGATGCCGGCATAGCGTATGTTGTCGGCCACCCAGTGGGTCAGCCGGCCGATGCTGTCCATCTCGTCCTTGGCGCCGCGCAGCAGCTCGTTGACTTTCTTCTGCACCGCGGGGGTGCCCTTGAACGAGCCGTAGTCCTCGTTCACGCCGTAGAACCAGCGGCTCTTGGCCTGCCAGTCGGGACT
>JAEEGK010028721.1_pt1 | contig 11144 bp, 10 predicted proteins | sample 8958771 | NCBI WGS metagenome assembly JAEEGK01 (sample SAMN16246547, study PRJNA631951) | gut metagenome | biome: gut microbiome; feature: rumen; material: SC-attached | host: Bos | place: Iran: Karaj | collected 2018-10 | reverse complement strand
TTTGATGTTTTGAACGATTTTTTGTTCAACAACTTTTTCATCAATATCTTGTTTGTCGCGCTCGCCGATTTCTTCCGTGTTTATGAACTCCAACGCATACGAATCTTTAAACATCATTACGGCTTTGCGAGCCGTTGAAGAATCGGAAATCGTTTGTGCAAAATTGTTCGGTATTGTATTCCTATTTTCATAGGCTTGTTGCTTAATGAGTGTTTTGAGTTTGTCGACCGAAAGATGTTCCTCGCCTGCACGACGGATGTAATAATAACGTGCATAAGTATCTTTACACATCGCCAAAATGCGGGTATGGTGTGTAAACGGAACATTGAAAAAATCTGATACTGGAAATTCTGCAATATTAGGAATTGCTAACGAGTGATATATATCTATTTCATTATTAGTTTTTTGCATTTCTTCGGTTGCAACCGAAGAAATATTATTGATTGTATTTTGAGTTTCTTCGGTTGCAACCGAAGTTTCTCCGTCTAATACCATCCACTCCTCATAAAATTTCCGCATTTCATACATTTGAGTCACTGAAAAGCCTCTTAATCCGGGTAGTTCTTTGTGGAGTTGTTCGCTAATAGCCTCAATAGCACCTGTTCGTAATAGACCCTTTCGTGTATTTTTGGAAAGATATTTTCCAATAGCGAAATAGACTGCAAGTTGAACGCGGTTAACATCTTTTAATGCTTCGTATTGACCTTGCATTATGGCGGTTTTGATTGCTTCAACCGCGTCTGATAATGGAATTAGAGTTTCGTTTTTGTCCATAAGTTGTGCGTTTTTATCTTAACTGCAAAGTAAAGGTTTTTCAAGGAGATTTGCAAAAAAAAAGTTATTGTTGCAGAATTAAACAAAATCCAATCCCGTCTTATTAAAATGTATACACAACACCGATAGTTAAGCCTTGTAATGCCAAATTCCAATCAAAAACATTGTCAATGATTTTTTCAGAGTTAGTACTATTGTTGGGGGTTATGATGCAATGTGCGTAGTAAAGTCCGCCACTATATGCAGTTGCACTCCAATGCGAATTGAAATTGTAATTAACAATAGGGAAAAATCCGAAACCAAATATGTTCGTACTATAATTATCGGTTTTATTGTTTTTATTTTTACCGAATCCAAACATTGCTGTTGACTTTACACCGAAATTTACTTTTTCTGTTGCTACAAAATCAAAACGAAAATACGGACAGAAAGACAACATATTATCAGCCTCCCAATTACTTGCATTATTAGCATCCTTTTCTTTACTAAAAGTGTATGTAATTTCTGACCCAAAAGCCATTCTCTTACTAAAATAATATCCCAAATCTAAACCAAAATTCAAATTGTTTTTTGGATTACCTTTTGTTATGACAGTTTCCTGTGACTGTTGCTCAATTGAGTGAGGTATAATATTACCCTTCTCATCAATTTGATCTCCAAATGTTAGAGATGTTTTATTATGTTCTATCATCTCACTTTCAGAGTGCCTTATACCAAAATTACCGGATAAGTATAATTGTGCATTAGCATTTGATGCGAAAGCAACAATTACAGCCAAAATACATTTTCTCATGATTTTCTATTATTTTTTTACGTTTTTTGTTTTGAATGCGAATAGCAATTAATTTGTGCCATAGCAAAATTATGAAAAAGATTTGAAAAACGTGTTTTTTGTAACGATTTTTTTTTGTGTCTATTCCTATATTTTCAACTGCCAAAAACTATTAGGAATGTTCTTTTTTTGAAAATTTTTTTTGAAAATTTTTATTTGTCGAAAAAAAATCTTTATCTTCGCCGCTAATAAAACAGAGGATATGGACAAAAATTTCAAACTTTCTAACGGTAAAACCATTGCGCAAGTGGAAAACGAGATGAAACTCGGCATCGAAAAAATCTATTTAGATGCTTGGGCAAAAGGTATGTCCGTGCCGTATTGGGACGAAGACAGGGTATTACATTTGGCAAATCCTGACGGTAGCGATGATTTAGTTGATTTCGATACCGACACCAAAACATATACTTTTTTATCACGTGCAGCCGAGCCGGGGAAAGGACGGTTTGCATATCTGTTAGGAAGATAAAAAAGTTATGACATTTCAAAAAAAATCTTTATCTTCGCATTTGAAAATCTAAGCATTATGCCGTACACACCGCCATATTCAATCACAACGAAAACAGTAAAATTAATTGCGGAAATTTCGGAAAAAATTGGCGCAATAACAGCCCTTTCCGATAATCCGTTAAGTCTGCAACTCCGTAGAGAAAACCGTATAAAAACAATTCATTCCTCGCTTGCGTGGATTCCTGTCGAAACTCTCGTCAAACAACATCAAAAAGAGTATTACGACGCGCTGAATTTTACGCTCACCAATGCCAACAGCACTCAGTTTATTGAGTTTATGCTCCACCTTTTAAACACTGAAATCGACAACATTATCAACCGTCAAAAGGTTACCATAAAGGTTACTATAAAGGTTACCATAAATCAGCAAAAAATCATTGATGCTATTAAAGAGAATCCGTATATCAAGCAATCAGAACTTGCTGAAAATATTGGTATTACGCTTAAAAGTATCAAGTCAAATATGAAAAAACTTCAAGACGAAGGCATTCTCCGCCGTATTGGTGCTAACAAAAACGGTTATTGGGAAATTTCTCAAAGTTAACCCTTAAAAAAACTGCAATTTTTTTATTTTTTTGAAATTCCTGTTGAAATCTCGGAAATTTTTGTTTACTTTGCGCTATAAAAATTTAATCAAAAAAAAATTAGAAAAATGGCATTTTCAATCAGCGGAATCCAGCAGATTGGTATCGGCGTAAAAGACGTTTATCAGGCTTGGGACTGGTACAGGGAATATTTCGGAGCGGACGTGCTTCTTAGCGACGCACCCGGTGAGGCTGCTCTTATGCAACCTTACACCAATCATCAGCCGCAGTCAAGACACACTATTTTGGCGTATAACATGCAAGGCGGCGGCGGTTTGGAAATTTGGCAGTACACTTCAAGAGAGCCGCATGAACTTGATTTTCAACCGCAACTCGGCGATTTGGGAATTTTTATCGGCAAAATCAAATGTCAAAACGTTGCGGCGGCTTATCTGAAATTCAAAAATGATAATTTGACTTTACTTTCAAGTTTCTCAAAAACGATTGACAACAAAGACCATTTCTTTGTAAAAGACCCTTTCGGAAATATTTTTGAAGTTGTTGAAAGCGACATTGTTTTCAACGAAACTAAGTCAAAAACAGGCGGAATTTATGGCGCAATCCTCGGTGTCAGCGACATGGAAAAGTCAAAAGAATTTTACAAAAATATTCTCGGTTACGATACCGTAATTTATGACGAAACCGATGTTTTTGAGGATTTTGCAAAACTGCCCGGCGGAGAAGAAAAATACCGTAGAGTTCTTCTCGGACATTCACAAAAACGCAAAGGTCCGTTTTCTAACTTCTTGAACGCCTCGCAGATAGAGCTTGTTCAGTTAGTGGAATCCGACAGAGAATTAAAACATATTTACGATTTCAAAACGCATCTTTGGGGCGATCCGGGATTTATTCAAATTTGTTTTGACATTAGGAATATGAAGGATTTGCGCTCGCATTGTAGAAATTATGGCGTTGAATTTCAGTGTGATTCCAACCCGGAGGCTTACGAAAAAGACGCGGAAATTTTTGACATGGGCGGTGCTTCGGGACACTTTACTTATATTGAAGACCCTGACGGCAGCCTTATAGAATTTGTGGAAACATATTATGTGCCGATTGTTCAGAAATTCGGTCTTGGACTTAACCTCAAAAAACGCAACCCCGAAAAAGCGTTGCCGGATTTTGTTATGTCTGGTCTGAGGTTTTTGCGCAAAGGCGACGATTACACAAAATCCGAAACTGCGAAAGAGAAAAACCGCATTTCAGACGAGTGTGCAAAACAGTTGAAAGAAAAATTAAACAAGTAAAAAATGGCTAAAAAATATTATTTTGTCTGCAAGAGTTGCGGACACAGAATTGAGAGTTTCAAAGAGTGGTTCAACCACGGACAAAAATGCCCCGAATGTGGTAAAAATTTTGTTGATACCAAATATACCGCTTCACCTGAAAAGTTGAAAGACCTTATTTTCAATGCAAAAGATGTAAAAAATCTTTGGCATTATTTTGACTTTTTACCCCTTGACGATGCCAAAAATATCGTTTCGGCAGGGGAGGGGGTATCACCCGTTAGCCGTTGGGACTTTTTGGAAGAGGTCGCAAAAAAAGAGTTCGGCAAAACGCTGAAAGTCTACGTTATGCGTCATAATTTCAACGACGGAACGCGTACTTTCAAAGACATCGCCGGAACGTTGGCGGCATCGGTTTTGAAAGAAAACGGCGTAACTGATTATGCTGTTGCAAGCACCGGCAATACGGCAAACGCTTTTTCGCATTATCTTGCAAAAGCGGGAATCAATCTTTATGTTTTTATGCCGCAAGATGCTGTAAAAGAGAATATTGCCTCTGTCAGCGCATACGGACAGAAAGCCGTAATTTGTAAAGGCGACTATGCTTTCGCAAAAAAAATTGCAGGCGAGTTTACCGCCAAAAACAATATTTTGATGACAATCGGCAATACCGATCCGCTGAGGGTTGAAAGCAAAAAAACTTGGGTTTACGAGTGGCTCAGATTAACTGGTGAGTTGCCGACGGTTTACATTCAGGCGTTAAGTGGTGGAACGGGTCCTATTGCGGTTGAAAAGGCTATTCATGAGGTTTCGCAGTTTGGTGATTATAAATGTCCGAGATTTATTTCGGTTCAGCCGAGCCTTTGTGACCCGATGACGCAGGCTTGGGAAAAAGCTAAAAGTCAAAACTTTCCCGAAGGCTGGCAGCATGATTTTCCGAAGATTCAGAATCCTAAAACCAAGGTTCAGACTTTGGCAACCGGCGTTCCGGGAACATATCCGATAATTGCTGATTTGACCAAAAATTCGGGCGGCGAAATCATCACTTTTGACGAGACAAAAACGGCTGAGGTAGCGCGTTTGGTGGCTTTCAAAACGCTTGAAAAAATCGGTCCCGCGTCGGCAATCGGTCTCGGCGGATATTTTGAGTCGCTCAAAAAAGGCTTGTTGAAGGACGGCGACGTTGTGATGATAAATCTCGGCGAAGGTCTTGAACGTGCATCTTTCTTCCTTTCTGAACTCGCTTACAATTTCGATACGGTATCTTCCGCTGACGAAATCAAACCTTTCAGCAGAAAAGATTTGGAATTTAAGTTGTGGAGAGATATTTTGAAGTAAAAAAAGTCGGGGATTTTCCCCGATTTTTTTGATATTTTTCTAAAAAAAATGTAATCAATTCATTTATTTTTTCTATATTTGCGTACTTTTTTTGAAGAATGAAAAATGGAAAATTTTAGCGGATATTTTTTGGGTACGCAACCTTACGGCACTAATGAGGGCGGTTGTCTGCCTTATCGGGAAGATGAAATAAAAAGACTTAACTTTATGCTTGATAATGAGAGAGTTTCTCTACTTTCGTCGGAAAAACGTATGGGAAAAACCTCTCTGATTAATAGTGTGATTTCGGCAGAAGAAAAACTTTCTGTCAAAAAAGTTATGCCTTTGAAATTTGATGTCCCGCCTTTTAAATTTGGTGAACAGGTGCTTGAAAAACAGTTGGTCGGTTTCTTTCTGAATAAATGTCAAAAGCCGTCTTATATTGACATGGCGTTTGAAAACGACAACTCGCTTTGGTATGCTTCCAAAAAATTGCAGGCTTGTTTTCCTGAAATTTCACGCTTTTATTTGATTTTCGATTCATTTGAAAATTTTTTTACATACACTGACTCTGCGCGAAAAGAATTTGCAAAAACGCTTTCGGGTTTGATTTACGGGGATATTCCGCAAAAATTCAACGAGGAAATCCAAAATATTATGCTTGGAAAATCCGATGCCGTACTTCCGAAAGACGCCATGAAACTTTTGTACGAAAGCCTTAACGTTTCCGTTTTGTTTTCGGTTTCGGAGGATTCTTACAATGCGATGGCTGAGTTGGAGGAAAACATTCACGGCGTTTTTAATAATACGCTAAAACTTTCGCCGTTTGATTTTTCCTCTGCGCAAAATGCTTTTCAAACCATTGCTAATCAAGATTTTGACGGATTGTCAAAAGTAACTTTTGACGAAAAAGCCGTTGAAAAAATTATTTCCGGCGTTTCTTTCAACAGCCTTGTTAATCCGGGATTTTTGAGGAATGCGGTTTTTTATTTTAGAAAAATTTCTGACGGTCAAAGTATTATAAATGAGGAGTTTGTAGAAAATTCCGGGTATTTTTCCAAAGACCGTTTTTCGTGGTTTTTGGACGAAGAAACACCTGAAAACGAGCGGGAAAATTTTTGCAGTTTTGCCGTTAACGAGATGGTTTTGGAAACGGAAACCCAGCCGCTGCCCGCCGCAAAATCCGTCGCTGAAAAAAAATACAACGTCAGCGTGGAACTTTTGCAAAAGGCTGAGAAACTGTCAGTTTTGAAATCTGTTATCGGCTACGGCGGGCGGATTTTTTATTTGCCTTATAATGCGGCTATTTTTAGGGCTTTGGTTTCAAAAAAACAAACCCAAATAAAAATGCTTGATTTTCAGAATGTTAGAACAAATAAAGTGGTGTCTTTTGCTGACGTGAAGCCTCAGCGCAAAAGCCTTAGAAACCGTACTTTGGTGCTTGCCTGCATGGTTGTTGCCTTGATAAGCATGGCGTTTGTGTTTTTGGCGTTTTCGTTGAAGAGTGATGCAGAGCGTAATGCTAATATGGCAAAAAGTAATATGTTAACGGCATTTGCGTTTCAAAAACTTGAAACAGACCCTACTTTCAGCCTGAGACTTTCACAGAGGGCGGTTGCTTTGGATACTGCTAACGTTCAGGCTTACAGCGCGTTGCTCAACTCTTTTTATAATACGGATATTTTCTACAACATTTCCGGCGAGGTAAAAGAAAACGTTGTGAAAGCCGAAATTTCCAAAGGCGCGAAATACGTTTTGACTTTTGTAAAAAACGACGCTCTCGGACAATATTCGGCGCGTATTTTGGACATTTCCGGCGACGTGGTTTTGGAACTGCCTCACAAAAAAGAAGTTACGGACATTGTTGTTTCCACTGACAATTCGTTGGCTCTGACAACTTCGTATGACAGCACGGCGAGAGTTTTTGACTTTTCGGGCAAGGAACTTCTCTCTGTCAGAGACCATAAAGCCATACTTTGGGCGGCGGATATTGCCTCAGACAATTCCATGTTTTTGACGGCTGGCAGCGATTACAAAGTCAAAGTTTGGGACATGAATGGAAAATGCCTTTCAACGCTTTCTGGACATGATTTTGATGTTTATTCCGCGAAATTTTCTCCCGACAACAGTATGATTCTTACTGCTGGCGGCGACAATACGGCAAGACTTTGGTCAAAGGACGGAAAACTTTTGCAAGTATTTGAAATTAAGGAAGATAACAGATTTTCTGTCTCAATTATTATTTCAGCGGTTTTTTCTCCTGATGGGAAATACGTTTTGACCGCTTCAAACGACTATCTGAACAAAAACCACAAAGTAAAACTCTTTGATTTACAGGCAAATGAGTTGGTAACGTTTTCAGGACACGAAGACTGGATCAACAAGGCTGATTTTTCGTCGGATTCCAAGCATGTCATCACCTCGTCAAGAGACAAGACGGTGAGAATTTACAACATCAACGGCAGTTTTGAAAAAGTCTTGAAAGGTCATAACTCCAACGTTTGGAGCGCGGAGTTTTTTCCTGACAACCAGTCTGTTGCAACTGTCGGCGATGACCATACGATACGCTCTTGGACGCTCGGAAAAAGGTTTGAGACGTACAGCGGCGCAAAGAACGTAAGTTTTGCGTGTTTTTCGTCAAACGGTCTCAACATCGCCGTTGTTGAGGACACGGTTGCAAAGTCGTGGAATCTTACCGGCGAAATTGTCGCTGTTTTTTCAGGACACACTTCTGCTGTCAATACTGCGCGTTATTCCTCTGACGGGAAATATCTCGTAACCGCTTCAAAAGACGGCTCGGTTAAGATTTGGGATGCATTGTCGGGCAAAAATTTGCAGACTTTTTACGACAAGGACACAGCCTCTGTCAACGATGCGGTCTTTTCGCCGAATGGTGAATATTTGGTTTTTGTCAGCGACAGCAGCGTGGTTATCAGGAACTTAAAAAACAATACGGGAATTTTTGCGCCGGGACATTCTGGTGCGGTTTCCTCGGTTTCTTTTTCGCCGGAGGGTGAAATTTTCGTAACCGGCGGCGAGGACGGCAAAATCGTTCTGCACTCTCTTGACGGTAAAGTACTCAGGACTTTTCACGGACACGACGGACAGGTTAATTCGGTATGTTTTTCGCCTGACGGTAGCAGCATTATTTCAACATCTTCTGACCAGACTGCGGTTTTGTGGGATAGGTTAGGGCAGATGCGGCTGACTTTCCGTGGGTATGAAAACAACGTAAACTCCGCTGTCTTTTCGCCTGATTCAAAATTTGTCCTGACCACTTCCGACGATGCTCTTGCAAGGCTTTGGACTTCGGACGGCAAAGACGTTATGGCTTTTAAACACGAGGGCGAGGTTTCGTCGGCGGTTTTCTCGCCTGACGGAAAATATATTCTCACCGTCTATAAAACCTCTGACGGTCTTAAAACCATGAAACTCAGAATCATAAGCCCCGACGGAATAACACGTCATATTGACATGCTTGACCTCTACGGCGATGTTTGGAAACCGGATTCCAAAACCCTGAAAAAATACGGAATGGACTAATCGTCCTTCCGGTTTTTGCGCAGATGCTGACGCCACGAAAACATCATAAAACACACGCCGGAGCAGACAAACATTGTTCCGGCGTTTTTCAGTCCGTTTTCCACCGAGGAGGCGATTGCGATTATAAGGCATAAAACACCCATGCAGAGCCATAAAATTTCCATGGCTCCGCGTTTTTCTTTATTGGTTTTCATTTGTTTGTGTCATTGAAAAATCTCCGCCGTATTCGTTGTTGAGGTTTACGATTCCGTTAACGTCAAGAAACTTGTAATTCTTGAACGCCATGTCGGATTCAAAACCCTGTTTGCCGACAATCACAGTGCTGTCGGCGTCTACGACTGTAACTTTTTTTACCGAGAAAATTTTTTTGCGGTTTTCGTCGCCGAAAAGTTGCTCGGTGAGAAGATGTGCGCCGTCTTCGTTGTAGATAACGACGTTTTTGCGTGCCTCCCAGAGTTTTTTCTTTTGATAATAAACCGCATAATCCGCTTTCAGACGGCTTTTTTCTTTGAGTTTCTCGTCATAAAAAACAACGTTAACGCCCTTTGGAAATTCCATATACGGTTGCTCAACCGTTTCGTAATGGTCGGCAACCGGCGCAGTAACCCGCGTTTGAAGCGAATGTCCCGAAAAATATTTCGTGTCAAGGTTTGTAACCGAGAGGTTTGCGAAAGTCTCGTCAACGCTGTAATTGTTTAGCGATTCCATTTTGGTACTGCAACCGCAGAGAGCCAAAGCCGTTAAAAATAACGTAATTTTTTTCATCTTATTTTTTTTCTTCTTCTTTGACAGGCGGAGGCGGGGGCGGCGTTGATTTTTTCTCGCGTTTTGCTCCGGTCTTTGAGTTTTCTTTCTCCTGAATGAAAAATTTTTCGATTGCCTGATGCAAATCGTCGTTTTTCACCTTGCCGGAGATGCAGATTTCCGCGCCGCTGACACCCGTAATGCGGATTTCAGAGCGTTTGAGCCTTACCCATTCCACGAGAGCCTCCGCAATAGTGGTAAGAGGTCCCGTTGCCGAGCCTATCAGCGCGGTCAGCCCCGAAACTATGCCCGGACCCATTTCGCCTTTTTTGGCTTTTTTGGAGGCTAGTTCCACTTTTTTTATACTGCCGCCGTTCTTTTTTTCGATAAATGCTTTCAACGCCATAATGTCTTCTTTCGTGGCGTTGTCTTTTGCGTATTCAATTTTTATTTTCATTTTTCATTTTTTTTGGCGGGATAAAAGTAGTACATTTTTTTCATAATTCAAAATTTTCGTATTAAATTTGCGGCAATAAATTTTGTTTGAAAATGAAAAAATATTTTACTTTTTTGTCTTTTGCCGCAGTTTTGGCTTTCGGTGCATGCGGTGGCGGAAAAAATTCCGTTGACAAGGACGCTTTGCAAGGTAAATACGAGGTGGATTTGTCGGGTATGACAGATATGTTGGAAAAAGAAATCGCTGACAAGGGACAACTTCCTGCCACAATGGTTTCGATGATGCTCTCTCAACTTGACCTTACGGTGCAGTTTGAAAGCGAAAAAGCCATTATTGACGCTTCGGCTGTTGCCGCCGGACTTGTAAAAGGTCTTTCACAAAACATGTATTCTCTGCCGGTTTCGCTTGACTACAAAATTGAAGACGACAGCGTTCTCTATTTCAAACCCGAAGGAAGGGATTTTGAAAACGCTGGCGTTATCAAAAAAATGGGCGAGGGTTACGACTACCTCAAATTTGTCCCGAAAACTCCGAACGGAGAGAGGGTAGAACTCACTTTGAGACGGGTAAAATAAACCCTTTTGCAAACTCTTTTGAGATGTAGTTTTCTTCGTTCATGCAGACTTTCTGCGAAAATTTTACGCACGTTTCTACGATGTCGCTTATAATAGTTTTGTCGATTTTTTTTGACAAAACTATTTTTGTAATATTATGTTTTATAATGCCGTAAACGAGACCTGCGTTAAAATTGTCTCCTGCTCCGACGGTGCTGACAGGTGTAATTTTAGGCACGTTGAAATTCAAGACTTCACCTTTATAATAATATGCGCAACCGTCTTTCCCTTTTGTTAAGAAAAAATGTCCGTCGGGGTTTATTTTTTCTAATTCGTTGAAAGTTTTTTGGTCGTTGTCAGACGAAAAAATCAGCGCAAAATGTTCGTCGCTGCCTTTTACGATGTCTGCAAACTGCAAGTTTTCAACGATATACGGAAAAACTTTCGGCAAATCTTTTAAATGCGGTCGTCTGAAATTAGGGTCGTAGACAATAATTGAGCCGCTATTTTTAGCCTGAGTCAAAAGTTTTTTGATGCCGCTGCGGATTTCGGGCATTATTACGTAGAATGAGCCGAAGAGCAAAACGTCGTCCTTCTTAAAAT
>JAEEGK010028716.1_pt1 | contig 11144 bp, 13 predicted proteins | sample 8958771 | NCBI WGS metagenome assembly JAEEGK01 (sample SAMN16246547, study PRJNA631951) | gut metagenome | biome: gut microbiome; feature: rumen; material: SC-attached | host: Bos | place: Iran: Karaj | collected 2018-10 | reverse complement strand
TCCAAAGTTCTAAAGGTTCTAAGGGCTAGTAGTCAAGAGTCAAGAGTCTGTAGTCTGGAAAGTTGACAGTTGATAGTTTACAGTTTACGGTTTACAGTTTACGGTTTACCGTTTACAGTTTAATCCGAACCATGAATCGTGAACCATGAACCATGAACCATGAACCATGAACCATGAACCAAAGTTTACTTCAGCCCTCATACTTCTTACATCTTCCATCAGACATCTTACATCTTCAGGATATCGTCCTCCGAGATAGGCTCGTACGCCCCATTCTTCATTTCTATCAGAACCGTACCGGACTCTAATGACTTGACAGTATGCCATTGACCGGCAGGGATGTTCAGCACTACCCCACCCGGCACCATATCAACCGTCTCAACAACTCCGAAGCTATCCGGATCAGGCGTTCCGTCCTCCAATGTCCTCGTATATCCGTACAGGTATTCCACCAGATGACCGCGCAGGCATACCACCGTCTCGGACGTATTCTTATGCCGGTGAATAGGTAACGGACTTCCCGGTTCAATCGCGTTCAACATACGCTGTGACTGATCCGCATCCGAATTGCGCAAATCATAATTCATTCTCAGCCTCGGGCTCTCCTTCGCCTGTTGTGTAAGCCTGTCAAACAATTCCTTATCTATTACCATAGTAAATTATCAATATTTTATTTCACATTATTATTATTCGGTACGAATAAAGCATAGCACATGACTACCAGGAAGCAGACCATGGGCACGAGGTACGAGACATTGATGCTCTCTGTAGTATCACTCACCATACCCTGCAGAGGAGGCAGGAGTGCTCCGCCCAGTATGGCCATAATGAGGCCGCTGGCCCCGATCTTGGTATCCGTGTCTGCCATGTCGGTTTCGCTGGTTGCCAGACTGCCCAGTGCTATGCCGTATATGGTGGGGAACATCAGGCTCATAAAGACACTTACCATTACCAGGGCTGCTACTGCTGCTATGCCGTTAAGGAGTACCACCATCAGGGCGCATATTGTACTAAGCAATGCACCTGTTGCCAACAGTCTGGCAGGAGCTATGTACTTCATCAGCCAGGTGTAAACGAACCTCGAGATACAGAATCCGATAATCGAAATCAGGTAAAACGTAGCTGCGTACGCCTCCACGCAGTTCAGTTCCTTCATCACCAGACGGATGGTGAAACTCCAGATACAGATCTGGGCACCTACATAGAAGAACTGAGCTATCACACCCCAGGTATATACCCGGTTCCGGAATAACCTCCGTACAGAGTTTAGAGTTGAGAGTTTAGAGTTTAGAGACTTTCCACTATCAACTTCCGACTGACTATTAACTTTAAACTTTCCACTATCAACTTTTATGGCAAAAGCGGAAATCACCATTATCCCCAGCAGTACCAGCCCCACAGCCGCATAAGTGCCGCTGATACTATATAGCGAAATATCCTGCAGAATGAAATATTTGCTCACCAGAATTCCCATAATACTGCCTATAGGATTGAAACTCTGTGCGATATTCAAGCGCCTGGTAGCCGTCTCAGCAGGACCCATAGACATGATAAACGGATTAGCCGCCGTTTCCAGTACCGAGCAGCCGGACGCCAGTATGTAGATGGCAATCAGGTAGAACGTATAGCTCTCCACATGAGCAGCGGGCCAGAATAGCAGAGCACCTCCGGCATAAAGGCACAAGCCAAGAATCAGGCCGCTCTTGTAACTGAAGCGCCTGATGAACAGTGCCGCGGGCAGTGCCAGGCAAAAGTACGCTCCATAGAAAGCCATTTGGATGAAACTTGTCTGCGTATCGCTCATCTGCATAATCTTGCGGAAAGCGGCGAGCAGGGTGTCCGTCATGTTATTGGCCAGTCCCCACAGGGCGAACAAGGAGGTTACAAGAACAAACGGTATAAAATTTTTTCTTTCTACGGTTTTCATCAGATTAGTTTCAAGTTTCTGGTTCGACAGGCTCACCAACCGTGGAAAGGACAGGCTCACCAACCGTGGAAAGGACAGGCTCACCAACCGTAACGGTCCCTGAGCTTGTCGAAGGGACATTTTTCTTAGAAGAATCGGTTGCTGAGGTTCTCGAAGCACTTAATTCTGGTAATCTTTCAAATTCTCCTTTTATTAAAGCCTCTTTCTTTGCTCTAGACCATCCATGTAGTTGTCTCTCGCGATAGAAGGCTTGTTCTACAGACTGGTACTCCTCACAGTAAACCAACCTCACAGGTAAATGTTTCTTTGTAAAACGAGCTCCAAGTCCAGCTTGATGTTCTTGAAGTCTACGTTCCAAGTCTGTTGTGCTACCAACATAATATTGTCCGTTAGCACATTCTAGTATATATGTATATGAGTATAAACTATTCATTTTCAGTTGTTTATTCCATCGAAATAGCAGCCCATCGACAAGCTCGGGGACCGTAGGGGTTACATGCCGGATCTTCTTATTGTGAGTCTAATTGCTTCTTTGTTATCTTTGGCAAATTGTTCGCTATCGCTCACCACACACGCAAGGTATCCGCCGCCTCCAGCTCCTGGCATTTTGTAAGCTAAAACCTTATCTCGGTATGCTTCGATAAACTCTGCAATCGTATGATCGGTCCCTGAGCCTGTCCTTACCACGGTTGGTGAGCCTGTCGAACCAGAAACTTGAACGCCGAAGGGGTCGCGAGCCAATAGCGAGAACGAAGTGGCAAACTTGAAACTAGGACATACCATCCCCGGGAACATAGCCGTCTGGGCACTGAAGCTGTCAGCATAGGCTTTCGCAAAGGCCTGAAGATCACGGGCCATAATAGCGTCCCAGCAATCGTCGGCAGCTTTCGCAAGAGCCCTTACCTTAGGTTCGGTAATGTCTTTGCCTTCTACCACTGAACAACCTGGCTTTCTGGGTTCCATAGGAATCAGTACCAGATGTTGCTCCAGCCAGCTGAGGATACTTTCATCATAACAGGTCTCAATCCTTTCAGGCCAAAAGCGGTTATTATAGTAATGGCGGCAAAGGCCGGGGATGCAGATTCCGATTGAATCCTGAGCCCCGCTGATAATACCGTCGCTGCGCTCAGGGTCATTCTCAAAGCAGAACACAAGTTTAGCCAGCATCTCGGGATTCATGTTGGGCAGCTGATAAGGCCATATCTTCCTGATCATGTTGCGTGTGCTGGTACTCAGACCGCAACGCTCCCTGATCTCAAACGTAGGCTCCAACGAGATGGTGATCGCCCAGCCGGGAGCAAAGCATGAGACATACGGCTGGTCAATCCACGTTCCGGCAAGGTCCAGTCTGGTTGGGATTCTGCTTTCAGTCTTTTTAAGGTCTGTGCTGCTACGTGCGGTCAGGCCCTCCTGGGGGACACGCTGAAGCACTACGTACCGGATGCCTCTTTCCTCGCAGATCCTGCGCTTATCGTCATTTCCTCCATCCTCGTTCACAACAAGGATGTCGGGTTTCACAATATCCAGCGTAGGCAGGAAATCCAGAATACCGCTGCCCGCATTGATGTACGCATCCTTCACATACCGGATGCTCTTCACCATGAACAGGCGCTCCTGCTCGCTATAGATAGTCTTATGGTGTTTGTACCCTTCAATGGTACTGTCCGACCCTATGCCTACATACAAGTCACCATACTCAGCAGCCTGACGGAAAAACTCCACATGACCGCTGTGCAGCAAGTCGTAACAACCGCTTACAAAGACTCTCTTTGGTTTCACTGCGTGAAAGGTTTCAAGTTCCAAGTTTCAAGATTCAAGACTAGCGTTCGGCACGCATGGGGTTATTGAGGAAGTCCTCGTAAGCGAGACGGATGCCGTCTTCAAGTTCGGTCTTGTAGGTCCAGCCCAACTGGGTGGCTTTGCTCACGTCTAGGAGCTTGCGGGGGGTGCCGTTGGGACGGGTGGTGTCCCACAGGATTTCTCCCTCATAGCCTACCACCTTGGCTACCAGTTCTGTCAGGGCCTTAATAGTCAGTTCCTTGCCAGTACCCGCATTCACGGTTTCATTGCCGCTGTAGTTGTTCATCAGGAACACACACAGGTTGGCCAGGTCATCCACATACAGGAACTCTCTCAGCGGTGAACCGTCACCCCAGCAGGTAACAGACTCCTTACCTTCCACCTTCGCCTCATGGAACCTGCGGATAAGGGCAGGCAGCACATGACTGTGCTCCGGGTGATAGTTATCGTTAGGTCCATACAGATTGGTAGGCATCACAGAGATATAGTCAGTGCCGTATTGCCTGTTAAGAAACTCACAGTACTTCAGTCCGCTGATCTTAGCCAGAGCATAAGCCTCGTTGGTTTTTTCCAATTCACTGGTCAGCAGGCAACTCTCAGGCATAGGCTGCGGGGCCATACGGGGATAAATACAGGAAGAGCCCAGAAACTCCAGTTTCCTGCAACCATTCTTCCATGCCGCATGAATCACGTTCATCTCCAGAATCATGTTCTCATACATAAAGTCCGCCAATGCGCTCTGGTTGGCCACAATGCCACCCACCTTCGCAGCAGCCAGGAACACATATTCCGGTTTCTCCTCGGCAAAGAAAGCCTCCACAGCATCCTGCCGTGTCAGGTCCAGCTCCTTATGCGTTCTGGTTATAATATTGGTGTAACCTTGCCGTTGCAGCTCCCTGACGATGGCCGAACCTACCATTCCCCGGTGTCCGGCCACATATATCTTCGAATCCTTTTCCATTTAATCCTCAAGTTGTTCTCTAAGGTACAGTTTTCTCACTTTCCTCATATCATGGCGCACCATAATACGCACTAAATCCTCGAAAGCGGTCTTCTGGGGATTCCAGCCAAGTTGTGTCTTGGCCTTTGTGGGGTCACCTAACAGCTGATCCACTTCGGCCGGACGGAAATACCGCGGATCCACCTCAACCAGGATGTCTCCGGCTGAAAGCTGAGAGTTGGCTGCTGACAGTTCAGGGTCTATACGCTTAATGATTCCCTTCTCACTGACACCTTCTCCCTGCCATTCCAGCTCGATGCCTACTTCCCGGAAGGCCAGGGTACAGAACTCACGGACAGAATGGTACTCACCGGTAGCGATGACAAAATCATCGGGCTTATCCTGCTGAAGGATGAGCCACATACATTCCACATAATCCTTGGCATAACCCCAGTCACGCAGAGAGTTCAGGTTACCCAGATACAGTTTGTCCTGAAAGCCCTGGGCAATGCGGGCTGCTGCCAACGTAATCTTACGGGTGACAAAGGTCTCACCGCGCCGTTCACTCTCATGATTGAACAGAATACCGTTGCAGCAGTACATGCCGTAACTCTCGCGATAGTTCTTCACTATCCAGAAGCCATATTGCTTGGCCACGCCATAAGGGCTGCGGGGATAGAACGGTGTAGTCTCCTTCTGCGGAACTTCCTGCACCAGACCGAAGAGCTCCGATGTTGAAGCCTGATAGATACGGCATTTGTCTGCCAGACCCACAATGCGGACAGCCTCCAATAATCTCAGCACGCCCACGGCATCAGCTTCGGCCGTAAACTCCGGCACATCAAAGGACACCTTCACATGGCTCTGTGCCGCAAGGTTATATATCTCGTCCGGTTTGGTTTCACTGATAATACGGATAAGTGAACTGCTGTCAGTCATATCGCCCCAATGGAGTTCGATAAGACGCTTCTTCTTCATGTCCCTCACCCACTCGTCCAGATACAGATGCTCTATACGCCCTGTATTAAACGAACTGCTGCGGCGCAGGACACCATGCACCTCATACCCTTTCTCTATCAGGAACTCAGCCAGGAAACTGCCGTCCTGACCTGTAATACCTGTAATTAATGCAACTTTTCCCATATCAAAATTATTTTCAGAATGCAAAGATATAAAATTCCCTAGATACTCAATCAGGAATTCCCGAATATTTCATCAAACCACCTAGTATTAGTTCTACAAAAAGGTTATGAAGGTTCCGGAATATATTCACCTAATAGCAATTTTCGATGTAAATAACATGGAAAGAACATTCTGAATTAAAAAAAGGAGAAAAATGCTTGCATGATTTTCTCCTTTTTTCGTATTTTTGCATCTGAAAGTATTAAAATATTGTATAACGAAAATATAATTAACTGTTATGAAGGAACTGAAGGGAACCAAGACTGAGCAGAACCTCAAGGAGGCTTTTGCAGGTGAAAGCATGGCACGCAACAAGTACACTTACTTCGCATCCAAGGCCAAGAAGGACGGATACGTTCAGATTGCCTCAATCTTTGAGGAAACGGCTGCCAACGAGAAGGAACATGCCAAGATGTGGTATAAGTACCTGAATGGCGGCAGTGTAAGTGATACAGTAACCAACCTGGCCGATGCTGCCAATGGCGAGAACTTTGAATGGACGGATATGTATGCCCGCATGGCCAAGGAGGCCCGTGAAGAAGGTTTCGATGAGATTGCCGAGAAGTTTGAGCAGGTAGGTGCCATTGAGAAGCACCATGAGGAGCGTTACCGCAAGCTGCTGAAGAATATCCAGGATGCCATTGTCTTCTCCCGTGACGGAGACGTAATATGGCAATGTGCCAACTGCGGTCATATCGTTATCGGCAAGAAGGCTCCTGAAGTATGCCCCGTATGTGATCATCCCCAAAGCTACTTCCAGATTAAGGCAGAGAATTACTAAAGACCCCTCCCCATCCCTCCCGAGGGAGGGGGCTTTTGGGTCAAGAGTCAAGAGTAGAGAGAAAAATCGGCTCACACGCATAACCCTGTGGTAATAATTTCAAAGAAAACAAAGAAAACCCTTGTCTGTGCCGTATGCTCTGCGAGCATTGGACTATATGTATTAGTCAAAAGCCTGTTTAAGCCAGCTTAACCATTCATTTGCCTTACACACATAGTCAGCCTCCGGCTCATCGGCACAGTCAAGAAAAACCTCGATAATCGCTAATCGCTCAACGGGAACTAAAATAAGAATGAAAAAATGAAAGAATGAAAAAATGGGTCGTGAACTCGCTAACTGCTCAACTATACTCCCTCTCCTTTGGAGAGGGCCGGGGTGAGGCTGTTAACGTTGACGTTGAATTTATTTTCAAGGTTTTTCTTCTGTTCAGGCTGAATCTCGCAGAGATTGATGGTGTGTCTGGGTGCTTTTATCTGGATGCTTGCATACAAGGAAAAGGACACAGATACGACATCAGAGACAAAGTCTCAGACTGAACGGAAGGGTTTTTAGAGGTTTTCTTTTAAATGAAGCAGCATGTATGACACAGGTATTTACTGGTGAGCTGAAAAATCGGCTTTTTATTAACCGCTAATAAGATCATGAAATACGAATTAATGACGCTACCATACGCGCCAGAGGCGCTGGAGCCAGTGATAAGTAAGGAGACGATTGCTTTTCATCATGGAAAGCACTTGGCCTCTTATGTGAGTAATCTGAACGGCCTGTTACCCGGCAGCGGGTTTGAGGAGACGCCGCTGAAAGAGATTGTCCGCAAGGCTACGGGCGGCATCCTCAATAATGCGGGCCAGATACTGAATCATGAACTGTACTTCGGTCAGTTTAAAGCCCCTCAGGCCGATAATAAGCCCACAGGCAAACTTGCTGAAGCTATAGAGCGTGACTTCGGCTCATTCGATGCCTTTAAGGAAGCCTTTCAGAAAGCCGGGGCTACACTATTCGGTTCCGGCTGGGTATGGCTGTCTGCCGATAAGGACGGAAAGTTGGTGATTACGCAAGAGGCCAATGCCGCCAACCCGGTGCAGAAGGGCCTGACGCCGTTGCTGACCTTTGACGTGTGGGAACACGCCTACTACCTGGACTACCAGAACCGCCGTCCTGACCACCTTGCTGCCCTGTGGCAGATTGTGGACTGGGAAGTAGTTAAGCAGCGCCTTGAGGACCGGATAAAGTAATGAACAGAAAATGACGCAGGAAGAGAGATGGTTGCAGAGGTATAATGAGGTGATGAGGTTTATTGAAACTAATCACCGTAACCCATCAAAGTATGTTCCGGAGGAGAAACTGATGGTACACTTCCTGAAACGCGGACGCAAACTAATGAATGCCGGGGAGCTTTCAGCCCCTCGGCTTTCAATGTTTCAAACCCTCCTGTCACTGTGTGAGAAGTACAAAAGAAAAATCAGTATGAATAGATTAGAGATAATAGATAATAGATTAGAGATCCTTCTTAACATAATATCCACCTGTCTTCTTGCTTCCACGGCGTTCTATCATGCTATAATTTACCAATACACTTATATGCTTATCTATGGTGTCAACTGGCACATTAAGTTCTGAAGATATTTGCTTAACCTGACATCCTTCATGTTGTCGAATAAATTCCAGCGTCATCTTTTGGCTTTCATTTAATCCGCCATTTAATCCGCCATTTAATCCGCCATTTAATCCGCCATTTAATCCGCCACGTTTATACTGTGTCGAATAAATAATGGTCATAAACTGATATGGTGAAGATTTAAACACAGGCTTCCTATCATCTTTATATGACTCTAGCATTTTGGTCTCATTACAGATACGCTTCAGTCCACTGCCACGCTTCTCCATATAGTCCAATTGCGCCATCACGTCTGCCAGCACAGGGTTTCGTCTGTTCGACGACACATCTTCAAGGGGAATGTCCTGCACTATTTGACCACTATACATACCGCCCGGCGACGTCACGGCAATCCTGTCATCATAGATGTCCAGATGCACCTCACCACCCATCACCGTATAATCCCTGTGGATGAAATGATTCACCATAGCCTCCAGCACGGCTCTCTCTGCATACTCAGGCTTGTTCTTCCTGCCGTTGGGCAGCTTCTCCCATCCCTTACGTGTTGTAGCCTTCACAAATGCCATCGCCTCACGAAGCAGCAAAAGGATATTACCCTTGAACTCAGCATCGTCAATAGCGTCATTCTTCTCTAAGCCATCCCAACGCGTACAATAAAGTCGCGACTGACTCAACCAGCAGTCATCAGAAAACAGTGCACCCGCATTGGTCAGATAGCCATCATCCGTCACCAGCCCGAACGACAGCAGATACTTTTTGTCCCAATCCTGCTGAACACGTTCCTTGAAGGTATTTGCCAGGATAGCAAACGAATAATCATCCACCCTTTTATCCGTACGCAATGAGTCATACGTTCTGTTCGTACCTTTCAGCACCAGTCTCACCATCTGCTCTCCAGTTGCCGGCAGGCTCTCGTCACCATTCCTCACAAAGGCCACACGCTGACCGTCACCCACATAATAATACGGCGTATAGAGCCCCTCCTTCACCTTCAGCTGGAGAACATGCTTTCCCTCCTGTTCCAGTGGAATCATCTCCACGTCCGGCAGCGGATCCATATAATCACGAATCTTCATGCTGATGGTTTCTGTCACGTGCTGAATATCATCCAGCCCCTTAACGTTGCCATCATTATCCACTCCAAAGAACAGCGAGCCACCCATGGTGTTTGCAAAAGCACTCACGCTCTTCAGCCAACTCTTCGGTTTCTTCTCCTCCAGAGCTTCCTTATAGTCGTATGCCGTACACTCCGCAATCAGAGCATGTATATTCTGATTATTATTATCTATTGTCATTTCCTATTCAATCAAATTCGCCCTCACATAATGTAAGAACACATATCACTCCACATAAGGATTTTTCTGCAAATTTATTGAATATTTCTTAGATAACCATCAAATATAGATATTTAGTTGAACAAAAGGACAAATTTGTTAATTTGATTATGTCTCCAATTTTATATCAGCTGTTTTTAGCAAGGAGGTAATATATAACTAAAACTGATTATTTAATTTGTCAATAAAATACTTATTAAACCATGTAGGTATAAAATCTCCCAAAATCTCTATAACATTATCCTTCTTGATTGCAAACATATTTGCTTCTGCATTACTATTATCAAATATATACGCATCATCTACCAGTTTTAGTGCCGCCAACAGATTGTTCATGGTCCTATAATATCTTTGCTCAATCTTGTCAGCATCCACATCATGACCACCTGCTAACACGCGAGTTTTCACTCTGTGTTTATTCAGGGCTGGATCAGCTAAGGACACAAAGTATAGATAAACTTTAAATCCTTTTTCTTTAGCCTTTTTTATAAACTCCAGTTTTGAAGGATGAGACATTACGGTTTCAATCGTGAACTTATTAGATATCTCTAACAATTCATCCCTTATATATGACGCAATAAACGAAACAAAATAATCGTCTGGTACATATGAATCTGAAAGCCTAATACAGTTATTCTCAAAATAAATATGGGATAATGCGCATTCCACATTAATCATTCGTTTTGACCATGTAGAATTGATTAAAGAATCGATAAAAGAATCTTTGTGTAACAATAACCCATATAAAGAGAAATCAAGGTGTCTTTGATTGGTTAGTTGAACCTTAATTTCATCAGCATTAATATACGTACCTAGTTTAACCTTTGATTCGACAATCTTTTTGATAGTTGATTTACCTGATCCATTAGGTCCGGCAAATATTCTAACTCTCTTTGGCATAATAAAGTTACTCAAATACTATCTTCTTTGAAATAGCTTTAACTTTAATGGAAGGGATAGTCTGTACTAACTCCTTTCTTCCATCGGAATAAATACGATAAATGGCATTACCCCTAACAATATATGCATTATTATTGCTTTTTGCTCTATTGTAGGCAACACGCCCATTACGTGCCAACTCTGTCTGTATCTTCTTAACTTCAGTCATATTTATATGTCATTTACCCGTTCTACAAGGACTCTTATTGATTTACTTTGCAAATATAAAGATTTTATTTGAATCAACAGATAAAAACCAAGAATAATTGATCTATTGTTTTTCTTTTGTAAATCTATAAATCTAATGTTATCATAAATATGAGCATATTCGCCTTCAGCAAATTCAGCTAGTTATGCTCTTTAGGTCAATGTTTCGACGGATTCCTGTGGTTGGCCTCAATGAAATCTACAACCTCCTTATATTTGGTTAGCCATCTTGTTTCTTGATCCATAACCGTTAACCTTTAATCATGAACCGTAAACCATCTGTATTCCATCGTTCATCCTGCGTCATATCATTTACGGTTCACGATTAACGGTTCACGATGCATGGTTACATCATTTGCCCTTTACTTTTTGGTTTAGAGTCTCACTTATGGTTATTGGTTCATTGTTCACGGTGC
>JAEEGK010028709.1_pt1 | contig 11145 bp, 6 predicted proteins | sample 8958771 | NCBI WGS metagenome assembly JAEEGK01 (sample SAMN16246547, study PRJNA631951) | gut metagenome | biome: gut microbiome; feature: rumen; material: SC-attached | host: Bos | place: Iran: Karaj | collected 2018-10 | reverse complement strand
CCCAATCCCCAATCCCCAATCCCCAATCCCCAATCCCCATTAATATAAATAAATTTATAATAAATTTTTTATTAAATAAATTATAATTAAACTCTATTTTTATTAAATTTTATGAAAATAAATTAAATTTTATATTAATAATTATTTTTAACATTTTTTATTTAGAAATTTATATTTATTTTTAATTTATACAAATTAATTTATTGAAAATTTATACATTTTTTATTAATAATAATTTCCAATATTAAAATATTATTGAATTTGCTAATCTTTCAGTAAATTCAATAATATTTTTTTCTCTTTTAATTAAATTTTTAAAAATCAATAAATTAATAACATCAATAATTAAAATCATAACAAAATCAGCAATAATAAAAATAAAAATAATTTGAACAATTAAATCTTTATATTTATGATAATCTTCATCAAAAACTTTCACAAATGTTAAAGGTAAATAAAAAAATATATATTTAACTTCATCTTGTAAAATTAATAAATTTTCATTATTAATATAATTAAAATTATCATTTTCAGTTCTATTATTATTATTTAAAAAATCATAATGTAAACTTACAATTTCTGAATAAATACTTCCAACTATATTATTAATACCTTTACTATTAAATTTATTTCCAATTGTATTACATTTATCTAATAATTCTTCGAAATTTAAATATTGCATAACATACATTTCACCAAAATAATCTTTGCTATCTCTTAAATTTTCTATAAAATTATAACAAAAATTACTATCTTGAATTTTATTAAAATATCTTTTTGAATTACTTAATTTTGTATTTATATTTCCATTAATTATTCCCATAAATTGAGTTAAATAATTAGGAAAACATGTGATTATTTCATTAAACATATTATGTTCTGATTGATCTCTTATATAATCAATTTCATTACAAAAACTAATAAAATATGTTCCATTATAATTAGCTATTAAATTTTCATTTTTTAATATTGAAAAAATATGAATATGAATCAGTTGAATTATAAAAAATAAAGTAAAAAAAATAATATTTTCATCATCTAAAAAAGATTCAGTATTTTTTTTTAATGAATTAGTAACATTTAAATCAATAAATGAAATAGCAATAAAAATTAAACATAAAATAGGTAAAATAATTCTTATCGTTAAATAAAAAACTGGATAATTTACTAATTTATGACCAGAATTATCAAAAATTTGATTTTGATTAGTAATTAAATTATTAGTACTTAATGTTGATGATTTTGAATTTATTGTTGAGATCATTGAATTTTTAGTTGAATTTATTGATGAAGCATTTGATAAATTTCCCATTTTTGATAATGAAGTTGTTGAATTTTTCTTTTTTTTATTTTCAAGAATAAAATTTTCTTTTTCATTGTTTGGAGGAATTATTTTATTTTTTTTATAAAAATGTTTACCAGGTGAATTAAGAATAGTTTTATTTCTACTTAAAAAAATTTTTTTATTTAAATTAATACTTTTTAATTCATTAATTTTTTTAAAAGAATTATTAGCATTTAAAATTTTAAAATGTTTTAATCTAATTTGATTAACATTTTCAAATTGTTGTTTTTTAATTAATCTTTCAATCATTAAATGTTCTTCTTTATCATTAAAAAATTTTATTTTATTTCTTAAATTACTAATTTTTTCTAATGATTCATTAGATGAAAAATTAATGAAATTCATTAAAATAATAATTTTCTTTTGTAAATAAATATGAAAATAAATTATTTGATTATATGTTATAAAATTTCTTATGTATAAAATTTTTGAACTTCTAATAAAAATAAATAAACAAATTAAAATAGAAATTGAAAATAAAAAAGAAACAATTATAGAATAAATATTATATTTTTTTTGCCCATTAAATTTATCTAAAATAGCCAAAACTGGAATAGAATTTTGAAATTCAATTAAAAAATAGTGATAAATTGTAATATAATTTTCTAAATAAATTATAACTGCTTTTTTAGTAAAAAATAAATCACTATCATTTCCAATATTATCAAAATATATATCAGATTTATTAAAAATTACATCAACCCCTTTTCTATAATTTATGATATATCTTAAAATTCTTGCGATATTACTAACTGAAGCAAAATCGTTTTTATTTTTAATTTTTGAACCATTGTATAAAACATCATTAAAAACAACATCTTTTGTTAATAAATAAGTAAAATATTCATCTACTTCAAAAATATGATTTTGATAAAAACTATAAACTTTTAAACTAAAAGTTGAAAGGTCTCTAATAACATATATTGTTTCTTCGGCAAAATTATAAAAACTTTCCCAATAATTTGTTTTATTTTGTAAATTATTATTTTGTAATTGATGAAATAAAATATTCGTTATTGAATTTTCCACAAATAATTTAAAAATATAAATATAAATTAACATATTAACATAATTTTCTTGTTTATTAATTAATTGAATTTTTAATAAAACAAACATTATTAATAAAATAAAAAAAATTATTCCTGAAAGTAATAATAAAATATTTGTAAATATTTTTATATTTGGTTTATTAATATTAATTAATTCATAAATATTTTTATGTTCAACTTCATTTAATAATGAATGTTCTATAGTATGTGTTTTTCTTATATCTTCACTTATACTATCTCTTCTTTTAACATAATTTAAATTAATTTCATTAATATTAAAACGATAAAAAATATTTAAAATTTCAATTGAAATTTTTTTAACCCAAAAAACTTTTTCTTTTAAATTATAAATTATTTGTTTATCTTTAAAATTATCATTTTCATTATCATTTTCATAATTAAAAAAATGAGGTTGAATTGTTCTTGTTGTTTCTGAAAGGAAAAAATTATCTAAATTTAATAAATAAGTTTTATTAAAAGAATTATAAATTTTTATATTAATACAATAATATTCTTTTTCTTTTGAGAAAATAATTTTTTGATTATAAAATTTAATTATTAAATTTGATTTATTTGAATTTAAATTTGATAAAATTTCTTTTAATTTTATTATTAATAATGAATATTCTTCTTCTCCTATTTTTTGTGAAATATCATTTACATAATTTTCCATTAATAAATTATAAATATTTTGATAAATCGTATTTAAATTAAATTCTTTTTTATTATTTTTTTCATCAACATTAAATAAAAAAAAATCATTAAAAAATATTTTACATTTAATAAATATTTTTGAACTCATAAAAAAAATTTTATAAATTTCTTTTGAAATACAAATAATTTTTCCATTTTTATTAGTTAAAATAAAATTTTCTTCGTTTTTATCTTTTTCAAATATTGTAAAAAATAATCTTAAACCATCATAACGAAATAAAACTGAAATTTCAGTTGAATATTTACTACAATATTTATCTTTATCAACAATAAAAAAATCATTTAATGTTAAATGAATAGTTCCATCTTTTAATTTTTCATTGAAAAGATTTAAATATTTTTTTGAAAAATTTTTTGGAAAAAGTTCTGAAAAATTTAAATTTTTATATTCTTCTAATCTATATTTTAATATATACAAAAATTTTTCTGATATATATTCAATGTTATATTTAAATCCTTCATTTAATAGTTCTGCTTTTACGATTATAATATATAATTCTTTTTCGGGAATTATTAATTTTTCTTTTATTACATTTGATAAAAATATATTTGATGAATTTAGGTTTTTATTATTAGAATTTGTTTTATAATTTTTTAAATTTTTTTCAAAAAAATGTAAAAATGAATTGTAATTATTTAATAAAATTTTAATTTCTGAAAAATTATCTGAATTTTTATTAATAATTTGTTTAATAATTTCTTTAGTTCTTCGATATTTTTTATTAAAATTAAAAACCATATTTTCAAAATCACAAAATTTAACATCCATTTCATTAAAAAATTTATTCATAATAGTTAAATATAAATTTAAAGTTTCTCTCATTATATTCATTGAAATAATAATTTTATTTAAATTTTTTAAATTAATATACGATTCACTTATTTTATTAATAATTTTTAATTTAGATTCTTCAATATTTTCATAATATGAATATTTTTTTAAATAAATTTTATATCTTTTCTTTACATGAAAATAAAATTGTTCTATTCTCAATTTACAAAAAAAATTTTCTTTATAATTTTTACTTTTTTTTAAATTTTCAATTATATAAAAAGTTTGAAAAAAATTTCTATCAAAAACATAATAAAAAGTAGCTAAAATAAAATTATTTTCTAAATATTTTTTATCATTATTATTTTGTTTTTCTTTATATGCAATTTCAATAAAATTTTTTTTTAAATATTCAAATAAAGAAGGAAATTTTTCTTTTAAAATATGAATTTGATCATTATTTAAAATATCATTATTTTCATTTAAATTTTCAATATTATTACAAAAATCATCTTTTTCTTTTAAAAAACTTAAAAAATCAAAAGATTTTTTATTTTTATTTTCACTAATTTTCATATCTAATTTATCAGATTTAATATTATTATTATTTTTTTCATAAATAATATCTATAAAATTTATTAATAATTTCATATCTTCTCTGTAATATAATAAATTTAAAAATTTATTTCCTGAAAAATTATTATTTGTTTTTAAATCATTTGAAGCTAAATTATTTATAAAAATTTTTATTTGATTTATTTCTCTGTAATAATAAATTTCGGTTAAAGCAATTGAAAATACAATTTCTAATAATAATTTAATTATTATTGATGAAGAATCTTCAATTAAAACTATCAAATCATTTTTATAATCAAAAAATGAAGTCCATTCTATTATACATGAAGAAAAACATAAAGATTTTATAAATTTAATAGAATAATCATATTTTCTTTTAACATATAAATGATTATAAGAAAAAAAATCAAAAATATAAAAACATGTATAAATAAATCGAAAAATATTTTTGGGAAAGAAAAATTTTTTAAATTCATAATGCATTTCAATTTGAAGAAAAATTTGATAAAAAGTTAAATAAAATGACCATGAATTATAATTAGTAAAAACACTTGAAATAAAATTATTATTTTCTATAAACAAAGGTTTATCTATTAATAATGAAATTATTATATCTATTATCACAAACAAAATAAACAAAAAACATATTATAATTAAAATTGCATAATAAAACCAATTTTTATTTTTAATATAAACTAATTCAACAAAAATAGAAAAATTAAATTGATTTAAAGCATAAGTAAAAAAAAAATACATATATGAAATTATTTTTAAATTTAATTTTTGATTACTTGTTAATTTAGAAAAATTTCTTTTAAATTGTTTATAAATTATTATTGGAATTATAATAATATAAATTGAAATAATAAATAAAAAAATAACAATTGTTTGAAAAATTTTAATTTTTTTATTTTTATTTTCATCATCTTTTATAAAAATTAATTCTATTAATAATATTTTTCTCAAAAAAATTGAAATTCCTTTTCCATAATATAAATTAAAGTCATGAGTTATTACAAAAAGCGCTAAAAATCTAAAAAAAAGAATAATAAAAAATATTAATTTATTATTAGGAAAATAATCAGAAATTTTAACAATAAAAAAAATTTTTGTTTTTGGTGATTTCATCATAATATTATTTTTATTATTTAAATTTATATTAAATTTAATTTTTTATAAGAAATTAAATTATTTTGTTTAATTAAATTATTAAATTCATTATTTAATATTTTATATAAATTTATTTTATAATTATTTATATCTAACCATTGATTTGTTTTTCTATCATATTCAAATCTTTTTGGCCCTGAAAAAGGACTCGATAACCATAATTGTTTATTAATTTTATTAATATTTAAAATATATGTTTTATCATTATTTAAATCTATCGTTAAAATATTATCATTTAATTCTATGTTTTTAATAAATGGGTAATTATTTTTATCTATTGAATTAAATATTTTTTCTAATGAATTTGAAACTAAATTTATAAAAAAAGATAAATTATTATTTGAATTATTCGAATATTGAAAAAAATTATAAAAATTATTTAACATTTTTAATTAATATATAAATAATTTTTAATTAAAAAATAAATATAAAATTTAATAATAATGATATAAAAAAAACTTTAAAAAAAAAATAAAATTTAATATTTTTTAATTTTGAAAATTTATATTAATATTAATAAAAAAATAAATGAGTAAATATCAAATAAAAAAATATAAATTTTCTATATCAAAAAATCCTTTAATTTCCTTAGAAAATTTAGTAAGAAAAAAATTAATAAACCGTTACGAAGAGCCATTGTCATTTTATAACGTAAAAATGATAAACGATATTATTTATAATGAACGTAGTCATTATGTAGAAACATTTAAAGAATATTTAATATATGAAGATATTAATGAATTTTTAAAGCGTTTTTATCCTTTATATGAAAGTAGAAAAAAATTATCAAAAATTCTCGTTTTTTATGAAAAATATTCAAAAATTTATGCTAATTATACAACTTTACCTGAAAGTAAATATATGTATAAAAATATAAAAAGAAAACAAAAAATGATAGATAATATGCAAAATAGTGATGAAGATAATTCAAATGAAGAAGATGAAAATTCTTCAACTGAAGAAAAAATATTTACTACTCATGCTATGAATTCTATAAATAGTAAAACACATTCTTTATATTTTAATACTGAATCGAAAATAAATAATTCTAATTCAAAAAGTGACATTAGTATTAAAAATTTTATTAATAAAATTTCGGGAATTGAAGAAAATGCGAATAAAAAAAAAATTAAAGTTCTTACAAAAAAAGTTTCTTCAGCAACAAATATTTTAAATACTCATTTTCATAATAATAATAATAATACTCAAAATAATAAAATTAAATATTATTTTAATAATAATAATTCAAAAAATAAAAATAATAATAATAATAATTTAAATAAAAAAGAAAAAATTTTTAATAGAAACATTCAAAATTTATTAAATATTAATCTATCAAAACAACAATTAATTGCTATTTTAAGTCCTTACACAAAATTAAAAATTTTAAATAATAATAATAGTAATAATAAAAATAATAATAATAATAAAAATAAAATAAATATTAAACAAAGTAATTCTCAACATAATAATTTAAGAAATAATAATACAAAAGATAAAAATAGTCTAACTGATGATAAAAATAAATTTTATTTAGGAATTAATAATAAATTTATTTTATCTTCAACATGCTCTCAATCACCTGAAGTTGTTAATGAAAGAGTTTTTTCAAGTCCTTCAAATAATAAAAAAAATATTTATAAAAATAATCATAATCAAAATAAAAATTATAATAACAATAATAACACATCAACAAAACGAAATAAAAATAATTTTATAAATTTTTCAAATTTTACTAATAATAACAACAACAACAACAAAAATAATAATAATATTAATATTAATAACAACAATATTAACAATAATATTAATAATATTAATATTAATAATAACAATATTAATAATAATAACAATAATAACATTAACAATAACAGTCAAATAAACAATAATAAATTAATAAATCACAGTAATTTAATAAACAAAGAATATTACAACATGTATAACATAAAAAATTACAGTTATCGTTCAAAATTATTTAACGGAAAAAATGATAATTTAAAGCACATTAACGGAAAAAAATTTTATTTACCAAACAGTAGCATGAATAATAATTCAACAAATTCAATGAAAAACATAAGCACAACAAATCAAAGTAATAATAATAATAATAATATTCAAAATTCTTCAAATAAAAAAAGCAACAGTTCATCAAAACCAAAAAATAATAATATTAATAATAAAATTATTAATAATATCGTTAATAATATTCAAGAAGGTTCAACTCAAATTAATATTTATACAAATAATGAACTTTTAAAAAGTGTTCATTTACACAATGCATCTGTTTTAAATTGTACGAATTTCGGAAATCAAAAATCAAAATCACCAGGAATTTCTAATCAAAAAGGACAATTTAATTATCATAATAATAATAAACCAAAATTTGATTTGAATTTAAGAAAAATTTTGCATAAACAAATTTTTGAAAATAAAAATATTAATAATAATAATAATAATAATACAAGTGAAAGAAATATTGTTAGTAATAATTTTTTTGAAAAATATGGAAAATATTTTTTAACTAATAGATTAGATTCAAAAATACATACAACAAAATTAAATAAAGATAAAACAAGAATTTTAAATAAAAATCAATCTCAAAAAAAATTATCAACTAAATTAAGAGCAGATAATAGTTGCAATAGTATTCATTCAGGAATAAAAAATTCAAAATTTGAAACTAACAATAATAATTTAATTAACTCAAGAAGTATTAATATTAAATTAGCAAATAATATGAATTCTTCAACAAGCATAAATAATAATAATAATAATAATAATAGCATATATAATAATAATAATAATAATATGGGAAATATTACAAGTAGAGCTTTAAGTCCTTATCAATGTATTCCAAAAAATTGTAATTTTAATTTTAATAATAATAATAATAAAAATAATCATAGCAATATTAATGAAAAAATTAAATTTAAATCTTTGCATGATTTAAGTAAATATTTAGTTAAAATTAATAATGGAAATATTACTGTTTTATCTGATAAAAATAAAAAAAATAAAATAACTTTTAAATGATTTTTATTTATAATTATGATAATTTTTTTGAAATATAAACTGATTATATATTTATAAATATTTTATAAATAAGTTTGTAAAATAATAATAATATTCAAAAGAAATATTAATTTAATATTATAATATTTATTTTTTAAAGATTTATTTATATTATTTAATCAAAATATTTATTTATTTTATTTATATTAAATAATTAATTAAATAATTTACTAAATTTTAATTCACCTATAATTAAATATTTATGCGGTAAATTATAATTAGGCCCACAAATTGTAATTTCATTATTATTTTTATTTATACTAATAATAACAGCAAAATATTCAACTGGACTCGTACAAAATAAATCAATGTAAGAATTCATTTTTTTTTCAAAATTATTATCCAAATCTGAAATTTCTTTTTCTTCTAAAGAAACAATATTAATAATTTTATTTATTAAATTCGAATTTATTTTTATTTCTTTTAATATTAAATTTAAATTACTACTTGCGCCTATTGGTAAAATATTTGATGTATTATTTAAAGATTCAATTGAAAATAATTTATATTTATTTAAATTAATTGTAATTTTATTTATTTGTAAATTTTTATTTGGTCCTTTAAAATACAAAGAATATTTTTCTTCTTCTTCTTTTAATTCTAAATAATTTTGATTTAATTCAAAATCAAAATTTAATTTTGATAATAAATTAACAGTAACTTCTTTATTTAATTCCGCACAATAATTAATAATATCATTTTTTAATTTTTCATTTTCAATTACATAAACTAAATTAACATCAAATTCTTTAAGAATATTTAAATAAGCTTTTTTCACATTTTCATTATTTTCAAAATTAAAATTCGGACAATGAATAATCAAGCCACTCGCAAATAAAGTCGGTTTTTCACTACTAACAAAATATTTTTTTTTCGTTTCTTCATCAATTTTTTTTTTCTCTTTAAACAAATTCAAATCATAATTTAATTTTTCTTTAATAATCTTCGCTAATTCAATCAATTGTTTTTCATATAAAAAATAATTAATATTATCATATTTACATCCATTATAAAAACTAATTGAATTATCAATAAGATAATCATTGGGAATTAAATTATCAACAACAGTCGCAGAAATAGTCCCCGGAATATTTATTTCATTATCAAGATCAATATCGCAATAAATAGGAGTCCACCCAAGTTTTAAACCATAATTTAATAACATATGACAAAATGTAATTTTTCCACACAAAGGTGACCCACAAACTAAAACTCTTGGGCCAATTTGATTATCAAGTAAACATTTATTTCTTATTTCATTTAACATATAATATGAAACAATATAATCTTTCATTGTTTTATTATTTCTTTGACTTGTGTATGGAGCACTTGAATAATTTCCATGATAGGAAATTTTACTATTTTCCCATGCGTAAATTCGTATGTTTTTTTCAGTGAAAAATATCTCTTTGTTTCGAGGTAAATTTCGACCATCAATTTCTGCTTTTCCGTCTAATAACTATTAATTATATAATTATTTAATATAAAAATTATATTTTTTTTTACGTTTATGTAAATTGTTTCGTTTTTGTTTAAATAAATATGTAATTCATCTTCTTTATTAATATTTTCTTCTTTTTTGTTATTATTGTTATTATTTATATTATTATTATCTAAATTCATATTATTATTTAATTAAACTATAAAAATTCAAATTTATTTAAATAATATAATTAAAAAAATATTTAATTTATTATTACTATTAAAATATTAATATTTAATAATGTCTTCAAAAAATGTTCAAATAAGTGAAAATGATGAATTATATGAAAAAATAAAAAGTGGTTTTAAAATAAATCAAATGCAAATGAAAGATGGTGACAATGGAAAAGTAATGTGGGAAAGTAAAAATTGGGATTTAAATATATTAACTAGAACTGAAAAAATAACAAAAGATTTATTAAAATGTAAAACAATAATTAGAAATGTTAATTTTTCTTCAGTTGAACCAATTCAAGATTTAGAATTAGTTCAAAATTTTTATTTAATGGGAGAATTATTAGAAAGTTGTAGATTTAAATTTGGTTTTGTTATACCTAATTCAACTAATGATTGGGAACAAATTATAGAAGCTAAAGAAGATGGAGTTTTACCTGCAGAAATTTTATCTGGAAAATTACAATGCGAAACTTATTTTTTAGTTCAAGGAAGAGTTTTATGTAAAAATAAAATATTAATTTATTATGTTTGAATATTTTACTTTTTAATTATTGTCATTATTAATAGTATAAATTTAAATTTTTATTAATATTATGAATTTATTCATTTTGAAATATTAAAAATTTTATTAAATAAATTATTTTAATTGTTTTTTAATTATAATATAATAAATTATTATAATTATTATAAAAAATAATATTATTCATTAAAATATTATAAATAAATTAATAAAATTATTATTTGGGGATTGGGGATTGGGGATTGGGGATTGGGGATTGGGGATTGGG
>JAEEGK010028708.1_pt1 | contig 11146 bp, 11 predicted proteins | sample 8958771 | NCBI WGS metagenome assembly JAEEGK01 (sample SAMN16246547, study PRJNA631951) | gut metagenome | biome: gut microbiome; feature: rumen; material: SC-attached | host: Bos | place: Iran: Karaj | collected 2018-10 | reverse complement strand
GTTATCTGTCCATTCATCTACAAAAGACTGTGGGACCAGGGGAATGATGTCTTCGCCGTATGGGAAGAAGGCTCTGATGATTCCGATCGGCTGGTTGCTTGTAAAGGTGACCAGCACTGCACCATCCTTGTGAACATGGTCACCTGTGTATAGTTCTACCTTCTTGTCGGGAGCGAAGTCTGCTGGTATAATGATAGCCTCCATTAACCTTGCAGTATTCAAGAGGGGCACTGTAGTCATTGCGAGGGCGACGCAGGTCACGGTCAAGCGTAGGAACAGAAACTTCGAGCTTTGCAAAAAGTTCCTCTTTTGTATAAAACCTGTCCTGCTGAAAAAGTGAGTCCAATAAAAAGAGTCTGAGATTTTTCCTTTGTCGACTGCCGCGTATCTTCTTTTGCCATAAAGATATTATAGCACGCAGTCATTGTATTATCATCATAAATTAGTCTCTGCCGGCAAGGCGGTTGGTGTTGTAGAGGGAAAGATAATTACCTTCGCGATATCTGTAATAGCTTTCTTCTGATATGCGATTTAAACCTGGAACAACCCAAGGGAAGAAATAAATTCTTTGATTATCCAAGAAAACACCCCCTTCTTCTATGTCACCAATCATCATGCCATTGTATTCTGAATTTTTTAGAGCAAAATAAGGAACCCCATCTCTTTTATAATTGATTAGTGATTCATAAATCCAGGAATCATGCCCGTTTACTGGAATTGAAATTTGTTGATCATTATAAAACCATGTTTCAGTTTCATTCTGTATCTTGCTATAGACAACATCCCCATTGCTCATGTCGTATATATTGCAAACTAAAAAATCCTGTAGTATTCCATCTCGCTTAAAATGTGTTTGTCTGTCTGAATCTTCTCCAATTATAATTGTATGTCCATTTCCTTCACTAAGCCTGCAATAATGATAGTTTTGACTAAAGCATTTTACCTTTTTTCCGTCTATCAAAATAAAATTATAATCTGAAAGGTAATCTAAAACAGCACGGTTCTGTTCATCATAATGATAACCACAATGGCTTCCATGGAAAGGGCCTATTTCTTTTCCGTTAAAATTATAGTACCAGTTTTTAGAATTCTGTCTTTTATGATATATAAACTGAAAGTGTTCTTCATTCTGATACTCAGGAGTAAAGATCGAATAGTAAGGGCCATACTTTTTCTGACCTGCAATAAAATATTCCTGATGCTTTGAATTTATTCTCAGAACATGAGTTCTCTCATCATATTCTTCATCAGTGGTATTATCTTTCTCTCCTGCAATAGCGGTAAGCAGCTGGTCAATTTCTTCCAGTGAAAGAATCTCGTTTTTTTTCTTTTCGGTTTTGCACTCTTTTCCATTTTTATCAAAATGAAACTCCAGCTCTCCTTTTTCAGCAGTCCATCGTGCAGTATCATCACTACAAAAAGTTATACGAACTAAATCATAAGGTCCGAAAATTTTCCCGTTACAATTAACATACTCCTGCGAAATGCCATTTTCTTTTTTTGAATATGTGAAGACAAAGCCAGAATCTTTCATCTGCTTAAAATCCAAGAGAAACTCAGCATCTGTCTCACAAATTACTCTTGCGTTTTCCATAGGCCTGCCTCCTTCCTAGCCTCCGTACATTCTCAAAGCAATCGGTTTCATATAATCTGTATTCTGCGACATCCGCAGGGTTTCATCACACAATCTTTGAAGAACCGTATAAGCAATTTTTATGGGTATTCTTTTTGATATTGGATTCGCATAGATTTCGCGGATTTCTTCGGCAGTTAGAGGTGGTTCAACTTCCTTAACTTCTGGAAAGAAAATCTCACCTATGGGCTCAATGCCCTCTTCTTCCCTCAGCCGCTTTAAGCGCAGGTCACGATTTAAAACGGCGTAGCGTTCCATGAGGAGAGGATCAATCGTTCCTCCTCCGCTACCAACAGCACCTACCGCACCAACACACATGACTGTATCCCCTGATATGTTGTGCCATTTGTCAATGACAAAAAAAAATAAAAAAAAAAGAAAAGGCTTTAGAAATCGAGATTTTCGGCACTAGACCATCCTGATATTCGTGGATTTAGGTTGAAACTTGTTTCTACCATTACCGACAGGTCAATGATCCGCCAAAAGTTCTTTCTGTCTAGGAACGGGAGTTCGCAGAAACTTATTTCTGTTTAGCCCATAGGGGGAACGAAGATAACTGAATCATGCCTCGTTTCCTCCGCCCTTTCTTTATTTTACGCCTTTAAGATATGAATGATAAATCAGGCAATTTTGTCGTTCATCATTCCCCAAACAAAACAAGCAAGTTCTCTCGCACCAGCCGCAGAAGAAACGTTGTAATTTTTACCTCGTTCCTCCAGATGATTCATCTTTATTCTGATTCGTTTCGTTGCCTTGTCAGCATACGCTACGATTTCAGGGCTTGCATTCTTTTGCCTTTCAAGAATCCTTTTGGATTTTTCTCCGTAAGGATTCGTCCTTTTTATTGCCTTCGCCGACTCACAGAACAAAGCCCTTACTCGCTTGTTCCCGGCTTTCGTCAGCGAAAGCATATTTTTAGTCTTCCCGCTGGAATTTTCTCCAGGACAAAGACCAAGATAACTTACAAACTGTGCCGCCGTCGCAAATCTTGAAAAATCATTTATTTCAACCACAGTCTCCACAGCCGTAATCACATCTATCCCGGAAAAACAGATAAGCTTATCAACTTTGTCCTTGACTATTTCAAGCTCAGCTATTTCCCTGATTCTTGCATCCATCAATTCGATTTTTGCTTTCAGACTGTAAACTTCTGCAAGATACTCATTAAAAGCTTCCTGCATCCATTTTTCTGAAAACTGAACCGTCTTTATCCATTTGAAGAATTTTTCAGTCCAGTAATTTCCGCTTTCTGGATACGTTCTTCCGTTTCTGAGCAGAAAAGAAAGAAGTTCCTGCTTTGCCTTTTTGAACATTCTCTTCTTTGCATCTCTTGCTCTTGTATATTCCTTTAGAGCCTCCATTTCTTCACTCGGAAGATGAACCTGACTGTAAGATTTGTATGCAAGGATTCTTGCGATTGCCCTCGCATCAATTCTGTCAGTTTTTACCTGTTTCTTTCCATCAGGATTCGACATTGTTGTTGGTGCCATAACTACGCATCCATAACCAGCCTTTTGTAACCCACGACAAAGTCCGTAACCAGTAGGACCTGCTTCATAGCCGCAGGTGAACAGTATTTCTTCCTTGTGCTTTTTCTTTATTGCCTCCAGGTATTTTATTACAGCTTTCGTTGTTGCCTTGATTGTCATTTCATCAGAAAGCTCATTCCTGAAAAAGTCAAAGCAGCAAAGTGAATAGGTGTCCTTGTGAACATCAATTCCTACGTACAAAATCTTTTCGTTTCGTGTTATAATTTCCATGTAGTGCCTCCACTTTGTATGAGGTAATGCCCATACTGTTAATTTAGTCATTAACTATTTTGGAGCTAAATCCACGTTTTTACAAACTGGATGGCACTACATATTGTCTAGAAAAGTGTAAAATTATATGTGATAGAACGATTTTTATATAATCAGCTTAAGAACTGGAAAGACTCAAAAACAAGAAAACCTCTTATTCTTGAAGGGGCACGCCAAGTTGGAAAAACCTGGCTTTTAAAACAGTTTGGGAAAAATGAATTTGAAAACTTTATTTACATAAACTGTGATAATAATCCGCAAATGGAAAGTCTCTTTGTAGATTATGATGTTAAAAGAATCTTGAGAAATCTTTCTGCAATTTCAAATATAAAGATTGAAAGTGGAAAATGCTTCATTGTTTTTGATGAAGTTCAGGAATTTCCCAAGGCTTTGACTTCTTTAAAATATTTTTGTGAAGATGCTCCGGAAATACACGTTGCGGCTGCGGGTTCGCTATTGGGAATTTTGGATCATCAAGGGACAGGTTTTCCAGTTGGAAAGGTTGACAGCCTTTATTTGTATCCGCTTTCTTATATGGAATTTCTGGTAGCACTTGGAAAAAATATTCTGGTTGAGCAAATAAGAAATCATAACTGGCAGGAACTGAACGCATTAAATCCACAAATGACTGAACTACTCCGGCAGTATTATTTTACAGGAGGAATGCCGGCTGTAGTAAAATCTTATGTGGAAGAGCAGGATTTACAGAAGGTGCGGAGTATTCAGAATCAGATTCTTTCTGATTATCTTAATGATGTTTCCAAACATGCACCAAAGACCGAAATTCCAAAAATTACACTTGTTTGGAATTCAATTCCGAGCCAGCTTGCAAAGGAAAATAAAAAATTCATTTACGGTGCAATTAAAAAAGGTGGTCGTGCAAAAGAATTTGAAAATGCAATTCAATGGCTGATTAATGCTGGCCTTGTTCATAAAGTGTTTAGGATAAAAAAATTTGAGCAGCCTTTGAAGTTTTACGAAGATTTTGACTGCTTTAAGCTTTATGTAAATGATTTAGGTTTACTTGGTGCAATGGCCCAGGCTCCGGCAAGCGAAATTCTTGTTGGAAACAGTGCTTTTTCTTCATACAAGGGAAGCTTTACAGAACAGTATGTAGCACAGCAGTTTTATTCTGCTGATTCTGGAGATGTAAATTCACGAGCGCTATATTATTACACCAATGAAAACTCTACGATGGAAATTGATTTTGTTTTCCAGACGGATAAAGTATATCCGGTTGAAGTAAAGGCAGAGCAGAATCTAAAGGCAAAAAGTCTTTCGACCGTTCTGAAAAATGATGAGAAGCTTTTCGGAATTCGTTTTTCAATGGCAGATTATATAGAACAAAGCCAAATGGTAAATGTTCCGCTTGCACTTACGGAAGAGTATCTGAGAAATATATAAGCGGATAGATTTGGAGTATTTATGGCAGAAAGAGAAGACAAGTTTAGGACACATCGTATTATTCAGATTGATGAAGATATTCGTTCGGGGATTTATCCGGGCATTCAGTTTTTAATGGACAAGCATGGGGTAAGCCGCCGTACTATTTTGCGTGATATTGAGTTTTTGCGCGACAGATATCAGGCTCCGATTGAATGCGACAGAAGGCGCAAAGGATACTATTATACTGACCCGACTTTTGCAATTAAGAACGTTTTGCTTACTGAAGGCGACCTTTTTACTGTAAGTACTGTAATGCATTTAATGGAACAGTACAAAAACACTCCGCTGGAAAATCAGTTCCGTCACATGATGGGAAAAATCAGCGAGCTTTTGCCAAATCAGGTAAGCGTTGATTCAGGCTTTTTGAATAAGGATATTTCTTTTATCAGCGATCCGCTTCCTTCTATAGAAGAAGGGGTTTTTGAAAACATTTTTGAAGCAATTAAAACCAAGCAGGTTTTGAATTTTGATTACCGTTCTGTAAGCAGTCAAGAATATAAAGCAAGGGTTTTGAATCCTTACCATGTTTTGTGCCAGAAGGGTAACTGGTATGTATTTGGTTATGACCAGGTGGCAGGGGAGAACCGCATTTATGCACTTTCCCGCTTCAGGAATCCAAAAATCACGGCTGAGCAGTTTACTATTCCGGAAGGCTTTGACATCAGTAAGGAAGTTGATTTGAGCTTTGGAATCTGGCACAACACCGGGGATCCGGAAGAATATGAGCTTTTGTTTGATTCCAGCCTTGCGAATTACATTCTTGAAAGGGAATGGCATAAAGGCCAGCAGATGGAGCAGAGGGAAGACGGGTCGGTGTATTTGAAATTTGCTTCGAATCAGAAAAAACAGATTCTGAGCTGGGTCTTGGGATTTGGACCTGCGGTGAAGGTGCTGGCTCCGGAAAGCTTGAAAGATGAAGTAATTGAAAGTGCTCAGAAAGTGCTTGGGCGGTATGAAGGGTAATTAAGAAGTATGTCTTTCAAAATCTTAAGAAATGACATTACAAAGGTTCGCGCGGATGCAATTGTAAATACTGCAAATCCTATGCCACTTGTGGGAAGGGGTACGGATATTGCTATTTATGAAGCGGCTGGATATGATAAGCTTCTTGCTGCAAGAAAGGAAATTGGCGTTATAGAGCGAGGACAATCTGCCTGGACTCCGGCCTTTAATCTCAAAAAGAATGGCGTAAAATATATTATTCATACTATCGGGGTATCCTATAGAGATGGTTTGCATGGAGAAAAGGATATTCTTCGAAGCTGTTATAGGACGGCCCTTCAAAGTGTGGAGGATTTGGATTGTAAATCGGTTGCAATTCCTCTTTTAGCTAGTGGGAACTATAGGTTTCCAAAAGATTTGGCGCTTCAGATAGCAGTAGAAGAAATCAGCCGTTTTCTTTTAGAGCATGAAATCGATGTATTTCTTGTTGTTTATGATAAAGACTCTTATAAGATTTCGGAAAAGCTTTTTGATGATGTAGAAGACTTTCTTTGTGATAATCTGGATGGTTATGAAAAGGAATTATGTGCAGAAGAAAGTATTATTCTTGGAGCTCCGGCTGAAAAATTATTTTACGAACCAGAAATCAGCGAACATATAAGCCTGGACCTTTCGGTAAATGAGTCTATTGCAGTAAGAAGTGCAAAACAGATAACTCCGATAGATGTAGATGCTTTTATAAGAACTACGAAGGATAAGCTTAATTTTCAAAACACGCTTATGCAGCTTATAGCAGACAGAAAACTGGATAATGTAACAGTTTATAAAAAGGCTTGTATCGATAAAAAGTTTTTTTCAAAGATTATCAGTAACAAAGATTATGTTCCAAAAAAACATACGGTAATGGCACTTGGTCTTGCCCTTGAGCTCCCGCTAGATGAATATGAAGCCTTTCTTGCAAGTGCGGGTTATGCATTTATGCCTTCCAGCAAGTTTGATCTGATTATTAAATACTGCGTAATGAATAATATCTATAATCTTATTAATGTTGATGTAATTCTAGATGACCACGGTGAAGAATGTTTTGCGCCTGTATAAAACTTTCGCCAAAAAGGCGACCTTTTGAAGTTAAAATTTCCTTATCATAGAGCCATAAAGTGCCGGTTAGATGCTGACACAAGGAGGCATTATGAAGAAGGGATTAACAGAAATCGTTTTTATTCTGGACAAAAGCGGGTCAATGAGCGGACTTGAGGCTGATACAATCGGAGGATACAACTCATTTCTTGAAAAGCAGAAAAAGGTAGAAGGCGAGGCTTATGTTTCCACTGTACTTTTCAGCGATTATAGCAAGGTAATTCATGACAGAGCGCCTATTGAAAAAATCGAACCTATGAATGAAAAGCAGTATTCTGTGGGGGGATGTACTGCTTTGCTGGATGCAATTGGCGGAGCTATTCATCATATAGGGAACGTTCATAAATATGCCCGTGACGAAGACAGACCGGAGCATACAATCTTTGTGATTACGACAGATGGCGAGGAAAACTCCAGCAGTGAGTATTCATATGAGAAGATTAAGAAAATGATTACAAAACAGCAGGAAAAATATGGCTGGGAATTCATTTTTCTTGGTGCAAATATGGATGCCATAGGAGAAGCCGGAAAGCTTGGTATCAGAGCTGACAGGACAGTACGTTATGAATGTGATGAAGAAGGAACTGCTTTGAATTATTCAGTCTTAAGTGAAACAGTTGGTAAAATGCGTGTGTGTGAGGCAGTTGCTGCTGATTGGAGTAAGGAAATTACAGATCACTATCAAAAGAAGAACAGAAAATAGGGGGATGACATGTTAGGAGCAATTTTAGGTGATATTATCGGGCAGCCTTATGAATTTGACAGAAGCCCAAAGACAAAGGATTTTCCGTTATTTTGTAAGAATCCTCGTTTTACAGATGATACGGTTATGACAATTGCAATTTGTGACGGAATCTTAAAGGCAGGCCTTGATGCGGACGAAAATACGATGAAAACGGCAATGATAACCAGTATGCAGCTTTGGGGACATAAATATCCTCATGCAGGTTATGGCGGTAAGTTCTATTTCTGGCTTGCAAGCGAAGATACAAAGCCTTATAACAGCTGGGGAAATGGTTCGGCAATGAGGGTAAGTTCTGTTGGCTGGCTTTTTGATTCGCTTGAGAGGACGCGTGAGGTTGCTCGCTGGTCTGCAGAGGTCACTCATAATCACCCGGAGGGAATTAAAGGAGCAGAATCCATTGCGTCTGTAATCTGGATGGCCCGAAACGGAAAGACAAAGGCTGAAATAAAAGATTACATCATAAGTGAGTTCGGCTATGATTTAAGCCGTACCTGCGACCAGATTCGTCCAGAATACCGTCATGTAGAAAGCTGCCAGGAGACATGTCCGGAAGCGATAACGGCCTTCCTTGAAGGGGAAGATTTTGAAGATGTAATCCGTACAGCGGTGAGTCTTGGCGGCGACTGTGATACTTTGACAGATATTGCCACAGGCATGGGAGAAGCCTTTTTTGGACTTCCTGAGCAGTTTAAAAAGTGGGCTTATGAGCTTACAACGGATGATATGCATGAAGTGATGAAGGTTTTTGAGGAAAAAGCAATTGCAAGAAAACTCTGCTAGCATATAATCAATAAAAAGAGGATTGTATGGACTTTAATTTAGAAAGATTTAAAAGGGCACAGGAAAAAGATTATTCTTGTGCTCTGGAAGAAATAAAAAATGGCCATAAGGAAAGTCATTGGATGTGGTATATCTTTCCTCAATTAAAAGAACTTGGGTATAGTGAAATATCTAAGTTCTATGGAATTGACGGAAGGGTTGAAGCAAAGGCCTATATAGAGGATGAGATTTTAAGAGCAAGGCTTGTAGAGATTTCTGAAGCTCTTTTGAGCCTAAATTGTTCCAGTGCAACGGAAGTCATGGGCTATCCGGATAATCTTAAATTAAAGTCCTGTATGACTCTTTTTTCAGAAGTTGCACCTGAAATAGATTGTTTTACCAAAGTTCTGGAAAAGTTCTTTGGAGGTGAGGAAGATAAAAAGACTCTGGAGATTTTGAATAATGAGTGAAACTATTGATATTTTTAAGGTTTTGACTGAACTGAATATTCCTTACGAAAAGCAGGAGCATAAGGCCATTTTTTCCGAAGAAGATTCAAAGGATGTTGTTATTACCCTGGAAGGGACGGATGTAAAGAATCTGTTTGTAAAAGATAAGAACAAGAATTACGGGCTTGTAAGTATGGATTTGCATAAAAGGGCGGACCTAAAGAAGATTGCGGAGCAGTTTGGCTTTGGTCGGCTTAGTTTTTGTAATCCTGATGAGCTTATGCAGTATCTTAATATCACCCCGGGTTCTGTAACGCCACTTTGCATTATGTTTGATACAGAAAAGAAAGTAAAAGTTTTGTATGACAAGAACTTTGAGGGAAAGAAAGTTATAATCCATCCGCTGAGGAATACGGCATCAATCAGCATAAGTTTTGAAGATTTAATGCACTTCACTGAGCATTTTGGTCATACATGGCAGCTCGGTGATGTATATAAAGAAGAATAAATGTTATCATAAAAGTGATGAAGCAAAATAATTTTATTCAGCAGACACATTTTATTGGGATTCTTCTTCCTGAGGATATTACGCTTACTCTGGAAGACTGCCGCCGTTATATGAGAGAGGCTTATGGCTGCAAAAGCTGGCATGGAACTCCTATTCACGTTACTTTAGTTCCACCATTTAGGCTGCAGGAGGAATATTCAACTGAAGACCTGGCCCGTGCAATTGAAAAGGAGGTGTTACATAAAGGCTTAGGTTTTACCGCTCATATTGATAATTTTGATAGCAGGTTTTCTGATAAACGAGTTTGTCAAGGCAAAAGAGCGAAGCGTGCCTTGACGAACTCGTATGCTTTTGGGGACAGAACGCTTTTTGCTAACGTTATAACCGGGGATCAATGGACAAGACTGCAGGATGAAACAGTAAAGGCAGTTTTGAATGCCTGTCCGGGATGTACTAAGAAAGATCAGAGGCCTTTTCAGCTGCATGGTACTGTGGCTAATCGAGATGTACCAGCGGGTGTAATGACAGAGGCTTTGCAGGTGATGAATGAACTGAAGCTGGTGGAAGACTTCCCGGTGGATAATATCACGATTTTTGAACGCAGAGACAGCAGATGGGAAGCGGCTGTGACACTGGAATTGGGAGGAGCAAAAATGATGAAGGAATATAAGTTCTACGGCTGGCAGACGGCTGATTGTAAGCAAATTGATTCAACTTATGAAAAGATAGGAAATCCGCGAAATCTTTATGACATTTTAAGCCAAATCTGGTGTGCGGATACCTGTGCTCCACGAATGAGGGAAAAATGGAGCCGGGAAAATCAGACTTTGGGACAGTGTTCGATTACGGCTTTTCTTGCTCAGGATATTTTTGGCGGGAAGGTGTATGGAATCCCTCGGGAAGGGGGAAAGAACTTTCACTGTTATAATGTAGTTGCTCTTCCTGATGGCGGCGAATGCATTTTTGATCTTACCAGTGAGCAGTTTGGGGATGAGGTTCTTAATTACGAGAATAACCCGGCACAGCTCAGGGAAGTGCACTTCGGAAAAGAAGAGAAGCATGAGAGGTATCTGTACCTTAAGGCAGAGCTTGGTAAAAAGCTGAATAAATTATCCATGCTTGAGCTTATAGATAAGGCTGCAAAGGGTAGCATAGATGCAGCAGCTGAGCTTGCAGAAGCGTATTTTACAGGAAAGTACGGAGACAAAAATCCGGCCAAAGCTAAAAAATGGGCAAGCTATGCAGCTAAAAAGGGAAGCAGTCTTATACAGGAGCTGTTATCCAAGCTTTGATAAGGGAGATATTGAATGAGTGATCATTTTTATTTTGTAAGGCATGGCGAAACTGTATGGAACGTAGAGAACAAAATCTGCGGAGCCACAGACATAGCGCTTACAGATAGAGGACATGCGCAGGCTATAGAGACCGGGGAGAAGATTCTTTCGGAAGGGATTAAGGCCGATGAGATTTTATCATCACCGCTTGTGAGAGCTTCCGAGACAGCACGTCATATATCAGAGATGACAGGAATTCCTATGAGGGTCGAGCAGCGTCTTATTGAGCAGAACTTTGGCAGATATGAGTCAACTCCAAGGGACGGAGCGGAGTTCCATGAAGCCAAAAAGCACATGGCAAGCCGTTTTTCTACAGGTGAATCCATGATGCAGCTTGCTCAGAGGATATACAACCTTCTTGATGATATAAGGGATGATGATAAGACATATATCC
>JAEEGK010028704.1_pt1 | contig 11147 bp, 10 predicted proteins | sample 8958771 | NCBI WGS metagenome assembly JAEEGK01 (sample SAMN16246547, study PRJNA631951) | gut metagenome | biome: gut microbiome; feature: rumen; material: SC-attached | host: Bos | place: Iran: Karaj | collected 2018-10 | reverse complement strand
GAAGGCCGTTGCTCTATCCAGCTGAGCTACGGACACAAAACAGACAACGACTATAATATCCAAAATAGGTCGCTCTGTCAAGAAAAAATGCCTATATTTTTAAATAATCCGGACCTTATCAGAGATTATTCTTGTTCTCGTCGTAAATGGTGTTCCAAACCTCCTGCTTGGGAGGATTCTGATAAGGATTCTGCGAACTGTCCGGAGAGGATGCATAAGGGCTCTGGGCAGGCTGTGAGGGCTGTGCCTGGGCTGCCTGATTCTGCACGTAAGGATTGTTCGCATAGGGATTCACAGGTGCCGCCTGATCCGGCTGAGCGGTATTCTGCGCATAGGGATTCTGCTGATACTGATTCTGTCCGTAAGGGTTCTGCTGATACTGATTCTGCCCGTAGGGGTTCTGCTGATACTGATTCTGTCCGTAGGGGTTCTGCTGATACTGATTCTGTCCGTAGGGGTTCTGCTGATACTGATTCTGCCCATAAGGATTCTGCTGATATCCGGGCTGAACACCGGGCGCAACCTTGGGAACTCCGTTAGGGTACTTCCTGTGGTGGATATTCTTGGAGACACCCATGATCATATAGAAGAGCCAGGGAAGAAGTATGATTCCGACTGCCCAGCCTCCGCCGAGGTTAAATGCCTGAGCCATCTTGATCCCGCGATAGATTGCAATGATAAAGCACACCAATCCCGCAATACAGCCGAAAATAAACAGACCGCCCATAAATGCGGTAAGGTCTTCTACCTCAGAATCATATGCCCCTCCGAATATACTTGCGATGAAATATGCAAGGAAATAAATCATGGAAACAATAAGGCATATTGCGTAAACAAGGCTTGCAATAAAACTTCCCCAAAACCAGTTCTTGATGCCGGCTGTCTTAAAGAGAAGATATCCCCTGTAAACAGGAATGATCGATCCCCAGCCGTGCTCTCCGGCTTTGTCGAACATAAGCCACATTCCGATGATCATAAGGATCCTCATCACGAACTGAATAAGGTTGATCACCGAACTGAATCCCTGACTCATAAGCTGGTACTGATAAGGATCATCCAGATACTGCTCCAACATCTCTGCAAAATCAAGTGTCTGCATTTCTAATCTCCCTCACTTTAATGAATGAAAAAATAATATACAACATAGCCTGCCACAACCAGCCAAAAAATTGTTGCAAACGGCTGCCTGAAGATAAATCCGAGAACCTTGAACGGAAGCTTTATCGTAAATGCAAGAAGCTTGAGCAAGGTCCAAATAACGGCAAGCAGAATGATTATAACAAGTAACGTAAACATCTGCATTCCTCCCCGGGGCGATTCCCCATATATCTGAAACACATCAGGAAAATAATATCATAAGAAGCTATATATAATCCAATTTTTTTGACATATTTTTCAACTAAACGTAAAATGTTTTCCGTAAGGTTTTTACTTAACGGATCACGGTAATGACTATGGGAAAAAATACGAATTCCAAACAGAAAAACAATTTCAGAAAAAGGATATTCGAGATCATACAGATCGGAAGCCGTTCGGACATTCCGAGTTTTCTTTTTGATGCCCTGCTCATTACGATAGTCATACTGAACATACTGTCTCTGATACTTGAATCGTTCGATCATCTCTCATTTATGGCGGGAGTGTTCAACATCATTGATATAGTGAGCATCATTTTCTTTTTGACAGAGTACGTTCTCAGGATCGTCACCTCCGACTATCTGTATCCCGATGAAAAGAAGACGGTTGCGGCATGGAAATTCATATCATCGCTTGACGGTGTGATCGAACTGCTGACGATACTGCCCTTCTACTATCTGTCGGGCTTTGTCGTATTCAGGCTTCTCAGGGTCGCAAGGATCCTAAGGCTCTTCAAGATCAATTCGACATACGATTCATTCCATGTAATTCTTTCCGTGTTTAAGGACAAGCTGAGTCAGATAATGTCATCGGTACTTATCATTCTGATACTCATGCTCTCCTCAAGCATATGCATGTATTCGGTAGAGCACGAAGTACAGCCCGATGTATTTTCCAACGCCCTTTCCGGAATGTGGTGGGCGGCAACCACGATCTTTACCGTAGGATACGGAGATATGGCACCGGTAACCCTTATGGGTAAGGTCATCGGCATCATCATCGACTTCCTGGCAATGGCCGTTGTTGCGATACCTACCGGAATCATTTCCGCAGGCTTTGTCGAAAAGTACACAGCCATCAGAAGAAACCAGGCCAAAGGTGAGGAAAGAGCCGGACTCATCACCATCACCGTGGGTCCCGATACCCCGTATGTAAATAAGAACATCGGATACGTCGAAGAAAAAGAAAGCACTGACATCCTCGTGCTTATACGCGACGGTGTCAATGCTGTTCCCACAAGAAATATCATATTGAAGTCCGGAGACATCCTGGTCTGCAGAAGGACCAGCTGATCTGTCAGATCAGCAGGATTTATTACACCACGTATATTCGGGTATATCCGTATCATATGCAGGCCAATATCATTTCAAGCAGCCTAAAAGTATAAAAAATTATGTGCCGGGGAGACCTCGAACCTGTGTGTTTTGAACATCCTTCAGATGAAGGGAGCTCGCTATGGGTTCGAGTCCTTTGAATTAACATTAAAAAACAGCCCATAAGCATGGACTGTTTTTTAATGCGGATGAAGGGACTCGAACCCACACGCTTGCGCACAAGAACCTAAATCTTGCATGTCTACCAATTCCATCACATCCGCGTGACGGTATGAAAACCATACCGTGATACTTTACAACAATCGGACATTTCTGACAATATCAATCTGAACCGATAACAGAGATACCTTCCACTATGGCCGGAAGGAACTGCTGCTTTCTCGAAACGACTCCCCTGAGGAAAAGCCCCGATCCGTCCGCAGGAATCTCTGTCTGAAATCCCGCTTTCAGAACCTCATCGGCGTACTCTCCCGCCCAAATGACTCTTGAGCTTTCCGAAGGGATAAGAGTTATGAGGAAGAATACCATATCGAGTTTTTCCGAAAGCATAAATTTATCTATTGCTTCCTTAGCCTTACCCTCGGCAACATCGATCTCTTCCTTCATCATCGCATTGACTTGGGCGATGCCGACAGACAGACCTTCTATCGTGAACCTCTTGAAATCTCTCTTCAGAAGTTCTTCACCGGTCTTTCTTTCGAAATCACTTCCGGCTTTGAACATCTCACGTGCGAATTCATCCTGGCGGATGCCTGCGATATGGGCAAGCTCATTGCCGCACTGAATATCGGTCTCGGTACAGGTGGGACTCTTGTAGATCAGAGTATCGGAAAGAATCGCCGCACAAAGAAGCCCTGCGATCTCAGGCTTCACTTCAACATGAGCTTCCTTATACATCAGATAAACTATAGTCGATGCGGAACCGAGAGGCTGGTTTCTGAAAAATACCGGAGCTATGGTCTCAACCGCACCGAGTCTGTGGTGATCGATTATCTCCAGGATGGATGCGGATTCAATCCCTGTAACCGCCTGGCTTTTCTCATTATGGTCCATGAGAATGACCTGCTTGCGCTTTGCACCGAGGAAATTTCTGCGTGAGATCATGCCCACGTATTCTCCCTTCTCATCAAGAACGGGGAAATATCTGTGATGGGCCTGAGCCATTACGGGTCTTATATCATCAACATAGTCGGTCATTCTGAAGGTGATCAGATCCTGGGATTTCATAAAATAACTTACCGGAATGGACTGGTCCATAAGTCTCGAAACAAGGAACGCATCATACTTGGTCACTATGATACGCACTCCCATATCGGATGCACGGTTCCTCACTTCATCATCCGGTCTTGTTCCGGAACAGCTTATAAGACATCCGGCTCCGGCTTCGAGACATTCTGCAGCATCCTCTCCTCCGTCAGGCAGTATGACAATATCACCTTTTGAGACACCTGCGGAGCCGTTTCCGGCAACCATCACCTTGCCGCCTTCCACTGTGCCTTCAATATCACCTGCAACCAGCGTTCCTTCCAGGGTCTCAACGATATTGGAATATGGGGTGTGAGAATCCGCAAGTATTCCGAGGTCCTCTGTATCCATATATGAATCAACGATATCACCCAGAGTGATAAGCCCCTTGAGAGTCCTGCCCTCCGTAATGCACAGCGTAACAACGTTGGCGTCGTGCATTGCCTTCCACGCATTCTTAAGAGACATATCGGATGCGGCGCCGGGAAGCTTCCTCATATCCATATCCATTACCTGGATCCTGATATCCTTGACGTACTCGGGAGGCTTTATCCCAAATCTGGAAAGAACAAATTTGGTCTCATCATTAAGATGTCCGCATCTTACCGCACGGTAATCTCCGCCGGTCAGCCTGTTCTTAAGATCCGCGTATCCGATAGCCGATGCGATCGCATCCGTATCGGGATTCTTATGTCCGATGACATATACGGGACGAGTCTGATCAACCTGCATAATCTACCTCTGTTCTGAAATGAATGTAGGTGTGGGGCCAAAGAAAGAATACGGAGCATCTTCCTGCACCCTTCTGACCGTTATCCTCATAAGGACCGCTCCGGGTTCACATCCGAATATCCTTATTGTATTATTGCCCTTACGTCCGGCAGCAACAAACGATGCTTTCTTTTCATGTACAAGAACCACATTGCACCATTCCCTGCATCCGTTTTCTCCGGCTCTGTAATCTTCGGCAACGCCCTTTACCCTGATGACATCACCGTCATTAACCGCCACTGCGAGAGATGAAAAGGTCTCCTTTAAAACGGGACCTCCGGGAGCCTGCGAAAGAGTGATCTCATATTCACCCTCCTCGGGAAGGTACACGCTGTACTGCACCGAAGGCATGTCCTTCGGATCTCCGCTGCCTCCGTCAGTGGGGAACACTCTCATGCCCGAAGAAAACTTTCCGTAGGGCTTATATACCTTGAAATCGCAATCCTTTCCGCCGCTTATTGTATCATATTCATCCGCTTCGATGGCACATGACAGATCGGCACCTCCATAAGGCCTCGGAGCATCCGCGGGAAGAACGGGGACGAAATGAGCAGCCGATATTTCCTCTTCGGTGAAATCCCGGGCAACCACTTTCACGAACGCCTTACATCTTCCGGAGATGACCGTAACGGTTCCCGTGATGTGATCCGAACCCGCATCCGTACATGCCTTATGAAGAAGCTCCCTGTCTGCACTGACTTTGATGCGTGAAATTGCTTTTTCGGAGCATTCGGTGCAGACCGCGTCTTCATCCGGCGCTCCATTCATGCTGCCTTTCACCGCGGATAATACGATCCAGTCCGAATCTGATGTAATTTCCCATTCACAGGAATCCTTGCAGCAGTTCTCAAGAACTATCTCACCGTCGGAACCGGGGATCAGAAGATCCGTCATGACCAGATCCTTTTTGGTCCAGTCACCGCCCATGGTAAAAGCCGGATATCCGCTTACGCTCACACAGACCCTGTCACGCTCGTAAGGCTTTACATATACCCTCACCGGGATCATATGCTCTTCTTCGTTCCAGTTGGTAAAACCGATGTGCTCGGAAAGCATCATGCCGTTCCACTTTCCGTTTCCGAGTGCGTTATATTCTGAGGCAAGCTTTGCATCAAGCTCAAGACACTTTTCAATTCCGTCGGCATAAAGGTTGGCGGACGGACATCCCCTGCGGGCAAGATGCATATTCTTTCCGCTGTAAAGCATCATTGTAAGAACATTCATTGAAGCAGCGGCAGGGTAATACACAAGCTGATAAAATGCATCACGGTTTTCTTTTCCGTTAAAGCGATCAAGCATGGCTTCCGCAGCAGAACTTACTCTGTGTGCGGCTGAGAGCATGCTGTCCGCTTCGCTGCGGTATACCGGACTGAAGGTGTCCGGCGCAATGGTCTCAGGACGCCTTACGGAGTTGATACGGGAATAATCATCAAGGATATCCGCTATCTTCGAAACCGTATCGGGACCTTCGGCCGAAAACTGCTTATCCGCCCAGTATCCGGGATAGAAAGCATATTCCGCCGACCACTTATCATAATCATAAGCAAGATCCATGAAGTAATTGAGCGGATATTCCACGGGCTTGATATCACCCACATTGACTATCCAAAGATCCCTTACTCCGCACTCCCATGCCTGGCCCATCTGTTCGGCAATGCGGGGAATGTAGGTGCTGTTAACCCACTCGTAGGATACGGGACCGCCGTGATAATCCAGATGATAATACATTCCGAATCCACCATTATGATCTCGATCTCCTGCGGGCGGAAGAAGCCTCATATTGCCATGGTTATCATCGGAAAGAAGGATGATGGTTCCGTCAAGACCGTCCCAGGTCCTTAAGCCTTCGTTCTCCGCATCCCCGTAATAGAAGGTTTCAACCTCCTTGTAGACCGCAAAAACCTTGGCTATCTCCGGTTCCCTGTCTCCGTATACTTCCCTGAGAAGGCCTCTCTGGGTGGTGATGACATCCTTGAGATAATTGATATTGTCAAGGACCGTACACTCTCTCCCGAGCATTTCGGAATCTGCTTCGCCTCTCATTCCGACAGTGACGATATTCTCAAAGGGAGCGTTTCTCTTAAGTCCGTCTCTCCAGAATTCGATAAGTCCTTCCCTGTTACGGTTAAAGTTCCAGTCATTTCCGTACTTGGAATCCGGACCCTTTACATGTGAGAATTCCTCGCCGTGTCTCATGCAGGGTTCGTGGTGGGATGTCCCCATGACAACACCGTATTCATCCGCAAGTGCCGCACTCTCCGTTCCGGGACCGTCTTCCGAAAAGCATGAAGACCACATCGCGGGCCAGAGATAATTTCCGTGCATTCTGAGGAGCACTTCGAATACGTGGTCGTACATTTTCGCATTGAATCCGCCGAAAAGATTATTGGTCCATGTTCCGTATGAAGGCCACTCATCATTTATAAAGAAGCCTCTGTATCTTACCGAAGGCTCTTTGCTGACATATGTTTCATCTTCGTTGATGATGACTTCTTTTTTCTTAACAGGTGCCGCATCGGCAAACCAAACCCAGGGACTGACACCCATGAGTTCGGAAATATGGAAGAGGCCGTAGATGGTTCCTCTCTTGTCACTTCCCGCGATCACAATTATCTTCTTTCCGCTTACTTCCATAGGAGCAAAAAGAAAAGCTTCCCTTTTTCCATTAACAGCCGAAAGATCAATCAATCCCGCTTTTTCAAAGTGATCAATTATTGAAGACTTTCCGATGCATCCTGCATAAATGCTGCCATCTGCAATATCCGCTTCTGCGAAATCTCCATTCTTTATAACAGGCTTTTCGGAAGAAGCGAAAACCAGCTCCATATCTCCGGATACTTTTCCGGCAACCCTTATCACTCCCGGCCAGTCATTACCGTCCAGGACGAGAAGAGATTTTTCATTCAGTGTGAAATTCATATATACTCCTAAATCTTATCTTTCCGAGGGCTCAAAATGAGGCATTACATTCAGCTTGTGAAGATTGAGCACATGCATTCTGTCGATCTTCGCCTTGATGGTTTCGTCCTCGCATATCCCTGTCGCAATGTACTTATCGAGCACCGCATAGGTAAAGCCTACCTTGTCTTCATCACTCATTCCGCTGAGTCCGTCGGAAGGAGTCTTATGTACGAGGTTTGAAGGAAGTCCGAGGAAGTCTCCGATCTGAAGAACCTCCTCTACGGTGAATCCCGCAAGTATGGACATATCTCCCGCAGCGTCACCGTACTTGGTGCTGTAGCCGATGTAGTCTTCAGACTTATTGCAGGTGTTGATGACTCTTCCGCCCTCCTCAAGTCCCTGAGCAACGGCATAAAGAGTGGTCATCCTGATCCTGGGAGGAATGTTGATGCCGACATCCTTTGTAATGGTGCTTCCTGCTTCTTCAAGACTCTTCTTCAGTGCCTTGGTAGCCTCGCCGATGTTCACGGTGTAATTTCTGATACCGAGGAAATCAACAACAGCCTGTGAATCACTGATATCGGGCTGAATACCGTCGGGCATCATGACTCCGACAACTCTTTCCTTTCCGAGAGCTCTCGCAAGAAGAGCTGCGGTGATACATGAATCCTTTCCGCCGGATATTCCGAGAACGGCACTGCAGCCTTTTCCGTTCTTATCAAAAAAGTCGCGCACCCACTCACAGATCTCATCTACGGTTCTTTCAACATTTGTAAGCATATTCTTCTCCTTATTCGTGCTTCATTCTCCAGTCAATACAACGCTGCAGATACTCGACATAAGCAGGGTTCTTGCACATTCCCTTGCCCTCGCTGTCGGAGATCTTGGCAACATCCTGACCGTTACATTCGGTGGTCTTCATAACGATATTGAGTGCGGGCACATCGGTATCGTTTGCAACATAGGTTCCGATTCCGAATGCGACCTTAGCCCTTCCGTCAAAGTACTTATAGATGTTGTGAGCCTTTTCAAAATCAAGTGAATCCGAGAAAAGAAGTGTCTTGGTCTTGGGATCGATGCCAAGCTCCTCGTAATGCTTTATCATCTTGTCTCCCCACTTCATGGGATCTCCGCTGTCCTGTCTTACGCCGGAGAAAAGGGTCGCATATGTAAGCTGGAAATCCTTGAGGAAGCAGTCCGTGGTGATAGCGTCCGTAAGTGCGGTTCCGTTGAGAACTCCGTATTCCTTTACCCACGCATCGAGAGCGTACCAGTTGGAATATGCGGGATTGTGCTTGTGATTGCCCTGGCCTACGCACATGATCCATTCGTGAGCCATTGTTCCGACGGGCTTTAATCCGAATTTCTTGGCAAGGTAAACATTCGAGGTTCCTACAAAAAGAGAACCGTTCAGCTTAGCCTTTGCAAGCTCCGATACCGCAAGCTCCTGAGCCTCTGCGGAAAGTCTTCTTCTGATACCGAACTCCGAGAAAGGTCCGATCTTCCAGGTTCCGTCCTCGAGTTTCTTTATCTTGTCGGCAAGGCGTTCCCTGAAGCTCTCGAGAAGCTTTTCATAATCGTATCCCATACGGAAATAAACACCGTTAACAATGGCAAGGGTAGGAATCTCATACATGGAGGTATTGAGCCATGTGCCCCTTGTCTCGATCGTAAGTCCGCAGGGGTCCTTGGTTCCAATTTCGAAATCCTCGAATCTGGGATGCCAGAGTCTGAGGAAATCAACATATGAACGTCTGAACCAGGTTATCTTTCCGAGATACTCTAGTTCCTCTTCGGTGAACTTAAGATCGCAGTATGCCTTGATCTGACGCTTTATTTCCTCGACCATTTCGGGAGTAAAACGCACATCGGTGTTTCTGCATCTGAAAGTCCAAGTGGTTGTATAGCTGGGGAACTGATGGTAGATAGCCTGTCCCATAGAAAACTTGTACAGGTCCGTTTCAAGAAGACTGTTTATGATCTGTTCCATGGTCAATCCTTCCTTTCATACAGGTGATGTTCTTTGATATATTCAAATGCTCCTTCGGGGATCAAATCTTTGTATTTTTCGGGATTGCTTCTGATGAGCGTGGACGATATCACTCTTCCCCTGAATGAGGTTATGATGATCCTTGCTCCGTACTTTTCTTCGAGGTCTTCCTTTTTCCTGCGGATGACCTCTATATCATCCTCGCCCCTGGGAGTTACGGTAAGAATGATCTCGCCCAGGAGTTTCTCGAATTCATGCCACTTTTCTATCTCAAAAAGTATATCACTGCCACAGAGAAAATAGTAATCTCCGTCCGCGTATTTTTCGCTTGTTTCGCCGTCCTTTTCCTTCAGTTCGGCAATGGTATCGACCGAATAGCTAGGGGTGTCCTTGTCGGTCTCGATACGGGAAATCACTATCGGAAGATCAAGGTCTTTAACGCCTGCTTCCAGCATTCCGATGCGGTCTGTGCAGGAGGTTATCCTGATCCCTTTTTCTTCTTTCATATAAGGATGCCCGGACGGAATTATTACAATCCTGTCCGGGCATATCTCTTCATATACATTTTCAAGCAACTCAACGTGGCCCATGTGGATGGGGTCGAATGTGCCACCGAATATTGCTGTTTTGGGTCTGTCTGCTATCTCCAAGGTTCCTCACCCTTACCTGTTACATGAATCTGGCAGCTCTCCATAGCCAGAAGTGCATTGTCATGGCTCTGTGGTGTTACTCCCGCACTGCAGGATGCATCGACACCGACAGGCATATCGGGGCAGAAAGCCTTTATAAGGAGTGCGTTGCTTATTACACAGATATCGGTGCAGAGACCGAAAAGCTCGGCAGAATCGATCTTGCCTTCTTTTACAAGATCTGCTGCGTACTCTCCGAGTGCCTTGCTTCCGAAGGTTTCCTTGTCAAGAATCTTCGATCCGGGACATAAGCTTTCAAGTTTGGAGGAAATCTCCCAGCCCTCACTTCCCTTTATGCAATGAGGCACGGGCAGGTTCTTACCTTCCTCTGTCTGCATATAATCTTCGCCGTGGGTATCCCTGGTAAAAACTATGATATCTCCGGCGTCACGGGCCTTTGTAATCTTCTCCGCACAGCGTTCAACGATCTTAACCGCTTCAGCTGAACCCAGGGCTCCGTCAATGAAATCCTTCTGCATATCAACAACTACGATAAGTTTAGCCATAACCTACCTCCAACTTACGTAATTATACTATGAAATGCACTTTTTCAACAGACATTCACAGCCTTCGAGGATCTGTTTATATACACCCGAAAAGTCCCCGGTGTACCAGGGATCGTCTATGTCTTCGGGATGGTCGGTAAAATCCATCATCAGGTGAACCTTTCCCTCGGGATCGCCGCCCAGAATGCGGTTCATATAGCCCAGATTCAGGTTCTCCATCCCGATTATGTAATCGTACTTATCATAATCGCCGCGGGTCATCTGTCTGGCCCTTTTGAGGCTCAGGCCAAGTTCATTTCCGGCTACTCCGATTCCGTGACGGGCAAGTTCGGACTTTGCCGGCGGATATACGCCGTTTCCGATCTCCTCGGTACTGGTTGCGGCGGATGCTATCTCAAATTCCGAAGACAGCCCGCTCTTTTCGACCAGATCCTTCATTATGAACTCCGCCATCGGCGAACGGCAGATGTTGCCCCAGCAGATGAATAGTATTCTAAACATGCCTCAAACCCTTGATTTTACTGGATTTCTTGATTTTTGATTGTGCCAAAAGTTGATGTAATTTGACGTATTT
>JAEEGK010028703.1_pt1 | contig 11147 bp, 11 predicted proteins | sample 8958771 | NCBI WGS metagenome assembly JAEEGK01 (sample SAMN16246547, study PRJNA631951) | gut metagenome | biome: gut microbiome; feature: rumen; material: SC-attached | host: Bos | place: Iran: Karaj | collected 2018-10 | reverse complement strand
TGAACGGCGCCGACATCGAATCGGTATTCGAGGAGCTGCCGGAGGAAACGCTGCCGCTGCTGTTCCGCCTGCTGCCCAAGGAGCTGGCCGCCGAGGTCTTCGTGGAGATGGACCCGGAGGAGCAGGAAATGCTCATCAAAGGCTTCAGCGACTCGGAATTGAAGGAAGTCGTGGATGAGCTCTACGCCGACGACGCCGCCGACCTGGTGGAGGAAATGCCCGCCAACGTGGTCAAGCGCATCCTGAAGACCGCCGACCCGGACCTGCGCAAGACCATCAACGAGCTGCTGAAATACCCCGAAGACAGCGCCGGGAGCATCATGACCACGGAGATGGTGACCCTGCGCCCGGCCATGACCGTGGCGGAGGCCATCAAGCGCATCCGGCGCACCGGCTTCGACAAGGAGACGGTCTACAACTGCTACATCACTGACGATCAGCGGCACCTGATCGGCACCATCACCATCCGCACCCTGATCCTGGCGGAGGAGGACGACCAGATCTCCGAGCTGATGGAGGAGAATGTGATCTCCGTGGGCACCCTGGCCGACCAGGAGACTGCCGCTGAGATGCTGGCCCGCTACGACTTCACCGCCCTGCCGGTGGTGGACCAGGAAAACCGCCTGGTGGGCATCGTCACCGTTGACGACGCCATCGACGTTCTGAAGGAAGAGGCCACGGAGGACATCGAACGAATGGCCGCTATCCTCCCCTCGGACAAGCCCTATCTCCGCACCGGCGTCTTCTCCATCTGGACTAACCGCATACCCTGGCTGCTGCTGCTCATGGTCTCCGCCACCTTCACCAGCATGATCCTCTCTTCTTTTGAAAACGCCCTGGCGGCCCAGAGTGCCCTGCTGCTGTTCATCCCCATGCTCATGGATACCGGCGGCAACTCCGGCTCCCAGGCCAGCGTCACCATCATCCGAAGCCTGAGCCTGGGGGACGTGGAGCCTGGAGACATCGGGGAGGTCATATGGAAGGAAGTGCGGGTGGCCCTTCTCTGCGGCCTGAGCCTGGGCGTCGTCTGCTTCGGCAAGGTCATGCTCATTGACCGGCTGCTCATGCACAATCCGGAGGTCACCGTGACCGTGGCCCTGGTGGTCTGCCTCACCATGGCGGCCACCATCCTCTGCGCCAAGCTGGTGGGCTGTACCCTGCCCATCCTGGCCAAGCTGGTGAAGCTGGACCCGGCGGTCTGCGCCAGCCCCTTCATCACCACCATCGTGGATGCCCTGAGCCTGCTCATCTACTTCGCCGTGGCCTCCGGGCTGCTGAAGCTGGTATAAACGCTTTCCGAAAGGCTATAGTAATCTTGGGTTTTTGATTTCTGAGGAAGGAGGAAAGGGAATGGAACAAACGATGTATCAGGAATTGGTCGAAAAGCTGCTGGATGTTTTTCAGGACAAGGCGCTTCGTATCGTCTTGTACGGCTCCGTCGCCAGAGGCGAAAACACCACGGATTCCGACATCGATATTGCCGTATTCGTGCGGACGAAGGTCGATCCGGTGACGGAAGACCGGCTCTCCGAAGCGGTCGTGGATATGAACCTGAAGTATGACAAGGTTTTCTCTGTCATTGATATCGACCATGCCGTGTATTCCCGCTGGCGCGAAGTAACGCCCTTCTATCAGAATGTGGACAGAGAGGGGATCGTCCTATGGGCAGCGTGACGGACCTCTCCAGATATCGCCTGGAACGCGCCAAAGAAGATTTGAAGACGGCCAGGGACAACCTGAGGGAAGGCAGTTATCGGGCTTCGGTAAACCGCTCCTATTACGCAATCTTCCATGCGCTCAGGTCGATCACGGCGCTGGATCGGTTCGACTCCGGCAAGCATTCCGGCATCATCGCTTATATCAATCAGAAGTATGTAAAAACAGGCGTCTTCGACCGGGCGTTTTCAAAACAGCTGGACAGCGCGTTCAGGCTGAGAGAAAAAGCAGATTACGAAGACTTTTACGTAGTCTCCGCCGAAGATGCGGAGCGGCAGATCGGCAAAGCCGAAAATGTGATCGCTGTTGTTGAGAGATATGCCGAAACCAGATGGGACAAGGACTGACTTGTTCCATCTTTTTATTTCCGGTTTCGGAAGCGCTGATTTCTTTCGACATGACCGGCTATCCTTATTTTCCGCACGGGCGGGCGAAACCTGATTATTTTTTGTGTTGTTCATAGGCTTCCCACCTGAACCATTGTGAATATGCGCAAATGCTTTTAAATCACGGGCAAAAAGAAAGAGCAGGTCCAATTATGAACCTGCTCGATAACCGTGAATTTGTTGCTATCTATATTTGTTGCTCGTTAATCAACCACTCGATTATCTTTTCAGCCCTGCTTTCAAGTGCAGGCATTTCCTCTCTGCCAAAGAATCTCAGTTCATGGCTTTCACCGTCGGTGATCTTCATTTCTCCATATACGCCTTCCGCAAGGTAAAGAGCTACAACAGAATAGAGTTCATCCCCGTTCGGATATTTGAAATAGAAATCCGGTCCTGAAAACAAATGGAGAAAAAAGAATCTCTCTGCAGACAGACCGGTTTCCTCTCTCAGTTCTCTTGCTGCGGTCTCTTCGAGTGTTTCTCCTAACTCGATCGCACCGCCGGGGATTCCCCAAGTGTTTGTGTCGGTGCGCAGATTCAATAATATTTTACTGTCTTTCATAACAACAACAGTTGCGCCGACTGATAGCATAGGTGCATTACCGATATGCTTTCTCATTTCGCTGATATAACTCATTATCTGTCTCCCGTAAAATCCCGATTTGTCACTGCGCTTCAAAAGTATACCATATGTCTGAGCTTTTGCAATAATTGTTGAAAGTGACGAATGCACATCTCTTCAGCACAAAAGGTAATCAGGACCGGGCGAATTTTTCCTTGCGTTTCGGGGGAAGACAGAGTAATATATATAAGTTATCAAGATATCTTTTCCGAAAAGGAGTGGTCATATATGCCGCAGGATTACAAGGCGACGCTGAACATGCCCAAAACTGATTTTCCCATGAAGGCGGGCCTCAGCCAGCGGGAACCCGGATGGCTGGAAAGCTGGAAGGAAAAGGACATTTACGGCGGCCTCCAGAAGCGCGGACAGGATAAGCCCCGCTTCATCCTCCACGACGGCCCCCCCTTCTCCAACGGCAAGATCCACATGGGCACCGCCCTGAACAAATGCCTCAAGGATTTCATCAACCGCTACAAGGCCATGACGGGGTATCACGTGAGCTACACCCCCGGATGGGACAACCACGGCATGCCCATCGAGAGCGCCATCATCAAGCAGCAGAAGCTCAACCGCAAGCAGATGTCCATCCCCGAATTCCGGGACGCCTGCCATGAATTCGCCCAGAACTATGTGGACATCCAGATGGACCAGTTCAAGCGCCTGGGCGTGCTGGCCGACTGGGACCATCCCTACCGCACCATGGACCCCAAATTCGAGGCGGAGGAAGTCAAGGTCTTCGGGCAGATGTACGAGAAGGGCTATATCTACAAGGGGAAGAAGCCCGTCTACTGGTGCCCCAAGGATGAGACGGCCCTGGCGGAGGCGGAGATCGAATACGCGGAGGATCCCTGCCGCTCCATCTTCGTGAAATTCGCCGTGAAGGACTGCCACGGGAAGCTGGCGGGGTATGATAACATCTACTTCGTGATCTGGACCACCACCACCTGGACCCTGCCCGGCAACCTGGCCATCTGCCTGAACGCCGACTTGGACTATGTGATCGCCCGTAACCCCGATAACGGGGAAATCTATATCCTGGCCAAGGAACTGGTTAAGAGCGTGGAGGAGGCCTGCTCCCTGCCGGAGTTGGAGGTGCTGGAGACCCGGAAGGGCGCCGACTTCGAGCTGATGACGGCGCAGCACCCCCTTTACGACCGTCAGAGCATCATCCTCTGTGGCGACCACGTCACCCTGGACGCCGGCACCGGCTGCGTCCACACCGCGCCGGGTCACGGCCAAGACGACTATGAGATCTGCCGGAAGTACGACGCCAGCGGCAAGACGGACATCGGCATCATCGTACCCGTGGACGACCGGGGGCGGATGAACGAGCTGGCGGGCAAATACGAAGGCCTCACCACCGACGAAGCCAACGACGCCATTTTCGAGGACCTGAAGGCCTGTGGCGCACTGTTGGGTTCCAAGGAGATCCTTCACCAGTACGCCCACTGTTGGCGCTGCAAGAACCCCATCCTCTACCGGGCCACCGACCAGTGGTTCTGCTCCGTGGACGCCTTCAAGGAAGCGGCGGTTGCGGCGGCCAACGGCGTCAAGTGGCTGCCGGAATGGGGCAAGGGCCGCATGGAGGGCATGATCCGGGAGCGGGCCGACTGGTGCATCTCCCGCCAGCGCCACTGGGGGCTGCCTATCCCCGTGTTCTATTGCGACAGCTGCCATAAGCCCGTCTGCACTCCCGACACCATCGCAAAGGTCTCCGACGAGTTCAAGGCCGCGGGCTCCAACGTCTGGTTCCTGAAGGACGCTTCTGAGCTGCTGCCCGAAGGCTTCACCTGCCCCCACTGCGGCGAGGGAAAGACCTTCACCAAGGAGACCGACACTCTGGACGGCTGGTTCGACTCCGGCAGCACCCACGTGGCCTCCATGGCCCTGGACAGCCCCGGCGTATGGCCCGCGGACCTCTATCTGGAGGGCGGCGACCAGTATCGCGGCTGGTTCCAGTCCAGCCTGCTCACCGCCGTAGCCACCAAGGGACAGGCCCCCTACCGCCAGGTCCTCACCCACGGCTGGACCGTGGACGGCCAGGGCCGGGCTATGCACAAGTCCCTGGGCAACACCATCGCCCCCGACGAGCTGATCCCCAAATATGGCGCGGAGCTGCTGCGCCTCTGGGCCGCTTCCGCCGACTACCGGCTGGATATGCGCTGCTCCGACCCCATCTTCAAGCAGCTCAGCGACAAATACCTCAAGATCCGCAACACCGCCCGCTATATCCTGGGCAACCTGGACGGCTTCGACCCCGAAACGGGGCTGCTGCCCGCTTCCCAGCTGGAGAGCCTGGACCGCTGGGCCCTCAGCCGCCTGAACGCCCTCGTGGAGCGCTGCCGGGAGGCTTATGACAACTATGAATTCTTCGCCGTGACCTATGCCATCCACAACTTCTGCGTCACAGATATGTCCAACTTCTATCTGGACATCATCAAGGACCGGCTCTACTGCGAAGCCAGGGACGGGCTTCCGCGCCGCAGCGCCCAGACCGCCATCTGGTATATCCTGGACGCCATGACGAGGCTGCTGGCCCCCATCCTCAGCTTCACCGCGGAGGAGATCTGGGGCTTCATGCCCCACCGGGCTTGCGACGACGCGGAGAGCGTCATGTACAACGACATGCCGGAGGCCGACGCGGCCCTGAAGCTCAGTGACGCCGAGACGGAGAAGTGGGATACCGTCATGAAGCTGCGCTCCGACGTGCTGAAGGCCCTGGAGCTGGCCCGCGGGGAGAAGATCATCGGCAAGCCCCTGGATGCAGAGGTCACGATCTGGCTGGGCGACGGGCTGAAGGAAGAAGCCCTAGCGGGCGTCGATCTGAAGACCATCTGCATCGTCAGCAAGGTGACGGTGCTGCCCGGCGGCACCGAGGGTCTGGAAAAGGGCCTGAACACCGGCGTACAGGTGGCGGTCAAAGCCTCCGAAGCGCCCAAGTGCGAGCGCTGCTGGGCCCACGACGAGCACGTGGGCGAGGATCCGGCGCATCCCGGCCTGTGCCCCCGGTGCGCGTCGGTTATTCGAAGCACGACCTGACGGTCGTGCTTCGAGAGGGCTTGCACTCCGCTTCCCGCACTCATCCTTATTCGCCTGAATGGCAGGTATCGCCGCAGAGCGGCAATACCTGCAGGATTCCGGCGAAACGTCCGTTCCAAAACGTGACCGCTTCGCTGGGTCGCGTTTTGGTGGTATGGAAGGGAAAAACGGATTGCCACAGCCCCTTCGGGGCTTCGCAATGACGAAAACGGGGCATTTTGCAGCACGTTCTTTTACGAAAGGTAGAAGCATATGCCGTACGTCCTTCTCAGCGCCCTGATCGTGGTGCTGGACCAATGGTATAAGGGTCTCGTCACCCGGCATCTCGCGCGGGTGGGGGCCTCTGCGGCCTTTCTGCCCGGTATTCTGCGGCTGACCCTGGTGCACAACACCGGGGCAAGCTGGGGCATCCTTTCGGGCAAGACAAGCTTTCTGCTGATCGTGACGGCGGCGGTGTGCCTGGTGATCCTCTGCGCCATATTGCTGGACAAGCCCGCCGCCCCTCTGGGAAAGGTCAGCTTCGCCTTCATCCTGGGCGGCGCGGTGGGCAACGCCCTGGACCGCTGCCTGCTGGGCTACGTAGTGGACATGTTCGAAACGGAATTCATGAACTTCCCCGTCTTCAACGTGGCGGACTGCTTCATCACCGTGGGGGCGGCGCTCCTCTGCATCTGGGTGCTGACAGACGAAAAAAAGAGCCGTCTGCAGCGGCAGGAGGCCAGCCGTCAGCGCTGGGAAAAGAGCCGGGAGGCGGCCAAAGCGGACGCGGCCCTGGCGGAGCAGACCCGCCGGGAATTTGACAGCCATGACGACATATCTGACCGCTGAGGCGGAGGACGCGGGAGCACGGCTGGACGCCTTTCTGGCGGACAGTCTGGAGGACCTGAGCCGCAGCCGGGCTCAGCAGCTCATCGAGGATGGGCTGGTGACCCTGGAGGGCGCGGCGGTGAAAAAGAACCACCGGGTCAGCGCCGGGGAGCGCTTCCGGGCGGAGATCCCGGAGCCGGAAGCCCTGGAGCTCATGCCGGAGAACATCCCCCTGGACATCGTCTTTGAGGACGACGATCTGATCGTCCTGGTGAAGCCCAAGGGCCTGGTGGTGCATCCCGCGCCGGGGCACCCGGACGGCACCCTGGTCAACGCCCTGCTCTGGCATTGCGGGGACAGCCTATCCGGCGTCGGCGGGGAGAAGCGGCCCGGCATCGTCCACCGGATCGACAAGGACACCTCCGGTCTGCTGATCGCGGCCAAGAACGACCTTGCCCATCAGGCGCTGTCGGCGCAGCTCCAGGATCGGAGTCTGTCGCGCACCTACGAGGCCGTGGTGCGCGGCAATCTGCGGGAGGCTGCCGGGACGGTGGATCGGCCCATCGGCCGCCATCCCACGGATCGCAAGCGCATGGCCGTGGTTCCCGGCGGACGCCCCGCCGTGACGCACTGGGCGGTGATCGACCGCTACAAAGGCTATACCCACGTCCGATGCAAGCTGGAGACCGGACGCACCCATCAGATCCGGGTCCACATGGCGAGCATCGGGCATCCGCTGCTGGGCGACGGCATTTACGGCGCGCCCAGCCCGGAAAAGGGCCTGGAAGGCCAGTGCCTCCACGCCCGGGCCCTGCAGTTCGTCCATCCCCGCAGCGGGGAACGCGTGGAGCTGGAGACGCCGCTGCCCCCCTATTTTCTGGAAGTCCTGTCCAAACTCGGTCCCGCGATCGGCTGATCCGGGCAACATGAAAGGAGCGACTCTATGGATATCAAGAAGATCGGCCGGCTGATCCTGGCCGCGCTGCTGATCATCGGCGGCATCATCCTGGCGGTGAAGCTCATCTCCGGCGCTTTTGCTCTGTTGAGCGGCGCGTTGGACACCATCCTGGGCATCGTGTTGATCCTGGCCCTGGCGGCTATCGTGATCTGGATGTTCCGCTACGCCGCGAAGAACAAGAAATGAACAAATCAACGCAGACCGCCCGCGGGAATTGAACCCCCGGGCGGTCTGCATAATTGTATTCCACTGCTTCCCAAATCCTTTTGAGGAAGGGCGCCAAAGTCAGGTCAAACCATCGGTTTTCAGCGAAAAGGCTTCGGATTGTTGGTCAATCCAAGAATATAATCCGCAGACACGTTATAGTATTTCGCAAGCCGGATCAACACGTCCGTGGGCACGTCTCGCTGGCCCAGCTCATAATTGCTGTACACCTGCTGCGAGCAGTTCAGGTAAGCGGCAAGCTCACGCTGCTTCAGGTCCCGGTCTTCCCGAAGGTCTCTTATGCGCGGATACATGCTGCCACCCCCTTTGTTTGATAAGGATGATAGCATACCGCGTTTTGTTGTATTGACTTTTACTGCAATTTGCGGTATCCTTTTTTATGGAAAGAGGCGACGTCATAAAGCACGGTTTTTTACCTCGTTATTCTTTGCCGCCGACATGAAATAAATACATATTTGGAGGAGTAGTATGAATCAATTGAAAAAAGCGCTTGCCCTGCTGCTGGCAGTATTGCTGTGTATTTGCGCATTGTGCGCATGTGGGGGAGTCAGTCGCAGATCCAGCCGCGACAACAAGCAAAGTACCAGTTCTGGCTCTCTTTCTTCGATTCCACCCGTTTCTTCTTCCCCTTCTGATGATATTGAATTATCTCTCGTGACCCCATCCTTCAAGGAGGCTATGGATCAATACGAGGCGTTCATGGACTCTTATATCGAATTCACAAAAAAGCTCGGTGAGGATCCCTCCAACACTGAGCTCCTGCTGCAGTTGAACGACTATATGGAAAAGTATACTGCGGCCATGCAGGCCTTGGACGAGATAGACGAGGACTCTCTTTCTCCCGCCGATGAGGCGTACTATTTGCAGGTCACCATGCGTGTTGAAAAAAGCTCTTGGAGGCATCCCAGAAGAACGGATAAGCGAAAGGATCCTGCATCCGATCGAATGCAGGATCCTTTTCGTTAAACAGGTGTTCTTCCAGGGTTTTCCGCTGTGTCTCTTACTTCTCCAGGGCCTTGTAGGTGAAGGCCGCCAGGGCAGCGCCGATCAGGGGCGCCACGATGAAGACCCAGAGGCAAGCCAGGGGCTCGCCGTTGCCCGCGACAGCCGCCACCACGGCGGGGCCGAAGGAGCGGGCCGGGTTCACGGAGGTGCCCGTCAGGCCGATGCCGAAGATGTGCACCAGGGTCAGGGTCAGGCCGATGATCAGACCGCCGAAGGAGCCGTGCTTGGCGTTCTTGGAGGTCACGCCCAGGATGGTCAGCACGAAGATGAAGGTCAGCAGGATCTCCACGAGCAGGCCCGCGATCCAGCTGTCGTGCACGCCGCCAAGGCCGTTGGTGCCAAGTCCGCCGGTCTTATCCTCCACGCCGCCCAGCTTGAAGATCAGCACCAGCAGCGCCGCGCCAAGCAGCGCGCCCAGGCACTGGGCGATCACGTAGCCCACGAAGTCCTTTTTGGACATGCCGCCGGTGAGCAGCACGCCCAGGGACACCGCGGGGTTGATGTGGCAGCCGGAGATATTGCCCACGCAGTAGGCCATCCCCACGATCACCAGGCCGAAGGCCAGGGCCGTCAGGATGTAACCGCCGCCGGCAGCCGCGTCACAGCCCACCAGCATCGCCGTGCCGCAGCCCAGCAGCACCAGGGTGCAGGTTCCGATAAATTCCGCAATCAACTTTTTCATGTTTTCTCCCTCCTTATTCAAGTTCCGTTTCCGGTGTTTCCATTATACGGGCTATCTCTGTCCACGGCAAGAGAAATCTGTCTCTTCGGCCCGCAGTTATGGGTGCAGGGCCGGAAAAACTTTTTCCGGCCCTGCAGGATAGATTAAAACAGTTTTTTCAGCTCTGCCAGCTCCAGCGCGGGGAGCCGGCGGAACATGCGCATGTAAACCAGCACCGCCAGGAGCAGCACCAGGATCAGCAGGACCACCGGCAGGATCGAGCGCCGATAGATCGCGACGATAATCAGCACGATCGTGAGCAAAGCCGCCGCGCCCAGCACAATCAGGGTAAAGAGCCTGCTCTCCCGCTGCTCTTCGGCCGTCTTTTGAGGATCAGCCGGGGTCACCGGCGTCTCCGGCTCCTCGGCGGCGGGCTCAGACAGCTCGGCCTGTGGTTCGTTCTGCACCAGAGAGATGCTTCCCGTGGACTCCGGCTCTTCCGGAGTCTCAGCTGTCTCCGGCTCCGCCGGCGTTTCCGGCTGCTCCAGGCGCAGCTCCTGCAGGGGGCTTGCGTAGTTGGTCTGGTGCGCTTCTCCCAGCTGCTCGCAGAAGAGGTACAGCGCGGCGCCCTCCGGCAGCTCCAGCTCGTCCAGCTTCAGCTGCAGCGTGCCCTCGGCGGCGGCAGGCTGCTCCAGGCGCAGGAGCTTGAGCGGCTGACCCCCCGCGTCCCGCACCAGCAGGGAGAGCATCACGCCCTCGCCGGTGTCCGCGCCGCTGTAGCGGACGGTGAGCTCGTTTCCGCTGACCGCGGCGGTCTCCGCCTCAAAGGCGTGCTCCGCCATCGGTACCAGCAGCTTCCACTCGTGCTTCCCCTCGTCCTCGGGCAGCGTCACCGCGCCCGGGGCGCCCGCATCCTCCGCAGGCAGAAGGAAGATCGCGTCCTGCACGTTCAGATTGATACAGGGCCGCGCAGACCACTTGGCGTCGGGCAGATAGTCGTGGATGGTGCGATCCTGCAGCACAATGCCGTGGTAGTCGTCGTGGTAATAGTGGGGCGAGCGCAGCCAGTAGTAGCTCTCCAGGCTGCAGACCTTGACGGTGCGCTTGTTCGTCTGGCTGTAGCTGCCGAAATACTGATCCAGCTCGATGACCGAGAGGAAGAAGACCTTCTCCCCCTTCAGCTCCACCTCGCGCCAGGTCAGGCCGTAGAGCTTGTTGGGGAAGGTAGCGGGCTCATACTTGTCCGTGGCGGGAACCAGCTCGCTCTCCGCCGGGGTGAAGGCGGTTTCCGCGAAGTTCGTGCACCACTCCTGAGCCAGGCTCCCCTCCCAGAGAGTGGATTTCTCGTCAAAGGCGACCTGGTTTTTGTCGATCAGATCCCGCGAGAGCAGAAACACGCCCTCCGTCCCCATATTGGTCTGGCCAGGGTCCAGCACCAGCCAGGGCACAGGCTTTTCCTTGTACACGCCATACCAGATGACGTCGTCTTCCCGGAGGCCCCAGCTATTGCCCTTCTCCTCCGCTTCCTCTTCCGCTTCCGGTTCATCGGCGAAGGCCGCGGCGGGCAGCAGGGTGAGCAGCAGGGTCAGGATCATCAGCAGAGCAAGGAGTTTTCTTTTCATCTGTCTCATTCTCCTCTCCGATTGATCTCTTAGTATCGGAACGCAGGCGCGGGGGAAGCTGCGCCATCCTCCGCGCCGATCACTCGGACTTAATAGTTCTCTTTCC
>JAEEGK010028702.1_pt1 | contig 11147 bp, 6 predicted proteins | sample 8958771 | NCBI WGS metagenome assembly JAEEGK01 (sample SAMN16246547, study PRJNA631951) | gut metagenome | biome: gut microbiome; feature: rumen; material: SC-attached | host: Bos | place: Iran: Karaj | collected 2018-10 | reverse complement strand
CCCCATATTATTTAATTATATTAATAACAAGTATTTTTTTTTACTTTTTTCATATTAAATAAATATATTTAGATATTGTTTATATTTATTTTAATTAGTTTTTTATTAAATTTAAAAATTAAAAAATAAATTATTTTTAATTTAACAATAATGTCTAATTTATCAGAAAATAAAGATGATAATATAAAAAATAATGAACAAAAAAAAGTTGAAGAAAAACCTATGATAGTTACACCTTGGGATGCTTCTGGAACAATAGATTATATGAAATTAGTTAATCAATTTGGAACAGAAATAATATCAAAAGAACTTTTAGAAAGATTCCAAAAAGTCGTTGGAAAAGAATTACATCCTTGGCTTCGAAGAGGAATATTTTTTACACATAGAGCATTTAATAAATTTTTAGACGCTTATGAGAACGGTGAGCCAGTATTTTTATATACAGGAAGAGGTCCATCAACCGATGCGATGCATATTGGACATTTAATTCCATTTATGTTTACAAAATGGATGCAAGAAACATTTAATTGTCCATTAGTGATTCAAATATCAGACGAAGAAAAAGCAGCTTTTAAGCATAAACCATATTTACCTTTATATGAAATGGGTCTAGAAAACGCAAAAGAAATAATGTCATGTGGATTTGACCCAAAAAAAACATTTATTTTTAGTAATAGAGAATATCGAATACAATGTCCATTATATGAAAATTTTTGTACTGATTTAAAAAATAATATAACAATAAAAAGTATCCAATCTATTTTTGGTCTAAATGAGACTGGAAATGTTTCAATGTATGACTGGCCTATTTATCAAAGTGCTGCAGCTTTTTGGCAAAGTTATCCTCATATTTTTGGAGATAGACCTGCTTATTGTTGTGTCCCACATGCAATAGATCAAGACCCTTATTTTAGATTAGCCAGAGATGTTGCAAGTAAAATTAATTTAATTAAACCTACAAATATTATGTGCACTTTTATTCCACCTTTAACTGGAAAAGAAGGAAAAATGAGTAGTTCTTTTGCTGATTCAACTATATTTTTAAATGCTCCTGAAGAAGTTATAAGAAAAAAAATTGATGATTATTGTTTTAGTGAAACAAAAAATTTAGATGAAAATATGGCTTATCAATATTTAAGATATTTTGAATATGATGATAATAAATTAGAAGAATATAAAAATGGAATATTAAATGATACAATGTCTAGTAAGGAATTAAAAAAAATTTTAGCTGATAAAATATGTGCAATTGTAAAAGAAATTCAAGAATGTAGAAATAAAATAAATAAAGAAGTTTTTGATGATTTTTATAAATTAAAACAAATTGAATTACCTAAACCAAAAGTTAAAGAACCAACAAAAGAAGAAACTGAATTATATAATTATTTAAATTCAATTAATATAAAATATACAACAAAATACCATTCAATTATAACAACTCAAGATCAAATTGAAGAATTCTCAAGAAGTTTACCAGGAACAATATGTAAGGGAGTATTATTAAAATCTAAAGAAGGTTATTTATATTATATTATTAATCAACAAACTAATATTAATACAAAATTATTAGCTAAAAAATTAAAAACAAAATCTTTAAGATTTGCTGAATCAGACACTTATTTACAAATTTTAAAAGTAAATTCAAAAACATGTCCAACTCCCTTTTCTTTAATGAATGATAAAGATAAACAAATTATAAAAGTTTTAATTGATAATAACATACCAAATGATAATAAAGTTAATTTTTTGGCTATGAGAGAAGATGGAACTAGTACAATAGAATACTCTGATATGATTAAATTTATTGAAAGTTTAAAATATGAAATTATGAATATAGATGAAAATAATTAATATTATTTAAATAATTATATAATAAAAAATATATTATAAAGAAAATAATATAAAAAAATATATTAATTACAAATAAAAATTAAACATATTTTTCAAATTATTATTTTTATTATATATTAAATATATAAAAAATTACTAAAAAAAATAATTATTAAAAGAAAAATTAAAAACATATATTTTAATTTTATAATATATAAATTATTTTAATAAAGTTATTATAATTTTTTTATATTTAAAATTTATTATTTATTATTTAATAATTTTTTCTTAAAAAATCGATTTTTATGAAACAATTAAAAATCATTTATAATATTTAAATTTGAATTAATGAATAAAAAATTTATTATTAATTTAAATAAATTATATTACAATTTATATTTACATAATTTTAGTATTTAAAATTATTTCTAAATTTTTAAAAAGAATATTTAAATTTTTAGATATTTATATTAATTATTTATATATAAAAATATTATTATTAAATTAATTAATTTATATTTGGTTTTTAATTATATTTTTTTTATTCTTCTCAAGAACTCTTATATTCAAATATTTAGTAATATTTTTTATATTAGATAATACTTCTTTTGGTATAATTGACAGCATTTTTTTTGTTTTATGTAAAATATTGTTTAATTCACTAATTAATGGAATCCATATAAAAAAAAATGCTGATAATAAAATGCTAAAATATATAAATATATAAATATTAATAAACTTTTTGAATGAATTTATAAAATCTTCAATACAATTTAAAAATAAATCTTTTAATTGAAAAAAAAATGGTTCTAAAAAATTTAAAAAAATAATAGCTATTGTTTTTATTTTTTCATTATTAAAATAATTAATTGGATTTTGTTCATTTATTGTGAAATTAATTGGATAATTTTCATCATATAAATTTGTTCCTTTTAATGTTAAATTAACTTTTTGAAGATTATCATCTTCAATATATTTATAAAAATAATTTTTTGCTTCTCTTATTAATTCAATATAATAATTTTCAATACAATCTATTCCATATTTTGCTATAGAATTTGAAAAATTAAAACATTCTTCTTCATTTAAAAAGTAATTATCTAAAATAAAAGAACATGATGATTTTTTAATTTTTAAATTATAATATTTTTTTTTAAAATTATTTGGTAAAAGATTTCTATATTGATTTAAAATTTTATAATTAAATGATTGATTAAGATAATATGATTTTATATTTTCTTCTAAATTATTAAAAGGAAAATTGCCTTTTACCTTTTTATTTTTATCAAATAAATATGCTCTCAAATCATTTAAAATACTATATAATTTATTTTCAATTTTCATTGTATATTCAAAATATATTTCTGATTTTTCATAAATATTAATAAATCTAAAAAAATATATTGAAATAAATATTTTATAAACAAAAATAAATAAAAAGAAAATAAAAATTTTTATTATTTTTTTTATTTTTTCATTAAATTTATCTTTTCTTTTATATTTAATAGATGATTCAATTTTTTCTTTTTCATCAAGATTATTATTTTCATTATTTGTTGTTTCTAAATTATTTTTGAATGAATGATTTTCTTCACTTTCTTCTTCAATTTCAATTTCATCATTTTTATCTGGATTTATTTTTTTTAAAAAATTTTTACATTTCAACAAAGAATATTTTATTATTGAATTGTCAATTTCAAAAAATATTTCAATATAACTATTTTTTTTATTATTTACTTCTTTTAAATATTTATATAATAAAAGCAATAATAATAAATATATTAAAAAAATAACAATAAAACCAATTATTATTGGTAATTTTGTATTTCTTTTATTTATTTCTAATTCATCTATGTATGTTTGTGATTCTAGAAGATAGTCATCTTCTAAATTATTGGAAAGACAAATAAAAATATCAGCATCTAATGGAATAGATTTATTTATATTTTGTTTATATATATTATTTAAAGCTGTATTAACTTCAATATAACCAATATGTTTTTTAATAGAAATATTTTGAATATCAAAATTATCATCTATAGAATATATATAAATTTTTGTATTATTTATTATTTCAAAATTTTTTTTGGAAAATTTTAAAGTTGTTGAAATTATTTTTGTTACAGCATTATGCATTTCATAAAACATCGTTGAAGTTATATTTTTAATTCTTTTAATATAATCAATTCTATTTTCATTTGAAGGAAAATTTGTATAATTTTCATTATTTAACAAAACTAATTCTTTTATATAAAAAATGCTCAAATTATTTATTATTGATAATTGATATGAAAAAGTAATCAAATTAAAAATTTGTTTAAAAATTGAAAATTTATATATTAAATAAAAATATATTATTAATAAAAGACAAATTAATATAAAAATTGTAAAAAAAGAAGCTTTCAATAAATTTTTTATACATAAATGAATTTCTACTTTTGATAAAGTTGCTTCTATTTCTTTTTTTAATATATTTTTTTCATTATTTGAATCATCTATTGAAAAATCAGTTTCTTTTTTATGTAATTTTTTTGTTCTAGTTTTTTTAATTTTAATATTTTTTTGTTCATTGTTAATCATAGGATTCAATTTATCTAAAAAATGATTTTCTTTTAATTTCTTTTCAACTTCAGAAATTTTTTCATCTTTTTTATTTTCATCACAAACAAATGTTAAATAATTATAAACATATAATTTTATATTTAAAATATTTACATGATAATAATCATCATTTGTTTGTTGATATATTTGAGATTTTTTTTTAATAATATTTTCTAAAATTGTTTTTTTTTCTTCTTCTTTGTTTTTTATTTTATTTATAACTTTATCTTTATCTTCTTTACTATTTATAGAATATTGAAATGAATCAAATTCACTACTACTTTCATATTCATTTTCTGATTCTTCACTATTTGAATTATTTGAACTATAATCGGAATTAAGATGATATTTTTCATTTATTTTTTTATTTAGTATTTCATTTAATTGATAATTATCATTTAATTTATTTGGTTTGTATGAAATTTTTTCAGGATAAAAATTAAATTCAAAATTATTTTCTGGAATGAAATTAGATTTAATTTCTAATTTTTCTACTTTTTGTTTATGATTTTTTTTTTTTAAACTATTATGTTTTGTAGTAAAAAATTTGTGTAATTGATAATTTTCTTTATTATGATGAAAAATTTGATTGGAATTAGTAGAAAATAATTCATTTGTTTTGTAATAAGGATTCAAATTTTCTATATGATATTTTTCAATTTTTCTTTTCTCATTAAATCCAATAGATGTTGAATTAATATTATCTTCATCTGTTAAATTAGTTTTTTGAAATTTAAATATATAAGCAACTACATTACCATTTATTTTACATTCTCTAACATATAATTCAAATAATCTTTTTGGTGGTTCATTTAATATAAAATTATGACTAGTAATAATACTATATTTTAGTTTATTTAATTTAGTTATGCTGTTTTTTTTTTTAAATAAATTTTTTTTATCATTTGAAATATTTTTATCACTTCTTTCATAATCAATTAAATTATGATTAATTTCATTATAGAGTGAATCTATATCTTTCCAATATATAATATCTGGTTGATTATAAAATTTTTTAATTAATTTTATTTTAACTTCTAATCTTTTTTCTGGTGAAATATTTTCATTATTAATTAAAAATGTTAAATATTCTTCATATAATTGTTCAATAAAATAAATTATTTCAATTTCTGAATTTAATAAATTTAAATTTATTCCTAACATATTAATTGAATTAACATTAAAATATTTAATTTTTAATTCTTTATCTGTCATAATTATACTATAAGGTTTAATTTCATTTTTATGATTTGTATGATAAAAAAAATCATCTCTTTGAAAAATTGCAATAAAAAATAATTCATTATTTTCATTTTTAATTATATTAACTTTTAAATTTAATTCTACAAGATATTTAGATTTTGTTGTTATATAAACTTTTTTTTCTTTAAAATCATTTTTATGTTTATCATTTTCAAATAATTTTTTTCTATCATTTTTTAATTTTTTTTTAAGAACTTTTTGATGTTCTTTTTGAATCATATATGGAATAAAAATGTCAACACTTTTCCCAATAATTTCATCTTTATTATATCCTACAAAAAGACTAAATCCTAACGAAGTGTTTAAGATTTTTCCTATTTCATTTTTGTTTGTAGATAAAATAATAAATTCAAATAAATCTTGTGAATAAATATTGTGTAAATCAACATATTCTCTTTTATTCTCTGTTACATCCATATCAGTTTCATTTAATAATTTATAAATTTTTATAGCTTGTTCCTTATTATTTATAATATCACTTAAATAATCGTAATATAATTTTAATACCTCCAAACTTTCTCTTTTAAGTTTATTCATTTTATTGTATAAAAAATTTATATTGTTTATTAATTTTATTATTTTTAATCCATATTCATTTAACTTATTTAAATCTTCTGATTGCGTTTGGTTTGAAATTAGTAATTCATTCCAAAATTGTAAATATAAATTAGATACATTATTAATATCATTCTTAAATTCTTTTAATAATTTATTATATTCTAATTCATTTATTGTATCATTATCTTCCTCAAGTTTATCATTAATAGTATTTTCTGTTCTAAATTTTTTGTTATATCTATATAATAAAAAACTTTCTTCTAACGATAAATTTGTCATACTTAAATCTTCCAATATTTTAAAACAAGTTTGCTTTTTATTTAATTTTAAAAACAAAAATATTGCATAATTTAATTTAATTTGAAAATCATGAGTATATTTTGTATATGCATTTTGATATAAAATTTCAATATGTTGAATTAAAAAAATTGATGGATCTAAGTTTTTATAATAAAATTTTAAATATTTTTTTAAAGGACAATCTTTGATATGACAATCTTTTTCATAAAAATAAATGTAACTTTGTAAAAATAATTTATAACCTCTATCTATATTTTTATAATCTAAATAGGATTTGGATTAATTTTATTAACCCAGAAGAATCATTAATTGATTTAATTTTAACTATTAAATTCTGTTTATTTAAAGGTTTTTCATATATAAATATTAATAATATTAAAGGAATTCCTATTAAAATTAAAGTCAAAAGATTGTTAAATTTTTTTATTACTTTATCTATTAATACTGAAATATTAATCCATTGAAAATAAATAGAAAAAAATTTATAAACTGCCATTATTAAATTATTTGAAAATCTTTGATATTTATAATTCATATAAATATTTGAAATACTACAAGAATTTAATACTAATAATAAAATCCATTGTTCACTATTTGTTGTTCCTAATAAAACAAACATTGTAGTAATAATTAATTTAATTATTAAAAAATTTACTTCAGGTTTTGATGTATCTTTAACAATGTTTTTTTTATAATATTAGAATTAAAATCATAAAATAAAGTTTGATTTAAATATGCCAAACAAGTTAAAATGAATATCATTAAACCAAATATTATTTTATTCAACCAATCAATGAAATCATTTGTATCACATGTTAGATTTGATACGACATAATTAAAACCATTTACACAATCATAATAATTTAAAAATAAATAAATCATTGGAATATATAAAATTTCACTTAAAATAGGTAATAATCTAGACAAAATAGTTAAATTTAATCTTTTTTTACTAGAATTTGTTTTAATATATTTACAACTATAAATTATTAAGAAAACTAATATTAATATTAATATAACAAAAAAATAACAAAAAACAAAATATAATTGTTTATTATTTTTACATAATGGAATTAATAAAAAAACACTTATAATTTCTTTTACTTTGAACATTCTTGGTTCTATTGATTTTAAAAACTAAAAAATTAATTAAATATTTTACAGTTATTCCTAATGGAAATGTATATATTTGTAAATGTTGTATTATAATTGAAAAAATTTCAAAATAAAATGTTTGATAAAAATAATTTAATAATATATCATAAAGTTCAAAAACTTTTAATCTTATTTTATTATTTATTTTATTTATTTTTAAATTGTTTTTTTCAAAATTAATATGGAGATATTTATCATAATTCATATTTAAATTATATAATTAATATATTATAAATAACTATTAGATTTTAAAAAAATAAATTATAAATTTTATTTAAAAAAAATTTTTATAAAAAAAGTCACTAATTAATATATGTAAATTTACTATTATTTATATTTTATAAATAAATAAAATCAATATAAAATTTATATTTAAATTGTTAAAAATTTTGTTTACATTAAATCAAATAAAAATTATTAAAAATTTTAATTTATGATTTTAATATAAAATATTACATATAATTTATAATTATTATAAAAGTTCATTATTATTGATATAAATAAATCATAAAAATCATATAATATATATATATATATATATATATATATATCCTTTACATATTTTATTATTTTATAATATTTTTAATGGAAAAACATGGGAACATTTTGAATCTAAAAAAGTTATTGAATTTAATTTTACAAATTTTCAAAGAATTAAAGAAATTATTACACATGCTAAAAATTATAAAGGAAAAAAACCTTTTTTTAAATTGATTAAACTGATTATATTGAAATTCCAAGAAAATTCAGATATAAAGTTCAAAAAATTATCATGAATAAAAATTGAAAAAATTAATAAATATAGTGCAATTTTTAAAATCAAATTTATGTAAAAAATTGCTTTTATTTATTATATAAATAATATATTTATAGCAATTATAGAAATATAAAAAAAAATAAAAATGATAAATAATAATATAAATACAAATATTATAATTATTATTATTATTATATAAATATTATTATTTTTTAATTTATTATAAAATAAATAAAAAATATATTATAAACAATAAATAAAAAAATATTTATTAAAAATAATAAAATTATTAATTTAAAAAATTTTATAAATATTTATTTAAAAATTTTTTATAAAAATAGTATTTAAAAAGAAAAGAAAAAAATAAAAATGTCATTAAAATAATTAAATATTTTAATAAAAAACAATTATATTTAAATTAATTATTATTATCACAATATTCTAAATTATTTTTTAAAAAATTAGGATTACATTTTCTTACAAAAAAAGAATTACTTAAATGAGGTTTTAATGGAAATTCATATACAAAATTTTCTATATTTAAATGTTGATTTTTTCTAGGTTTTACCTTAAATGAATAATTATTCAAGTTGATCTTCTGCTCTTCATTTAATTTACAATAATCTTGATAAAAATTTTTAATTATTTGATCAATATTATTATTTATTTTTAATACATCGTTTAAAACTTTACTTAATCTAATATTTTCTAAATTTTTAAAATCTTTACAAAAATCTTTTAAAGATTTGTTATAATTATTATAATCTAAAATATAAATTGCTTCTTTAACATTTAATTCATAAATTTTTCTGCCATAAAGTAAATATTCAATTGAATATCCTCCTTCTTTAATTTTTTTTTCTTTTTGAGAATTTTTTGAAGTAATTTTTTTAATTTTTACTTTTCTTTCTGGAGTATCAAAATAATTAATATGCAAATTAAAAAATAAAAAAGTTGAACTAGTATGACCCCATTCATGTTGCATATCAATTTTATTCGTTGCTTTATTTAATAATTTTGAAAGTGACCTAATTTTTGGAATTCGAGAATTATCAATTAAAATGTTTCTAGGAGGAAAATACATATTCATTAATTCTTTATGTGATAAAGCATAAAAACCATCATTATAATTTAAAAAATAATAGGATGAATCTTTAAATAAATTTATAACTTCTTTTTTTTTGAAAATATTTTCAGTTTGATTATATAAATATTTAACAATATCTTCTAAAACTTGACTTGTTAAAAATTCATCCCATATTTTATCTCCCTCTTCTTTTGTTAAAGATGTATCCTTTAATATTAATCCTTTTATAGAATAATAATATTCTTCATTAATTATTCTTTCATCAATTTTGGTATAATTTAATTTATTTTTTAATATTAATTTTTTAATTGAATATAAATCTATATTTTCAATCAAAATTTCATTATTTTTATTATATAAAATATTATTCTTAATAATAAAATTATTATCCTTTTTTAATAAATCAATTTCATTCTCATCATATTCTGACAATAAAGTTTTAATTTTATTATCTAAATTATACTGTGTATTTATTATGTAGTAATAAAAAATTTTTATTAGTTTATCTTTAATTAACCCATTCTGAATTTTATAAGTAAATTTTTCGATGAAACTAATAATATAAACTTTTCTAATAAATTTTTTATATTTTAATGTTTTAAACATTTCCAGCATATATCTAATACAATTAAAAAAATAATATTCAGATTCAAAATCTGGAAAATTATTTCTGTAATTTAAAAAATAAAATAAAGATTGATATATATTTTCAAATTTATTTTTTAATTCATTAACTTTTATTTTTTCTCCTTTTTCTAACAATAATTTTATGTTTAAACTATTCTTTTTATTAATTATATTACTATATTCTGAATCAGATAGCTTTTCATCATCACTTATTTTTATTTTATTGATATCTTTAATTTCAATTTTATATTCAATTATTTCATTGCTATCATCATCATCACTATCTGAACTTTCATTTGATTCATTATTTTCACTAAAATTTTCTAATTCTTCATCTTCAAATTCTTGCATTGCATCTTTTGGTTCATCTAAAATAACATTTTCTAAATAATTTATTATATAAAAATAAATTTCTTTATAATTAAAATTTTTTATTAAATATAATTCTTCCATTGATTCTTTAGTTAGTATATCATAACTTTTTTGAATTAATTTTTTATCTTTATTATTTAATTTTAATTTCTCGTAATAAATATCTGGAAATGTACTATCTAATAACATTGCTTCATCAAGAAGAGCTATATTCTTTTCTTTTAAATTTTTATATTCATTTAATTTCAACTTTGCTTCTTCTTTTTTTTTAATTAAATCAAATTCATTAATTTTTTTTTCCTCATTTTCTTTTATCATTTTTATATTAATTTAATATTAAATTATTTGATTTTTAATTTTTTATTTTAATTTAAATTAATACTTAAATTTAATCTTTAAAATAAATTTAAATAATTTTATAAAAATCTATAAATTGGTAATTGGGTTCAATTATTATTAATTTCAATATAATATAAAATTAATAAAAATTATAAAAAATTTTTTAATTATTTTTTAATATATTTTTAATTTAAAATAGTTGGTAAAGTTATATTAATTTTTAATTAAAAATCCAATGGGGATTGGGGATTGGGGATT
>JAEEGK010028697.1_pt1 | contig 11148 bp, 7 predicted proteins | sample 8958771 | NCBI WGS metagenome assembly JAEEGK01 (sample SAMN16246547, study PRJNA631951) | gut metagenome | biome: gut microbiome; feature: rumen; material: SC-attached | host: Bos | place: Iran: Karaj | collected 2018-10 | reverse complement strand
ACCGAACAACTTAACGAACTCCGCGACGCTGTTGGCGCTAAGTGCGGCGACATGATGTTCTTCATCGCCGGTCCGGAAAAGATTGCAGCTACCGCTATGGGTCAGCTCCGCCTCGAAGTCGCTCGTATCAAGGGTCTCCGCGATCCGAAGAAGCGTGAATTTGTTTGGATTACCGAATTCCCGATGTTCGAATACAGCGACACCGAAGGCCGCTACATGGCTATGCACCACCCGTTCACGAACCCGCTTCCGGAACATTTGGACATGATGCTCAGTGGCAACCTCAAGGATTGCAACGCTGAAGCTTATGACCTTGTTCTTAACGGTGTGGAAATCGGCGGTGGTTCTATCCGTATTCACAACCCGGAAGTCCAGGAAAAAGTGTTCCGTTTGCTCGGCCTTACCGAAGAACAGGTCAAGACCAAGTTCGGTTTCTTCGTCGATGCCTTCAAGTACGGCGCTCCTCCGCACGGTGGTCTCGCCTTCGGTCTCGACCGCGTTGTCGCTACCATGGAAGGTGAAGAATCTATCCGTGACTACATCGCATTCCCGAAGAACACGAGCGCTTCTAGCCCGATGGACCAGAGCCCGAGCGAAGTGGACCTCCAGCAGTTGCAGGACATCCACATCTCCGTGCAGATGCCTAAGACAGCAAAATAGACGAAAGAACGCTCGCAAGCTCGCTACAGACGAAAGACGAGAGATATGCCCCGCGGAGGTTGGTGAGCCAGCCGAACCACGCGGGGTTTCTTTGTATAGATGAGGGGAACAAAGCGCAGGAAGAGAAAAGCCGGCCCCGGAACAGAGTCCGGGGTGACAGGATGGAGGAATGCGAATGTCGGCCTCGGAACAAACGCAAGCGCGAAAAATAATGGACCCTATCGGCCTACGGCCTCCAGGGTGACATGTCATTCCTCTTCGAGGCATGATAGCATCGGCTCGGCAATAAGAATGAACACACTCATTCTTGCTGCTCTCACCTCGCTCGTCATTCTGGAGCCACAAAGAGGCGATAGAAACCAAAAGAAATATGCCCCGCGGAAAACCGCGGGGTTTCTTTTATCGATGCGAGGAGCAAGGCACTGGAAGATAAATGCCGGCCCCGGAATACTTCGACTTCGCTCAGCACAGGCACCATCCGAGGTGACAATGCAAAGGGGAACGTTTCTGTGAGATGTTCCGTGTATGCAGGCCCCGGCACAAAGGCCGGGGTGACAGCATGAGTGATTCAAAAAGAAACCGTCGGTATTGCTACCGGCGGTTCTTTGGTTATGGAGTGGAGTGGTCAATAGTTTTGTTTCTGTAGTTTTTCGTTCTCGACCTTTCCATAGGTTTTCAAGTAGCGGTAAACCGCAGGATGGCCTGAAATGCTGTCGATGGAAAGGAATCGGGAGGATTCAGATACGGCATCGCCAGAAGCCTCTGACTGTCCCGTAAAAAGGGTGTTGATGTATCCCATATTTCTCTCCTATATATTGAGGTTTTTCAAGTAATTCGTGATTTCCATGTTCGCGGAATAATCCACCGGGCATTCGATAATGCTTGGAACTTTCTGACGGAACGCCTCCCTCAATGTGCTCGGCAAATCTTCGGTGCGTTCAATGCGGTAGCCTTTCAAGTGCATGGACTCTGCATACTTCACGAAATCCGGATTGGTGAACCGGACTGCGAAATCATCACCGTAGCGTTCTTCCTGTTTCCACTTGATGAGGCCGTAGCAGCCATCAGTAAAAATCAACGTCACAAACGGGATTCCTTCGCGGTAAGCCGTTTCGAGTTCCTGACTATTCATCATAAAGCCACCGTCGCCTGTGACCGCCAAGACTTTTTTCTTGGGGTTCAAAAGCTTTGCAGCAATCGCGCCGGGCACAGCAATTCCCATGGTCGCAAAGCCGTTAGAAATAATGCAAGTGTTCGGATGGTCGCAATTGTATTGCCGCGCAATCCACATTTTGTGAGCGCCCACGTCCGATATCAAGATGTCATCGTCATCCAAGACAAGCCGGATGTCGTGCAGCACTTTCTGCGGCGTTGGCGGAAATGTCGTATCGTGATCGTAGCGAGAATGGTCAGCAACCATCAATTCACGAATTTGCAAAGCCCATTCAGGTTCCCAAGTGTTGGGACAAACGCTGCCCAACGCATCCAGGGACGCAGAAATATCGCCAATGATTTCTTCTTCGGGCTGGTAAAATTTATTCACATGGTTCGGAGTTTCGTCGATGTGGATAATCGTCTTATCGCCATTCGGGTTCCACTTGGCAGGCGCATATTCCACGACGTCATAGCCCACAGCAATTACAAGATCCGCCTGCTCCATGACGATGTTCGGATAATCCCTTTGCGGCATGCCGATACACCCCATGAAATATTTTTCACAAGAAGGAATCACGCCTTTCGCCATCATGGTGCAGACCACGGGTATTTTAGACGAAGATACGAACAACCTCAACGCCTCGGACGCATGATTTCGCACGGCAGAATGCCCCACGAGAACAACGGGACGCTTGGCCTTCGCAAAGACACTACCCGCCGCAAGAATCGCATCTGTACTTGCATACACAGTGTTTTCACGATGGTGCTTTAGCGGAGTCTGCGCCACCTCGCCCACCACTTCCATGGCGGCAATGTTGCACGGCAAGTCGATATGGCATGCACCGGGCTTTTCCATTTCGGCATACTTGAACGCGATACGCACAATCTCGTTCACCGTATCCGGACGGACAACCTGCTTACTGCGCTTGGTAATCGGCGTAAACATGTTCACCAAGTCCAAATATTGATGGCTCGTCAAATGCATACGTTCTGTGCCCACCTGTCCTGTAAGGGCTATGAGCGGAGCGCCGTCGGAGTTTGCATCAGCAACACCCGTGACAAGATTTGTAGCGCCAGGCCCAAGCGTCGAAAGGCACACACCCGCCTTCCCCGTCAAACGTCCATAGACATCGGCCATGAAAGCCGCCCCCTGTTCGTGACGCACAGTAATGAACTTGATGGACGACTTTTTAATCGCTTCCATCAGTTCCAAGGTTTCTTCACCGGGGATTCCAAAAATGTACTTGACCCCCTCACTTTCGAGGGATTTGATTAAAACTTCAGCAGTATTCATAATTTTAAAAGTCTCCGCGATGTTTTTTGCAAAAATCGTGCCAAAATATCTGAACGAAGAAAAATCACTCTTTTTTATGCATTTTACAGCATAGCAAGGCTGAAAAACCATATAAAACAATAAATAACAGCTCCTTATTACAATCAAAATTTGTAAAAAGAACAAAAATTGTAACAAAAGTGTTCTAAAAACACGTATAAACGCCAACACTCATTATTGGCACACTTATTGCTTTTTCAAAAATGTATGGAACATGTAGAGACAAAAGATTTTTTTATCAAGTCCATTTCGTCTATGTCGAATGTGGAATTTGAACACCGCTGTAGGCGTTTGCACAACGTCCTCGACGAGAATGACCTTTCGTTGAGCATGAGCTTTAGCCACAAAGGAACCGACCCGCTCCCGTTGGTGATTTCGACTGATGATTGGAAGATTATTGAAGCAGGGGTTGCCCAAAGGGCTAAACTTTTCAATGCGTTGGCAAGCGATATTTATGGCGAACAACGTCTTTGGAAAGAAGGCAAATTGCCCGCTGCACTCTTGTTTGCAAATCCAGATTTTTTGCAAGTGGTGTGGAAGGCTCGACCGGTCGGCGGCATTTTCGTAAACTTGGCTTCAACCGACGTGGCTAGGCTCGAAGACGGATCGTTCGTGGCGATTGCAGACCACTTTCAAGTTCCCGAAGGTTTAGGCCGTGCGCTCGAAAACCGCATTGGCGTAAGCCGTGCGTTCCCGGAACTTTTCCGCAGCATGCGCACGGAACGGCTGGCTGGATTTTTCAAAAAAATGCGAGACGGCCTTGACGCAATGCACAAAAAAATAGGAGGTGAAGGCGAGACTGGCAAAGTGGTACTTTTGGCATCGAGTCCAGACAACCCACGACGTGCCGAAGATGCCGTGATTGCGCGCTACTTGGGAATACCGCTTGTCGAAAACGACGACCTCGCGATTCGCAAGATGCAAGTTTATATGAAAACGCTCATGGGTCTCAAAAAAATCGGAACCATTTTCCGCAGAGTAGAAGACGGCATGTGCGATCCGTTGGAATTGCGTATCGACAGCGGCGAAGGGGCCGTGGGCTTGATCAGTGCAGTTCGTGCAGGCAACATCGCCATCGCAAACTTCTTGGGGACTGGAGTTTTGGAAACGCCGATGTTCAAGCCGTTCTTGCCGGAGATTTGCCGTGAGCTTTTGGGCGAAGAGCTGCTGTTGCGTGATATGGAAACACTTTGGCTCGGGAATGCAACCGATGCAGAGCGCGTGTTTGCCGAACCTGAAAAATGGATTTTCAGAAAGGCATTTCGCGATGCAGAAAGCTTTAAAGAAACTGAACCCAAAGCTTATGCGTCCATGACCACGACTGCACAACTCGCGCTGTTGCAAGCTGTAGAAGAATCGCCAGAACAATGGGTGGCCGAAAAAGCAATGAATCTCGCCACGGTTTATGCCTACCGCGGGGAATTCACTCCAGCGATTGCGCTGATGCGGTTATTTGCGGTCAACACAGCAAAGGAAACATCGGTGATGCCGGGCGGACTTGGAATTTTGGACAATGGACTTGGAGAAAAAGATATTTGGGTACTTTCTGAAAAAACTGTAGCAAACTTTTCGCTTCTCGCACCAGCGGGGCAGTCTATCACGCCGTCGAGAGCTGGGGGCGACTTGCCGAGCCGTGCGGCTGAGAATCTGTTCCGTCTGGGGCGAGACTTGTCCGCGTCGAACATGATGGCACGTATTGCAAGAGGCATTGCAGTAAGGCTTTCGGACGAGTCTTGGATGGACATGCCGGAACTGCCGTGGATACTGAAAGCAGGACTTACAGACGAATCGCAGCCAAGACTTATGCAAGACCCCGAAAACGCACTCCGTTACTTTATCTTGCGCAAAGACAACAAGAACGGCATGCAATGTGTGCTGACAGAGATTCGTGAACTTGGCATGCAGTTGCGGGACCGAATTTCGGAGGATTTATGGCTTTACCTGAACGGCTTTGGAATTGCAGAAATACCGGCAGGTACTGGAGCTGCAGCGCTATTGCCTTACTTAAAGGAGGTGCTTTCGGATAACGCAGCAGTGGCCGGGCTTGCAGCAGACTCCATGACGCGAGGCCACGAATGGCGTTTTTTGGAACTCGGTCGCGAAATCGAGTGTGCGATTCGCACTTTGCAGCTGATCAAGGATTTGCTCTCGATTGCACCCGAAGACGAAATGACTCATTTGCGCTTGTTGCAAGCAGTGCTTGAAATCGGCGACGGACTCATGACGTACCACCGCCGCTACGGAGGCCGTCTGCAAATCGTGCCGATTATCGACTTGCTTTTGTCGGATGAATCCAACCCGCGCAGCGTCGCCTACCAAGTGGCAAAACTACGGAAAGCGACAAAGCACTTGCCCGGAAACGACTTGAGCGAAGCCACGTTTTCGCCATTGGACCGCGAACTGATGCGAACCCTCGCCGAGCTTCGCCTTGCAAATATTGAACAACTTGCAGAAACTACGAACAACAAAAGGGAGAACCTCATTAAACTGCTAGAAACACAGATAAATTCTATTGAACGGATTTCCGAGATCATAAGCAGACTCTACTTAAGCCACGCTCCACGTGCAGGCGTTTTTCACGCCACTACTACAGATGTGTCGGAGGTTTAAAATGCCTATTTACCAAATTAATCACGAGACCACCTATGATTACCGCCAACCCGTTCTTTACAGCCACCACCTCGCCCACATGCTTCCGCGAACGGTCTGCCGACAGAATTGGATTAGCCACAACATCGAAGTGGAACCGAATCCGACGATACAGCAAGAACGGCTCGACATTTACGGAAACAAAGTTTTGGCGTTCAGCATCGAGCAGGAGCACACGCACTTTAGATTCAAGACGACAGGGATTGTAGAAGTACAGGCCGAAGAACCGCCCAACCCCAGCGATACCATGCCTTGGGAACAAGTAGCAGAGCTTTTGAAACGCCCAACAAGCGACGAAACGCTAGATGCAGCAATGTACGCCTACGCCTCTCCTTTCGCAAAGTTCGAAGAATCCGTCCGCAACTACGCACTGGAAAGTTTCGAGCCGAACCGCCCGATTTTCGACGCCGCCTACGAACTAATGACGAGAATTTATACGGACTGCAAATACACGCCGGGAGCAACGAGAATCGGAGCTCAGCCGCAAGAAATTTTGCGAGGCCGAAAAGGAGTTTGTCAGGATTTTGCACACTTGATGATTGGTTGTTTGCGATCGCTGCACCTCCCCTGCCGTTACGTGAGCGGATATCTGCGAACACACCCACCTGAAGGTCAACCGAAACTCGTTGGAGCCGACGCGACACACGCTTGGGTCAGCACCTACGTGCCCGGCCATGGCTGGGTGGAACTAGACCCTACGAACAACGTACTAGGAGGGGGCGAGCATATCATACTTGCGTGGGGTCGAGATTTTGGAGATGTAAGTCCGTTAAAGGGTGTCATCACCGGAGGTGGCGAACATACCTTGAAAGTGTCCGTAAACGTGGATGTGAAGGAATAAGTGAGATTACAAGAAATAATGGATCCTATCGCAAATGTTATTCGAGAAATAATGGTTCCTATCGCCTTCGGCTCCAGGATGACGGGCTCCAGGATGACGGCTTCGAGGATGACTGGACGGGGTAACTGCTGTGGGATACCGTGTAAGCTGGCCCCGGAACAGGTCCGGGGTGACAGGCGGAAGAGAACATTTAACCTAAAAGCATAAGGAAACATAACATGAAATTTGGAAACTACGATACCGAAGGCTTTTACGATGAGCTTTGCCTCCCGGATGGGACTCCCCGCCCGGCTGCAGAGCCGTTGTTTACGAAAATCAACGAGCTTCCCGAAGGAGAACTGCAACGTCGCCAGATCATTGCGGAATCTGCGTTTTACGACAACGGGATTACATTCGCAGTTTACGGCAACAAGGACGGCAAGGACAAAATAATCCCCTTTGATGTAATTCCTCGCATTGTAAGCGCCGCCGACTGGAAGCACCTTGAAGCAGGACTCAAGCAGCGTACAGAAGCACTGAACTGCTTTTTGACGGACATCTACAACGACCGCAAGATTTTGCGTGACAAGGTCGTGCCTGAAAGCCTCATCAACACCTGCACCGCTTACCGCCCGCAGATGGAAGGCTTTGTGCCGCCCAAAGGAATCTGGGCGCACATTACAGGCACGGACCTTGTGCGCGATACCGACGGCACATTCTACGTGCTTGAAGACAACATGCGTTGCCCGAGTGGAGTCTCGTACGTGTTGCAGAACCGCCAGATTCTCAAGAGGACATTCCCGCAGGTATTCTCCAACTGCTCCATTCGCCCGGTAGACGAATACTGCACCCGTCTGCGCCATGCGTTGGAATACTTGGCTGAACCCACCGCCATGCCGAAAGTTGTAGTGTTGACACCCGGCATCTACAATTCGGCGTACTACGAACATTCCTTCCTGGCACAGCAGATGGGCGTGGACCTCGTGACCGGAGACGACCTCGTCGTGCAGGACAAGAAGGTCTATGCACGTACGACGCGCGGCCTCAAGCAGGTTCACGTGATTTACCGCCGAGTCGATGATGAATTCTTGGATCCGAAGGTTTTCCGCCCGGATTCTTGCCTCGGCGTGCCCGGACTGATTGAAGCTTACAAGGCCGGAAACGTAGCTCTTGCAAACGCGCCCGGTTGCGGCGTTGCCGACGACAAGGCGATTTACACCTATGTGCCGCAGATTATCAAGTACTACCTCGGCGAAGAGGCGATTATCCCGAACGTGCCGACATTCGTGTGCGAAAACCCGAAGCACATGCAGCACGTGCTGGACCACATTGAAAACATGGTCGTCAAGGCTGCCAGCGAATCTGGCGGCTACGGCATGCTCGTCGGCCCAAAATCGACAAAGGAGGAATGTGAGGCGTTCAAGAGCAAGATTATCGCAAATCCGCGCAACTACATCGCGCAGCCCATGATTTCGCTCAGCCGCGTGCCATGCATTGTCGATGGCGGTTTCGAAGGTCGCCATGTGGATTTACGCCCCTACATCGTGCAAGGGCGTGAGACCTACATCCTTCCCGGCGGTCTCACCCGCGTGGCGCTCCGCAAGGGTTCTATCGTGGTGAACAGTTCGCAGGGCGGCGGATGCAAGGACACCTGGGTCATCGCCGAAAACGAGAAAGCCCCGGAACTCGGACAAGCAAAGCTGTGGATGGAACAGCAGCAACAGCAACAATAGTAGACAGTAGGAAGTTAGAAGTAGGAAGTATAATATGTTAAGTAGAGTCGCAAATTCCATTTATTGGCTCGCCCGCTATATTGAACGCGCCGAGAACGTCGCGCGCAGTATCGACGTGAACCTCCAACTCCAACTGGACTTACCCGGCGAAGAACGCCCCTGGGAACCGGTAATCCAGATTGCCGGCAACGCAGATGCGTTCTTCAAAAAATACGCCCACGTTTCCATCGAAAACGCGCTTATGTTTTTGACGTTCGACAAGGATAATCCGAACAGCATCATTTCGTGCGTCGGGGCCGCCCGTGAAAACGCCCGCTGCGTCCGCGAAAGAATTTCTTCGGAACTGTGGATTGCCATCAACCAGTTTTACTTGAAACTGAACGACCCCGAAATGCCCAAAGAAGCATTGGCCGGCCCACACGCCTTTTACAACAGCGTCAAGGAGTTCAGCCAGCTTACCGCGGGCATCATTCAGGGGACAATGAATCACGACGTGACATGGAACTTCACGCATCTCGGCACTTTGCTCGAGCGAGCCGACCAAACTTCGCGTATTTTGGACGTCAAGTACTACATATTGCTTCCGGACGTGAGCATGGTGGGCATGGCGCTCGATACCGTGCAATGGAACGCCGTTCTGAAAAGCGTTGGTGCATACGAAATGTTCCACCGCCGCAATTCGAACGTGACGCCGCACAACGTAGCAGAATTTCTATTGCTCACCGAAGACTTTCCGCGTTCGTTGCGTTACTGCCTAGAAAAAGCGGAGCAATGCCTAAAAAACATTGCCTACCCCATAAAAAGCAAGGCAGAATCCATCCGCCTCTTGGGAAAGTTGCGTTCTGACATTGCGTTTACCACCATCGAAGAAATCATCGACCAGGGGCTTCACGAACAGATTGAAAAAGTCCAGATTCGACTAAACGAACTCGGCAATCAAATCTGGAAAGATTTTTTCTGCTAAAAATTTCCATTACACTCAAATAACAATGGCGGGGTTCGGCCCGCCATTTTTCTTCTGCTAAAAGAATTGGTCTTTTTTTCGTATTTTGGGGTAAAAAGTTACAACGTTCTCAATAATATTCTCATTTTTCACAACAAAAAACTGTAAAAAAATCAAAAAATAATCTCTTATATTCGAAAAACCAGCATATATTATGAATGGTGTGAGGATGTACCTTAAATATAAGGGAGTTTTATGCAGAGAAAAACTCTACATTTAGCTTTGGCATTATTTGGAATGATTTTTTACGGTTGCACCGATGACAACGGGACCGATATTGATTTTTTTGCAGAAAACGAAGAAATTTCCAGCGACAGCGCTATAATTGCAGATTCCGACAGTTCCGGAGATACTAATAGTCCGTCCCAACTCGGCACACAATCTTCTAATTCAAAATCTTCTACATCCCGCAAGAAATCCAGTTCGTCGAGCGTTTCTAGCTCAGCCGACACGTCTAGCGAAAAGGTATTGAGCAGCTCAAGCAAAGTCGCGTCAAAAGATTCGACGGATGTCGAAGCAAACAGTTCAAGTGCAACGGTTCCAAGCGATTCGACAGTCAGTGCAAGCTGTTCCAGCGCCATTAGCACTGCTAGTTCCAGTGCAGTAGCAGGTTCATCCGCGGCCCTTCCCCTCTCCAGCTCTACAATTCCCGCCAGCAGTTCCGCCAAAACCCCTTCGAGTTCTGTCGCAGCCCCTTCGAGTTCTGCCACGATACTTTCAAGTTCTGCGAAGGTCAATTCTAGTGCGGCAAAAACAACCAGCAGTGCAACGAAACCAGTCAGCAGCGCAACAGTACTCCCTTCATCCAATGCGTCCGTTCCTTCAAGTTCCTCTTTGGCAGAATCCTCATCGAGCGGCCTCAAGGAATACAACGACAACCACAAGCCCAAGGCAAGTGCACTCCCTGCCGCAGGGTTCTATTCTAGCCTCACCATTGAACCACTAGCCCCGCAAAAAGGCGGCGAAATCCGCTGCACATTCGACGGCTCCTTCCCCACTGTCAAATCGGAACAAATTGCAGAGGATTTGCATATTACTGAAAACACGGTTGTACGCTGTTCAGAATTCGTGAACGGAGAGGCGATGGATACCACGACGCAGACGTACTTCATCAACGAAAGCGTTTCGATGCCTGTCGTCGCCATTACCGTAAACCACCACGACATGTTCGACTCTACCGACGGCCTTTACGCCACAGGAAACATCAGCAAAGCCGGCGGCGGATTCGGAGGCGGATTTGGAGGCGGCATGTGGGGCGGCATGGGCGGCGGCAATAACGTGTCCGACGACAACAACCCCAAATGCACCGAGCCCTGCAAAGAGGCTAATTTCTGGAGCGACAAGGAACTCCCGGCCCACGTTGAATTTTTCGAAAACGGCAGCTCGTCCAAGACCAAGAACTGGGAAATCGACGCAGGCATTTCCATCGTCGGAAACTGGAGCCGCTACAAGCCCAAAAAGAGCGTCGCCATCAAGATGGACAACGATATTTACGGCGACAAGATTCTGAAATATTCTTTGTTCAAAACTCGCCCCGAAGCGAAGAAAATCAAGGCATTCAACTTGCGCAACAACGGAAACCGTTTCTGGACGGACTACATCGGCGACGCCATGATGACCGCCCTATTGGAAGGCACAGACGTAGATTACCAACGTAGCCGCCAAGTAGTCGTGTTCTACAACGGCGAATACTTCGGCATCCACGACATGCGCGAACGCTTGAACAGGCACTTTGTCGAAACGAATTACGGCATAGACGCAAAATCCATCAACATGATTAACATCAAGGGTTCGG
>JAEEGK010028694.1_pt1 | contig 11150 bp, 8 predicted proteins | sample 8958771 | NCBI WGS metagenome assembly JAEEGK01 (sample SAMN16246547, study PRJNA631951) | gut metagenome | biome: gut microbiome; feature: rumen; material: SC-attached | host: Bos | place: Iran: Karaj | collected 2018-10 | reverse complement strand
AAGACCGTCTATATGTACCTCCGGGACCGCGCCGATGCCGAAGGCAAGTGCTGGCCAGGGATCAAGACCATCGCCGGTGACCTGAAGCTGTCCCGTTCCACCGTCAAGCGGGCCATCGCCGATCTGGAGCGGAGCGGGTATCTGGAGCGTACCCACCGCTTCCGGGAGAACGGCAGTTACACCTCCAATCTCTACAAGATCCAGTCGAAACCGCGACCACCGCCCTGAAAGGAAACAGGCGCAGCTTCCCGTCAAGGGGGAGCTGCGCCTGTCTGGTGAACCGAGGACGGATTCATGGTGAACCACCCGGAAGGTCTCACTTTAACGGAGAATTGAGGGCAGAGAAAGAACTGACCGTTTGGAAATACAGACTTCTCTATCAGCTTGTTTTCGTGAGACGAAACCTAGGTGTCTGCTGGAACGTATAGGCTAATGTGGATATCAGCCTGCAATAATACCCCGTGAATCACTGCCGCCGTTCTTTTCGGCGTAGACAGTTATATAGGCCATATACTGATAAGAGGAATTACCAGAATAAGACACATAGTCGTCCTTAAAACCAATGTTACTATCCATCATAGCAGAGGCATACGCAGGATCAGATGAAAGAAAAGTCTTTACCAACGTCCAACTGCTGTAACTGTTGGCTCGTTCATAAAGGTAAATCTCAGTTGCACCAATGTTATCCATGACCCCCGTGCCTACCACATCGAAATGAACTTTAACTGTATTTCCGGTTTTAGAGATATACGCGCCATAGGATGAAATATACTGACTCGCTTCCATGGACGAAAAGACTGTGGTAGAAAGCAACATAGTTAGAACCAAAATGATTACAGACAAGCGAATTGCTTTATTTCTCATCTTTTATCCCTCATCAATAATATACTGAGTCAATAATATGCTCGATTTCTTCTATGCTTATGTTTCCTGAGATGCTAACTTGAAACTTATCGTTTATCCAATACGCGACAAGCTCATTGTAATTGGGAATGATGTAATGAACGATGCCGTTGGAAAGATACTCCTGCGGGTTTTCATCTTCGATTTCAATTGAGTTGGAATAATCGATGCCCAGAGATCGAATGTTTATCAAAAGCACTTTGTCCTTATATACGTAGGTTGTGAAAATGTGAATTGATTCGTCAAGGTTGATTTTTTGATCATGTAGCAGGAACCCTTCCGGAATCCACGTCGGGAACAGCGGCTCCTCAATGCCTGCCTGCTTCAACGCCGCGGGGATATCCTTGGAAAGAGAGTCCTCTGCGACAAAACGGCTCGTTCCTTCGCCGCGTACTTGCACCCACCCCCAAAGGTTGATCCCAGCTGCAGCAGCAGAGACCGTGATGATCACCATGACCGCGACGACAGCGGCGGCAATCAGTGCGGTACGGATCAGCTTCTGAGAGCGCTTCCCATGCCTGGGCTCGGCGCCTGCAGACACAGCCTGCACTTTTTCCACACCGGTAATCGGCACAACGACAGCAGCACCGGCGTCAGCAGCCTCTTCCGGATCCCTTACTATCACCCCCTCAGCATCCTCGTTTTTCGGGATACCGAGGTTAGAGAGCTCCTCTGCGTGTTCTGCTTTGAATTCGGCCCACATCTCTTCGGTAGTATGCGGATGTTCAAACGGAGCTTTTTCCCGCAGCACGGCGAGGATCTTCTCCATCTCATCTACCGCTTCGTCGTCAAGATCTGAGTACAGGAAAAACCGCTGCAGCTCTTCGCGCAGCTCTTCTACAGTATAATCGTCATATCGATTCATAATCTCGGTATCCTCTTTGGGCAAACCACTCACCCCCTTTCACATTATAGTTTCACGAGAGGGAGAAAAAGGGACACCCATTACAGAATATTTTCGGACGTCTTATTCAAGGCGTCCGATTTGTTCTTCATACGCCTTTTTGAAGCGAGCCTTTGCACGCTGAATCCGTTTCTTGCAGGCTTCGATTTTGAGGTCCAGATCCTTGGCGATGTTTTCGACGCTGTCACCGTAATCCCAATAACGGAGCAGGAGATTCAGGTCATCTTCGCTGATCATGCCTTTATACAGAAGCAAGGGTGAAAGCTCGTCGGTATGAGAATCATCGGCTTGCTTTTCCAGTCGCTTTAGCAGCTTCTGAGCATACATGATGTTCCGCTGTTGATTGCCGATCAGGTTCCTGAGGGTTCGAATGAGCCAACCGCGTCGGCTGGCTGCTTGGTACAAATCGAGGCTCTTTTGCAGGGCAATGGTAAAAGTTTCCTGTACAAGGTCTTCGGCAACATATGGATTACAGCCGGAGTTTTGTGCGTAATCGGTCAGATAAGAACCATATGCACGATAAAGCTCTGCAATCAAGGTATTCAGTTCTTCCGCCGTCGGTTTATCTTTGCCACCCAAACGGCCACACCTCCAATGATGAGTATTACTTTTGCACTTCGCGCTGATTGGCGCGAGCTGACTCTGCGCAGGGAATGGTCGGCATAAGGAAAAATGCGCACAAAAACAGACCATGCGCTCAAATCCCTAGTCGAACAGCTAAGCTTTGTCAGCAGCTGGACCATGCAGCAGACAAATCTCCAAAAGCATACACCGATGCATGGATGGATCATGGGCAGTGAGCAATGGCTTACTTGCGGACGCTAAGAAACCACAGTTTTATGAATGCGACTGCTGGTGGATAGCCATAAGCATGGCGGCACCATTACGAATCAACCGGGAGGAAAACCTGCCCTGTCAGTTCGTATAATATCCCGTTCTGCGAAGGGGATTTCGACCCTGTGCCGTCCAACTTACAGGTGAAGTATATTCACCTGTCGAGCTAAAGTCAATCTTTTCGACAACAAGCGGTATGTTAAAACGGGAACAAAAGCGCAGCGGTCGGCAGTTTGCCGGCCGCTGCTGGTCAATAACAGCAGAATCAGAGCATCAAATTGTAAAACTCGTAAGTTTCAGCCGTCACCATTCTGGTCCCAAAAAAGGAGGTATTCAAGTGGCGAGAAAGGGAGAAAACATCTACAAGCGCAAAGATGGACGCTGGGAAGGACGCTATATTATCGGTCGAAAAACCGATGGATCTGCTAGATATGCTTCGGTTTACGGGAAAAGCTATAGAGAAGTTAAGGATACTTTGGAGCGGAAAAAGGGGGAGCAGTATCGGACACTGCCAAACTGCAGCTTGACGGTCGAAGCTTTACTCGCAATGTGGCTGTCCCTGAGGTCGACGGAAATCAAGGCTTCATCATATCAGCATTATGCCGCGCTGATTGATGGTCAGATCATACCGCGCCTTGGCAATATCCGAGTGAGCAACCTGACAGCAGAGATACTGTCCGCCTTTGTTAAGGAACTGCTGGAGCGGGGCCGCCTTGATGGAAAGGGTGGTCTGGCTGCATCGACGGTCAGCGGGATCATGAGCATACTGCGGTCCGCAATTCGCTTGGCAGGCAAGAAATATGCAGTCCGGGATATATCGCTGTTTGACGTAAAAGGCCCAACGGTTCGGCAGAAAAAGGTTCCGACGCTGAGTGCAGAAGAATGCGAATCACTGTCACGCTGCATTATGGCCCAGCCGAATCTGTCGGGTGCCGCCTATTTGCTGGCTCTGGGCTTCGGGCTGAGACTTGGCGAACTCTGCGGATTGAAATGGGCGGATATTCGGTTTTCAGAAGGCGTCCTGACGATAAACCATACTGTACTGCGGATCAAGGATGGAGAAAGGACCAAACTCGTTATTCAAACGCCGAAAACGGAATCAGCTCTGCGATCTATCCCGCTGACAAATGGAATGCTCTCACTGCTGGCCTTCCTTCGGGGCCATGCGTCAGATGGAGATTTTATCCTTTCCGGAACAGGGAAGCCCATTGAGCCGAGAACTCTGCAGAAGCGGTTTAAGCGTTTCCTGAAAGACCACGGCTTTCGACAGATTCATTTTCATGGACTTCGACACACCTTTGCGACTCGTTCCATTGATGAAGGCTTCGACCCCAAGACGCTGAGCGAGCTGCTGGGGCACAAAAATGTAAAGACGACCTTTCAGCTATATGTTCATCCTTCCATGAGCCAAAAGCGAAAGCTCGTCGAAGCGGTTTCGGCATTCGTTCCTGCCGTAATGTGAAAATCTCCGTCAGAATCCTTGTCATTGATAACCGGCAAAGCCAGGCAGAACAGGGGAAATGAAAGGCTTAGCCGTAAACCGGGATATTATATGAACCAAAAGCAGCTCTAACGCAGAATTGCAAGGTCAGTATGCCCTGTTCCGACACGATTATTCAATGAACTGCAGAGACATTTTCAGACCTCTGTCCCTTTTTGTCCTTCTCAAGACATTATAGATTAGAAGGAAGCAAAGAAAAAACTCAATTTACAACTGAATTCAAACGGGAAAGGTCGTCCATCCTGCGAAGACCGCAGGTCAGGGGTGGACGTAGACGGAATGGGGTGAAAAGCCCCGCGTACCCGGCGCTGTGAGCGTGAGGGATCCCTGAAGCATCAAAGATGTGAGCCGAAAGGCTACCACTGCATGTCTGATGGTGACATGTGGGAAGGGAAGGAGCATCCCATAGGCGGCTATGCCGCCCTATCGCGAGTCAGAAGACTTACCACCCGTAGAACAGATCATAAGCACAGGCAAGGAATGTCTGTGTTTATTGAGGCATATACAACCGGGTATGTCGTTCAGCAATTCAAGCTGAGCACATGCTCGGTTATTTGCTTTTTCGCTTCCTCAGCGGGCGGGAAATAACGGCGTCCCAACGCGAAAGAGAATCCGATGATCCGCATTGTGATGATGGAATGCTTTTTAGCCCCCAAAACTGCCGTTTTTGGCCGTGAAGTGAACATTTTTCGGCTACGATTGAGCAGACATCGGCTACGATTGAACATCTTATTTTCGCGCCTTGCAGTATAATTCCGATAAGGAGTAAGCCTATGTCCGACTATAACGAGAGAAAAAAGGTGGTCAAGGACAGCAAGCGTTATATTGAGACGCATTTGCACGATAAGATCACAATTCAGGTCCTGGCTAACCATGCCCACACCTCCCATATGTCCTTGAGACGATATTTTGAAGAGATCGGGAGGTACACCGTTCATCAGTATGTCCGCCTGCGCCGCATACATATGGCCGCAAGGGAATTGCGGCATGGAAGCGACGTGGTATCTGCGTTTCAGTCGAGCGGGTTCAGCTCAAAAAGCGGCTTTGCGACAGCATTCACAGATATCTACGGCATCACGCCCTGGGAATTTGCAAAAACCCGCGGAATGAGCTTGATGCAGGAACCGACGATCATGGAGCGGGAGGATTTCCACATTGTGGGCTATACCTTCCTTGGCGTCGAACCTACCAGCTGGGAAGATTGCGGGGCCTACTATGTCATTCAGGATTTCCCGACGGTCTCGGAACGGGAATGGGCCAGGATCGGCGGCGGCGCGGACATGATCGGGACCTGGATGGAAAAGAACGGCGCGCATTATTACATATTCGGCCCAGGCGTGAAAAGGGTTCAATACATCCCGGAGCCGTTGGACACCTTGTATGTGCCGGGCGGACTCTTTGCGGTGTTCCCGGTTGCGAAACCGACGGATCCGCTGGATTCCACCGTCATTTGCGAGAATGTTCAGGTGACCTGGTTCTTTGCGCTGAACCAATGGCTGCCGGATTCGGACTATAAGGCGGATCCCTCGCGCATCGCGTATGAATACTACCTGAATGGAGACAATCTGGTTTGCGTTCCCGTCGTACCGAAGATCAAACCGCATGATTCGGGAACGGAGGATCAATCATCAACTGAATAAGCTGCATCGTGTCACCCGTCAAGACTGCCGAAAGGCAGGCGCGGTGATGAGGAAAACCGGTTAGAGTCCGGTACACGAACCCCGTAGCTGTAAATGCGGGAGGATGCTCCCCGTGGAGTGATCCGGTCATTGGGGAAACCTGAGAAGGCTGGGAAGCATCCGCAGATGCGCAAAAGCGCGTCCCAACGCATGAGTCAGAAGACCGACGATGATCGAGCTGTGAGACCGCCGCAAGGCGGGGAGCAGACAGGGAGCGAGAAAAACGGTCGCATTGGCATAAAGTGCTGATGCGGCTGTTTTAATCTCTCTGCGCGGACACAGGAGGTCATCGTTGTGGGAAAGGAAAAGAGGCCGAATCTGAATTGGGCCGGGAACATGGATATCGATGCCTGGCGTGAACGGCAAATCGCCAAGCGGCTGAAGGAGCATCTGGCAGAAAGCAGCCGCTTGTTCGAGTTGGAGCACGCGGACGATACGGATGATGAACTGCGGGAGCTGGTGCGGCGGAAGGCGGCAGCGAAAGGCCGCATGCCGCACCCTCTGGAGATCCCCGGCGGCGTCTATCTCAAGAGGCGCTTGGGAGACTGGAATCGACTGGCCATCATGCTTGGATATCCGCCCCTGAGCAACCGGCAAAGCGAGCGGGCCTATCGCAGACTGCATGATCGAGAAGCCGAGTTGTTTGCCGAGGAACGCCGGGCGAGGAAGCAGGAAAAGCGGATCCGAGCTCAGCAAAAGCAGGATTATCGCGTATTTTCGGAAGTCCGTTGATTTCTCTCCTTCATATTTCCTGATCGGGGCGGCTTCGACCCCCGCCCCGGTTAAGGGGACGAAGGAGAACGCGGGAAGTGAACTGGCTTATACATCATTAACCGTTGCTGCGGACTATGGTTTTCATCTTTTGAGCTTGCGGACAACAGATTATGAACCATGCATTCTCATCCCGTGCGGCCGGACCACCGCCCGGAAGGGAATGAAACAGCTGCGGGACAACAGACGATTAGACCTGCGCTTGCAAATTGGTGCAGCGGAAGCTGTGGGCATTCCGCCCAAGAAGGACGATTACTCGCGGGCTTTGCCCGCTCAAATATGGCGAATTGCGCCGACAATTGAATACCGGCACCGAGAGATGATATTGCCCTGGGGAAGTATGCCATGATCGGGTTCAGGCAAAATCGGATGATTTTGCCTGAAGAGGATATGCAGCGAAGTGAATGAGCTTTCGCGCTTGCGCGGAAGCGAACGATACAAAGCTTGCATTGACGAAGCGTACCAAGGGACGGATAACGCGGTCTTCGTCGCGGCGGGCGGGAGCGTTGGAACGGGTATCGGTTGCTGTATGAGAAGCCATCTTTTATCGGAATGATAGGATCGGGCAGGCGGTGAAGCTCAACTTCTGCAATGCGGTAAATTGTGAGGCATTTGCGAGTGCGAGCGGATGGCCGCAGCCCGGACCACTTCACAGCGGGGCGAACGCGCCCGTCCCATCCCTTAGCGCGGGAATGAGGCCGCTGAGACCGGTGCATGTATATGCGGTTTTTTCGGTCAAGTTAAATGCGTGACGCTCGCCTGGTCAAGGGAAGGTCAGGGCTGCGGATCGGCTCTGCGGCATGCCGTGATACGGCCAATCGCGGTGTGTTGTTCCTAAGGGGCCAAAGACGCACGAAATGAAATGCATGGGCCTCCGGGCAAATCCCGGCTCGGAGGCGAACCTCAGCAAAGGGAAAACTTAAGAAAAAGGAGAAAAGCACAATGAGTAAGACCAAAAAGCTCAGTAAGGCACTGGCGCTGGTCATCATGCTGGCGCTGGTCATCGGCGTCCTTCCCATGGGCGCCATGGCGACCACATACAACAACATCGAGATCCAATTTGGCGACCCGGATTACGAACCCACATGGCCGGAGAGTATGATGTCCCTTCGCCTGGACAATGCAACCACGCATACCTACACCGCGCTTTACAACAACGACGAAGACAGCCCCTATTATCCCGACATCATCAGCCTTTACGCATTCTATAATCAGAATAACGGCGTGACGCTGACCAGCAACAATACCACAAATATCCAGTTCGTCACCTTCGATCAGGATGGCAATGAAACGGTTGATAATGATGGCGTGATGAACTACAGCCAGAATTCCAACTGGAATCCTGATGCAAACAACGGTGCTGGCGCGATGGTCAATTCCAATCTCTTTGCGATTAAGATCAATGCAGCGGGAAGCATTACCATAGCGACGGCCAACAACACCTATACCGTTACGATTTGTTTCCTCGACCCTGCAAGCACTTCGGCATCTGCGGGTTCAAATCCCACTACTGTCTGCGGATACCTGCCTATCGGCCAGTTTGCCCGCCCCAACAGCATGGGCTGGGGAACTATCTATACCGATAACACGAATGTTTATGCCAGCACGAAGACCCCCAAATTTACCAGCGGAATTATGTCGACCGGCGTTTCTCTGGGTATGCTTGGCGGTTATGTGCAGTATGAGTTTAAAGATGCCATCGGCAACGATGCGGACAACCCTTACGGTATCGACTTCATCGTCTACGGCAACGCCTTTAACGGGAATCCCGAAGCCGGTGCGGTGATGGTATATGGCAGGATTGATGGCACGAATACGAAGGGCTGGTTCAACCTAGCAGGCTCTCGGCACTATCAGTCCGGCACTATCAAAAACGAGGACATTACTTATATCAAAATCACCGGAACGGATGACGAACTGGCGCTGAACAGCGATTTCACGGCTGCTGGCATCTATTATTCCAAGGATTTTGTGAAACCGGCTTCCGACAGCCAGGCTTTGGTGGATGCGAAAATCAGCGCCGCCAACTGGACATCCATCACCACGACGACAGGATGGTGGCCGGAGATCGGCAGCAACGAAAACTATGAGCAGGTTTGGAAGATGCATCGCCCGGATACCACCACACTGGATCGAACCGGCATCGACAGCGATGTGGGCGGCGTCTACTGGTACACCAGTGGCACCGCACAGGTGATTCGCTATGAAGGTGTCACTGAGGTGGTCGATTCCAATATCACCAACGATTACTACTTCGGTTATGCTGATGTTCGTGCCAACGGCACTAACTATGGTGTGGCAGTCAACCCCTATGCTACGGCACCTGCTGCTGCCGTCGGCGGCGATGGTTTCGACCTCTCCTGGGCAGTTGATGCCAACGGTGAACCGGTCAACCTGACGGATGTACATTTTGTGCGCGTTTACAGCGCTGTTCTCTTTAACGCTGGCGTCTTCGGCGAGACTTCTACCGAAGTGTGCGGAGTCTATGTGGCCAGCGGGGAAGGCACAGGGCAGACGACTAGCGTTCAAGGTGCAAACTTGTCTGTGACATGGGAAAACAATGGTTCGGTCAGCAATCCGGCACTTGCTTCTGCAATTACGTCTGCCAATACGTTTAATGTCGATGCTGAAACTGAAATCACGGTTACCTTCTCATCTTCTGGAAATTACATTTTCGTGAATGAGGAAACCGGAACTGGCAGCGCGAGTCTTAACCTCACTTTGGAGGATGGCGAGGAACAGATTATTCGCGTGATTGCAAAAGATTCAACGACTGGCTTGCCGTATATTGGCTTTATGAAGCTGGTCGGAGTTCGTCCGTAATCAAGGAATACTGGGGCTGTGAGTCAAGGGGTTCACCCTTTCCTCACAGCCCCGCTTCTTAAATTAACCATGAAACGTGTAACATCCATCCTCCTTATGCTTGCAATCCTGTGTGGATTACTGCCAATGACATCGTTGGCAGAAAATGATTCATCTATCTCATGTTATTTTGCTGCAGATAACCCTAGTATGACGACTGGAAACTATGGTACTTATCAATTTGCAGCAATTATGCCAATTCGCAAGGTAACCGTGAATTGGTTCTCACTGACTGAATTAGCAACCAATGCTGGTATTACACCATCTTTTTCTGAAAATTATAATCAAATAACGATAGCTCATGTAGCTATACAAGCGGTGCGAGACCAGTTAAGCAATCAAAACATAAATCCGTTTGACACACAATATAGAGACTACATTGTTATGAACGCTGAAGGGAAAATAACTTCCCTTCTTAATACACCGCTTGTAACAGATGAATCGTTTCCAGGAGCGACTAGCTTAACGGGAACGATTTATTACTCCCTTAATTGCACTTCTCTAGCTTCAGCAGCAACAGATATCAAGTATAACCCAACCACGGTGCCAGCAGTTGACGGAGAGTTGGCTTTGTTGACTAGAGGTTATGTTAATACAAAGACAGCATTCTCGGCATATATGAATCACTACGATGCTTTGTATAAAGAAGTCGATTCAAACAATACCGTTACATTGAGCCATTCTCAGTACAGTGCGACAAAACTTGTAAATCAACCGAAGAATACTACGACATATGTACATAAAGTGTATTGGCTCGATGAAGAAAGCGTGTTTGTTGATGTTACTGACAACAGCAATTATTGCAATATTCCAACTAATGGTACTGGGGCAAACGCAGTAGCGAATATTGATTTTTCTTTCAGCTTTCTGAAGGACGGTATGTATGCAGTTTATACATTCAACGATAAAGGCATTGGCTATAACGCGCCAGGTTCTTGGTGTTTGGTGAATTGTAATGTCGCAGAAGCGATTGATGAAACCAAGTTGCAGGAATTACAAACGCTGGTTACAACCATTGGAAATAGCTATTACCAAACAGATGACCGCTGGAATGGCGACACATATTGCGCAGACGGCTTTTGGGCAACCTATATGAAAACTGCCTATGATGCAGCGTGTGGTATCTTACAAAAACCGTTAACAAATCAAAGTGTAGTGGATGCAATCAGCGGACTTAATGAAGTAGATAAAAGCAAACTAATTCCTGTAAACCAAATAAATGCTACAGCCCTTTACGAAGCCTTGCAGTCAACGGTCAACTATTCCTGGGATGAAAGTAGCGCCTTGTATCTCGGAAACTATACCTCCATGACAGCAGCCGCCTTTGACGCTGCGCGGGAGAATGCACAGGTATGTCTGGACAGCCTGTTTTCCGATGGCGTGGCAACAGAAGTCAATGTTGCGGCAAATCAGAGCGTAGCTGACGGCTATGCTTCTGCGCTTCTGACCGCCCGGAACAACCTGCTGACGAAGGACATGCTTACAGAAGCCCAGCGGTATCGGGATACCGTTGTGAGGCTGGACGCGGTCTTCGACGGGCTGGATTCCGAGAAGTACGAAACGGAGAGCTGGAATGCTTTTGAAACAGCCCGCAGTGCGGCGGCGGAGTTGATCGCCGATCATCCTGCGAACGACAGCATGACCCGTTCGGAATATGGTGAATACGCTTCCACCGCACGGGCATATTGGCTGGCGG
>JAEEGK010028692.1_pt1 | contig 11151 bp, 8 predicted proteins | sample 8958771 | NCBI WGS metagenome assembly JAEEGK01 (sample SAMN16246547, study PRJNA631951) | gut metagenome | biome: gut microbiome; feature: rumen; material: SC-attached | host: Bos | place: Iran: Karaj | collected 2018-10 | reverse complement strand
CAGGGGGGTTGATCTTCATGAGTGATAAGATAGGAGAATCATTTGAGAAAAATCCCAATAAGAAGGCGTTTATTACATTCATAACAGCCGGTGATCCCGATATTGAATCCACGGAAGAGTTTATTCTGAAAATGGCTGATGCGGGTGCGGATATCATCGAAGTAGGAATTCCTTTTTCGGACCCTGTAGCTGAGGGCGCCGTTATTCAGAATGCAAATGTCAGAGCGCTCAGAGCGGGAACCACTACCGATAAGGTATTTGAGATGGTGGCCAGAGTCCGCAAAAAGAGTGATGTAACTCTTTGTTTTATGACCTATGCTAATCTCGTATATCATTACGGATATGATAAGTTCTTTGAGAAATGTAAAGAGCTGGATGTAAGCGGTGTTATCATCCCCGATATGCCTTATGAAGAAAAAGAAGAGATGGAGAGTGTTTCACTTAAGTATGGAGTTAACTATATCTCCATGGTAGCTCCCACATCAGAAGACAGAGTCAGGATGATAGCCAAGGAAGCTAAGGGATTTATCTATGTGGTAAGTTCAATGGGTGTTACAGGTGTGAGAGATAATATCAGCACCGATCTTGCTCCGATCGTAGGACATATCAGAGAAGTTACCGACGTTCCCTGTGCGATCGGCTTTGGTATTAAAGAGCCTGCACAGGCTAAGGCAATGGCCGGAGTTTCCGACGGTGCCATTGTAGGTTCCGCGATCGTTCGTATGGTAGAAAAATACGGTAAGGATGCGGGACAGTACATCTATGATTATGTTAAGAGTATGAAAGAAGCAGTTCTCGAAGCTTAAGCTATATGACAGTAATGACAGTGGGGACGTTTCATTTTTGTCATCCGGTGACAATGATGAAACGTTCCCTTTGTCATATCATTTAGTTATATTATAATTCTCTTGATTTTTAATCCTATATGTTGTATACATTAATACATGGGTACACGGTGCTGTACTTTTTTTGTATATCCGGAGGGTTGTTATGTACGAAGATAAAGAAAAAATAGAAATGCCGGACCTGCTGGAGATTGATGAGATCAAGACCGATGCAGAGCTTCTTATCAATGAACTTCACGATGTCCGTAAAATAGATAATAACCTTTATGTCGAGTATGACGTTAAAAGAGGTCTCCGTGATGCTAACGGAAAAGGTGTACTTACCGGTCTTACCGAAGTATCCGATGTAGTCGCTTTTGATATCGTAGACGGAGACAAGGTTCCCTGTGACGGAAGGCTCTATTATCAGGGCATCAACGTCATGGATATTGTTAATAACTTAGGAGACAGGATCCACGGATTTGAGGAAGTTTCCTTCCTGCTTCTTTTCGGACATCTTCCCAATCAGGATGAGCTTGATGCATATCTTCATGTATCGAGTAATCTTCAGGAACTCGGTGCAAGATTTGTACGTGACGTTGTAATGAAGGCTTCTAACGGCAATATCATGAACGCACTGCAGAGATGTGTACTTACTCTTTATACCTATGATAAGAGTCCTGATGATATCACTCCCGAAAATGTACTCAGACAGAGTCTTGAACTGATCAATAAGCTTCCTCTTATTGCGGTTTATTCATACCATTCCTATATGCACTTCAGGAAGGATGATGCGCTCATCATCAGAAATCCCAAGAAGAATCTTTCCCTTTCCGAGAATATTCTTCAGATGCTCAGGCCCGACGGTCACTATACGCAGCTTGAAGCAAAGGTCCTTGATATAGCACTTATAGTTCATGCGGATCACGGCGGAGGTAATAACTCCACATTTACTACTCATGTAGTTACTTCATCCGGAACCGATACATATTCTTCAACCGCAGCTTCCATCGGCTCTCTCAAGGGTCCCAAGCACGGCGGCGCCAATCTTAAGGTTCAGGAGATGTTCAGAAACCTTAAAGAGAATATTGTAAATCTTGATGATGATGCGGAGATCGAAGCTTATCTTAAGAAGATACTTGATAAGAAAGCTTTTGACGGTGCGGGACTTATCTACGGTATGGGACATGCGGTTTATACATTATCCGATCCCAGAGAAGTTCTTCTCAAAGAGTATGCACGTACTCTCGCGGTTGAAAAGAATCTCGTAAAAGAATTCGAGTTCTATGACAGAGTTGAGCGTATTGCCAAGAAGCTTATCGCCGAGAATAAGGGTATTCATAAGCCTGTTTGTGCAAATGTAGACTTCTACAGCGGATTTGTGTATTCGATGCTTGGAATTCCCGAAGAACTCTTTACACCTCTTTTTGCGATAGCACGTATGTCAGGCTGGAGCGCACATCGTCTCGAAGAGATTGTAAACGGGGGTAAGATCGTAAGACCTGCTTTCAAGTATGTGGGAGAGCATGTAGAGTATCGCAAGATGGATGACAGACATTGATTCACGGGAAAAAGCCTGAGAGCCTACGCTCTCAGGCTTTTATTATTTCATTTTTCCCGGAATTGTTATAAGATATTGTCATATTTGTATAAATATTTATAAAGATGAGTTTTTTACATGAATAAAGCCGAATTCAGAGAGTTTACCAAAGACAGAATTATATATTTGGACGGTGCGTGCGGAACGAATCTCGCCAAGGCAGGTATGCCTTCAGGCGTATGCCCCGAGAAATGGATATGTGAGCATTCGGATGTGATGCTTGATCTTCAGAGGAGCTATGTTCAGGCAGGTACCGATATTTTATATGCGCCTACTTTTACTGCCAATTCCGTTAAGCTGGATGAGTACGGATTAAAAGATAAAGCAGATGAACTTATAAAAACACTTTGCAATATATCCAGACAGGCTGCCGATGAATGCAAGGACAGAAGGGTTCTTGTGGCCGGTGATATCACCATGACCGGGCGTCAGCTTAAGCCCATCGGAAACATGGATCTTGAAGACCTTATTGATGTTTATAAAGATCAGATCATGCTTCTTGAAAAGCACGGCTGCGATCTTCTTGTTGTGGAGACCATGATGAGTCTTGCGGAGACAAGAGCTGCACTTATAGCAGCCAAGGAAGTATCGGATCTTCCCGTAATGGTCACACTTACATTTGAAGCTTCCGGAAGAACACTTTTCGGTACGGATGCGGTCACGGGTGCAGTTGTGTGTGAAAGCCTCGGTGCTGACGCCATCGGCGTCAATTGCTCGACGGGACCTAAGGACATGGTTAATATAGTTGCGGATATGGCAGCAAATACCCGTATCCCCATAATCGCCAAGCCCAATGCGGGACTTCCCGAACTTGATGAAGATAATAAAACTGTTTATAAGATGGGACCGGATCTTTTTGCCGAAGAAATGGCAGCTCTTGTGGATGCCGGTGCGCAGATCCTGGGAGGATGCTGCGGAACCGACAGCAGATATATCGAATCGATCGTGAATGCCTTCGGAAGAGGACCTGTTAAAAGAACGGAGTATCGTAAGGACGGTATCAGATATCTTTCAAGTGAAAGAAAGACTCTTTCTTTCGGACTAGACGGAAAGTTCATCATTGTCGGTGAACGTATCAATCCTACCGGAAAGAAAGCGCTTCAGGCCGAACTTCGGGAAGGGAACACCGACAGGGTTCTTCAGTTTGCTACGGAGCAGGAAGAAAAGGGAGCCGGTGTTCTTGATATTAATGTGGGCATGGGCGGAATTGATGAGATGGCAATGATGCTTAGAGTTATCGATGAGGTGACTCAGGCAACCAGTCTTCCCCTTTGCCTTGATTCGAGTTCTCCGGAAATCCTCGAAGCGGCTCTCAGACATTATCCCGGAAGAGCACTTGTAAATTCCGTTTCACTTGAACCCGCAAAGTTTGAAAGACTTTTACCTACTGTAGCTAAGTACGGCGCCGTATTCATTCTTTTACCTCTTTCCGAAAAAGGTCTTCCCAAGGATCTTGATGAAAAGAAAGAGATAATAGATATCATATATAAACGCGCTGTTGAGCTGGGTCTATCCAAGGATAACATCGTGGTGGACGGTCTTGTGCAGACGGTTGGTGCTGATCAGAGTCAGGGAGTTAAGACTCTTGAGACCATCAGGTATGCTCATGATAACGGTTTTGCGACCATCACGGGATTGTCTAATATTTCATTCGGACTTCCGGAAAGAAGTTATGTTAATTCCGCATTTCTTACTCTTGCCATAGCAAATGGTCTTACAATGGCCATTTCTAATCCGGGTCAGGATCTTCTTGTGGCAGCAGCAAGGGCGACGGATCTTCTTTTGAATAAAGAAGGCAGCGACCTTGAATACATAAACACGGCAGCAAGGCTCAAAGAGGAAAGAGAATCAAGAGAAGAACTGTTGAAAAGTGCGGCATCATCCGGTGAGTCGATAGAAAAGAAAGCCGTCAAAACATCAGACGCAGGTTCGGGTGCTGATGTTCCCGAAAAGCTGCAGGATGTATATAAAGCTGTTGTAAGCGGCAACAGAAGTGCAGCTCCTCAGGCTGCCAAGGCAGCTTTGGATCAGGGGATTCAAGCTTCGGAGATACTGAATAACGCACTTATACCTGCAATCAATCAGGTGGGAGTATATTTTGACAAAGGAAAATACTTCCTTCCTCAGCTTATTTCTTCGGCTGAAAGTATGAAGCTTACAATAGCCGTGATCGAGCCGCTCCTGGCAGCGGCAAGTGCGGGTGAAGATGCTCCGAGCGTTGTTATAGCAACGGTTGAGGGGGATATTCACGATATTGGTAAAAATCTTGTAGCCATGATGCTTGGCAATTACGGCTTTAAAGTTATCGATATGGGTAAAGATATCAAAGCCGAAGATATTGTTAATGAAGCCGTGGCAAAGGATGCTAAGATCATATGCCTCTCGGCTCTTATGACCACTACCATGATACATATGAAAGAGACCATCGAACTTGTTAAAGAAAAAGGTCTTGATATCAAAGTAATGGTCGGCGGTGCATGCGTAACGGAAGAGTATGCCCGTGAAATAGGAGCGGACGGATATTCGACTGATGCGGCGGATGCCGTTCGAGTGGCTAAACAGCTTTTAGGAGGATATGCCCAATGATAGGTGCAGATGCGATAGTTAAATGTCTTGAAATAGAAGGTGTAAAAAATGTTTACGGATACCCGGGTGTTGCGATATGTCCTTTTTATAACAGCATCCTTCAGTCCGATATCAGAACAATCCTTGTCAGAACCGAGCAGAATGCTGCCCATATGGCAAGCGGTGAAGCAAGAATCTCCGGAAAGCCCGGAGTATGTGCAGTGACCAGCGGCCCGGGTGCTACCAATGTGATCACCGGTATAGCTACTGCTTTTGCTGATTCGATACCCATGATCATAATCACCGGACAGGTTAATTCCGAACTTCTCGGTTCCGATGTTTTCCAGGAAGCAGACATAACAGGTGCTGTGGAGTCTTTTGTAAAATATTCTTATCTTGTTAAGGATGCAAACGATCTTCCTCGAATAATGAGGGAAGCTTTTTATATAGCTTCTACCGGTAGAAAAGGTCCCGTACTTATCGATATTCCCATTGATATTCAGAATCAGCCTCTTAAAAATTTCCGATATCCCGAAGAGGTTAATCTCAGAACTTATAAACCTACCTTCAAAGGAAACGGTCAGCAGATAAAGAAAGTCATCCGGGAACTTGAGAATGCCAAGAAGCCCATTATATGTGCAGGCGGCGGTGTCTTCCTTGCTAATGCCGATGACGAGCTTAGGAAATTTGCCGAGAAGAAAGGTATTCCCGTTGTTTCAACCATGATGGGTATCGGAGTTCTTCCCACAGCTCACCCTCTCTATTTCGGAATGGTGGGAAATAACGGAAAACCCTATGCCAACAAGGCTATGAACGATGCCGATGTCATCATTATGATCGGAGCACGTGTGGCGGACAGAGCAGTTAACAGACCTGAGCTCATCAGTAACGGTAACAAGACTCTCATCCATATGGATGTCGATCCCGCAGAGATCGGAAAGAATGCATATTCTACCATTCCTCTTGTCGGCGACGCGGAGGCTATACTAGAAGAACTTACCGCATCGGAAACTGATGCCGACTACTCCGTCTGGGTTAAGGAACTCACTGCGGCAAGAAAAGCATTTAAGCCTAACAGAAAGCCTTCCTCAAAGTATGTTGATCCTGCAGAGTTTGTAAAGCAGCTCACTACCGATATGATCGACGGAAGCATTTATGTAGCTGATGTAGGACAGAACCAGATCTGGTCCTGTGCAAATATAGTTATCGGAAAAGGAAGAATGCTTACCAGCGGCGGTATGGGAACCATGGGATATGCAATTCCCGCAGCTCTCGGTGCCAAGATCGCAGCTCCCAAGAGACAGACCGTTGCGGTATGCGGAGACGGAGGCTTCCAGATGTCCATGTGCGAACTTGCTACTTTCGTACAGCATAATGTACAGGCTAAGATCGTTGTTCTCAGGAACGGATATCTGGGAATGGTAAGAGAGTATCAGCATTATACTTACAATGATGATTACTCAATGGTTAAGCTTGACGGAGATCCTGATCTTGAGCATATAGCCGCAGCATACGGATTCGATTATTTAAGACTCGATAACATGAAAGATTCAAAAGCAACTATCAAGAAGTTTTTGAATGACAAGAAGAATGTACTTCTCGAATGCATTGTCGATCCCAAAGATGTGGTTAAGCCTGAATAAAGTAGGTGGCAGAATATGAATAAAAGAATCTATTCCGTAAATGTAGAAAACAGAGCCGGTGTGCTTTCCAAAGTCAGCGGACTCTTTTCGCGCAGAAATTTCAACATTGATTCACTTGCGGTTGGTGAGACCGACGATCCTACCGTATCTTCCATGACTATTGTATCAAGCGGTGATGAAAGAACTCTTGAACAGATCGAAAAACAGCTGAATAAAAAGCTCGATGTCATCAAGGTTAAGACCTTCTCCGAGATGCAGTGCGTATCCCGTGAGCTCATGCTTATGAAGATCAAGTATAACAAGAATAACCGCGCTGAGATCATGGAGATCTGCGAAGTTATGAAAGCCGAGATCGTGGACATGAGTCTTCACTATATGATGATCCAGATCTGTGCATCTCCCGAGAAAATAAAACTGCTTTTGGAGATGTTCCGCTCAATATCCATTGTTGAGGTTGCACGTACCGGAACCCTTGCACTGGCCAAGTGCTCCGAAAATGAACAGAATTAAGCAAAAATAGTTACATAAGGACGTTGACATTAGCGTAGTAAAGCGGTAAAGTATTTAAAGTTACGGTTTTACTATATTGATAGGTGAATATTTATGCAGAAAATGGTTCTTCAGCTTCTTGCTGATAACAATTCAGGTGTACTCAGCAGAATATCCGGTCTCTTTTCACGAAGAGGATATAATATCGAGAGCATTACTGCGGGAGTCACTGCAGATCCCAAGTATTCAAGGATCACCATCGTAACTTGCGGAGATGAGGAGATCATCGAGCAGATCGAAAAGCAGGTTGCAAAGCTTGAGGATGTCAGGGATGTGAAGGAACTTCCCTTCGATTCTTCGGTACACAGGGAGCTTTGCCTTATCAAGGTCAGATGCGCCGCATCCGAGAGAGAAGATATGGTTTCTCTTGCCGGGATATTCAGAGGAAACATCATTGATGTGGGAACCGATTCGGTGATCATTGAGATCACAGGTAACCAGTCCAAGATCGATGCTTTTATCGGACTCCTTGACGGACACGAGATCCTTGAAGTCGCAAGAACAGGTATCGCAGGTCTTTCAAGAGGAAGTGAAAACGTCACTTATCTGCCTTAATGCAGTTAATGAATATAAGCCAATTTTAAAACGGAGGTATTTATCATGGCTAACAAGATTTTTTATCAGGAAGATTGTAATCTTTCCCTTCTCGAGGGCAAGACCATTGCCATTATCGGATACGGCAGCCAGGGTCATGCACACGCTCTCAACCTTAAGGAGTCAGGATGCAACGTCATTATCGGCCTTTATGAGGGTTCCAAGAGCTGGAAGAGAGCTGAGGAGCAGGGATTTACCGTTTATACCGCAGCAGAAGCTGCAAAGAAGGCTGACATTATCATGATCCTCATCAATGATGAGCTTCAGGCTGATATGTACAAGAAGGACATCGAGCCCAACCTCACTGCAGGCAACATGCTCATGTTTGCTCACGGATTCAACATCCACTTCGGATGCATCGTTCCTCCCGCTGATGTTGATGTAGCAATGATCGCTCCCAAGGCGCCCGGACACACTGTTAGAAGTGAGTACCAGGCAGGAAAGGGAACTCCTTGTCTCATCGCTGTATATCAGGATGCTTCAGGTAAGGCTTGGGATATGGCTAAGGCTTACGGACTCGGAATTGGCGGAGCAAGAGCAGGACTTCTTGAGACCACCTTCAGAACCGAGACCGAGACTGACCTCTTCGGTGAGCAGGCTGTTCTTTGCGGTGGTGTTTGCGCACTTATGCAGGCAGGTTTCGAGACTCTTGTTGAGGCTGGTTACGATCCCAGAAATGCATACTTCGAGTGCATTCACGAGATGAAGCTTATCGTAGACCTCATCTATCAGTCAGGTTTCGCTGGAATGAGATATTCAATCTCCAACACTGCCGAGTACGGCGATTACATCACCGGACCTAAGATCGTTACTGAGGATACCAAGAAGGCTATGAAGCAGATCCTTGCTGACATTCAGGATGGTACCTTCGCTTCCGAGTTCCTTCAGGAGATGAGCCCTGCAGGACGTCAGGTACACTTCAAGGCTATGAGAAAGCTTGCTGCTGAGCATCAGTCCGAGAAGGTCGGTGAGGAAGTAAGAAAGCTTTACAGCTGGAACAACGAAGCTGACAAGTTCATCAACAATTAATTTTTGAAATATATATAATGCCTTCGCATTTTGATATAATCAAAGTGCGGGGGCATTTTTTGTTAGGGGTATTTTCATGAAAAACAAAATGGTTCGTTGTTACAAAAGGTACTTTTCTCTGTTTTTATCTATTATTTTAGTTTTTTGTCTTATCGGATGTTCTCCGAGTAATGATCAGCCTGACGTAAACGATACTGAAATACAGCCTTCTCCCGATTCGGAAGAAGCAGTTTCTGATGTGGAATTCTCAGGTAAGATCGATGACAACGGTAAGCCTATTTATGATTTTGATGAGTTTGTAAATGGGGAATGGCGCAGTCAGTATGAAGGCGGTGACAAGACTGTCTTTATCGATGGTGAAATGTATGATTTGTATGTTGAACGCATGAGGGACATCGTTGAGACAACAGATTTATCATCGCTTGATGAAGAAAGCGGACTATATAAAGCAATATCACTTTATAATGAGTTGTGTGATACTTCTGATGCACCACAAAGAATGGAAGATATTAAGCTTTATCTTCAGCGAATTGAGAACGTTTCCGATATGTCGGATCTGATTGCTTTATATTCCTCTGAATTATATGCGAATAATGAAATGGTATTTTTGTTTAGTGTTCGGCCTGATGAATATGGGAGAAATAGATTATTCTTCATGCCTGATAGGATGTCTTCGCTTGTAAATGAATTTACGGATCTTTTGAATGATTCTAATAATGAAAAAGCTGAATTTTACCTTGATTGTTTCAAGGAATTGGGTTATTCAGAAGAAAGGGTAAACGAGATTTTTGATAATTGCCTTAAAATCAGTGCCTTTATTGATTCATATTATGAAGAATCTGATGGCTATTATGATTATTGGAATAATGAAAAATTAGACGAAGCAGGAATTAAATTTCCTGTGTTTGATATAATCCAGGGCCAAACTAATCTTGAAAATCAATATTATTTTTATGCTGAGGAGTCTTTTCCCGAGTTTATTAATACTGTTTATGTTCCTGAAAATTTGAACGCTCTTAAGGACTGTTTGATTTTTTCCTCATTTTGCCTTTTGCCATATTCCGGTTATGATAAATATCTCGGATATGAAATACCATCTTTTGAAAATAATTACATAAAATTAATACTTATGTATGCTCCGGATGTAATGGCCAAGGAGTATATGAAACGATACTGCAATGATGAAGTGATTAAAGATATCAATTCATTAATACTGGATGTTAAAAAAGCTGAGATTGCTATAGTGTCCGATTGTGAGTGGCTGACTGATGAATCAAAAGAAGCAGTTAAGCAAAAAATGTCCAGAATGACTCAGTATATCGGAGAAAACGGGCATAAATATTTGCTGGGAGATTTTGTCTTTACAGGAAATACTATTCTTGATGTGATTGAGATTAAAGCTTTGTATTATATTTCATGCAAAGAACAGGTATATTATGAGGACAGTTCCAGAGCTCCTTTTGGTAATTCAATCAATACTGTAAACGCTGTTTATAATGGTCAGTGGAATTCCTTTATTGTATACCCTGCATATATCTGTGATCCTATGTTTATTGATGCTGAATCATACGAGGAAAGACTTGCATTTCTTGGAGTTACCATTGCTCATGAAATAGGTCATTCTATTGATAGAAATGGAATTGTATATAATTGGGAAGGTTATCATGAACTTGAACTAAATGATACAGAGAAAGAATTTTACGATTCAAGTTTGCAAGCTGTTTCAGATTATCTGAGTAAAATAAATTGTGAATATGATATGCCCATTCCGGGGGATGTTAAAGTGAATGAAACTGTCGCAGACCTGATTGCAATGGAAACATGTCTTGCGATTTTAGCTGAGAGAGAAAATGTGGACTACGATTTGTTTTTCAGGACTTATGCCAGAAAAAATGCAGCATATTATACGGAAGATGATTTTGAGAATTATCTAAATGAAGCACACCTTACTTCAAAACCCCGAATAAACTGCATTCTCGCTCAATTCGACGAATTCTATGAGACCTACGACATAGATGAATCAAGTCCTTATTTCGTCCCTGAAGATCAGCGATTGAGAATATTCTGATCTGCCACAAATATCATATATTTTCCTCGGCTCCGTTAATATCAAAACGGGGCCGATTTTTTATTCAAAATCTTGTATAAATGCTGATAAATAAGCGAAAAGATGGTATAATCATATGGCTTATGGTGAGCAAATTATAAGTTATAAGAAAGAGGATTTTAAGATGGGAATGACAATGACTCAAAAGATCCTGGCAAAAGCAGCCGGACTTGAATCGGTTAAGGCCGGGGATCTTATCATGGCTGAACTTGATCTTGTACTCGGTAACGATATTACATC
>JAEEGK010028689.1_pt1 | contig 11152 bp, 10 predicted proteins | sample 8958771 | NCBI WGS metagenome assembly JAEEGK01 (sample SAMN16246547, study PRJNA631951) | gut metagenome | biome: gut microbiome; feature: rumen; material: SC-attached | host: Bos | place: Iran: Karaj | collected 2018-10 | reverse complement strand
GTCGGATATTGTTCAATAATTTCGCCGTTATTAATTGCATTAATAACATCATCTACAGTTATACTACGTTCATTTAATCTTAACTGACCATGTAGTGAAATTACAATATTTTCGCTCTTATTTATTTTTCTAAAATCCTCAATATCGTACAATTTCTTTTCCTCATAAATTTATTATACCACACATTCCCTTTTTCCACTATAAAAAAAGCAGCCTGCCTTTGATGTGCATTTCACAAGGCAAGCTGCTTCCTGAGTTTGGCAAAGCCAATTTTATTTTAGGCACAAAGCAGGCACAACACCTATATCACCGTCACGCACGCTGCTGAGGCTGTCCGCATCACCATCATTGTAGACGTGGCGCGCGTTGCCACTATCACTATAGAGAGGAGAGCGCAGCCACCAATAACCGCCGTAGCCTTCTGTAGTTTCCTGGTATGCTCCATTTGCCTTGGCAAAATCAGTTGTCATACGGATTCTTGTACTGTCATCATGACTACTGTCACCCTTATATTCATTGTATGCTGCAAAACCGTAATCAGCTTTTGTTGCTTCCTGTAGGCTTAGTAAAAAGATTTTATCGCTGGTTGTAGTATCACTGGCATACTGATTAGCTCCATTGTTCCACTGTTTGTCATTACTGTCCGGATTTGTGCTTCTTGCATTGTTTACGACTGTTGTCGTTGCAATTGCAGCCTGTTGTGCTTGTGTAAATACTATTGTGAAAAAATCACCTGTAAGATATGCTCTTATAGAAGAATTTTCATAATTATTATTGAGACTTGCATGATAAGCTTTGTTTATAAGTATATTTTCTGCAAGCAAAAGCTTTTTGCCGCTTCCATTATAATCTGTTGTAAGCACACGCCATTTAATCGGTTCTACTTTATAGTATTTGGACTCCAATTTTGCATACCATTCGCCGTCGCTGCCCTTGTAATAAGTAAATGAACCGGCAGTTTTCGAGTCTGTCTCATCTACACTAATAGTATCATCAGTTTTTTCCGATTGCGGAAAACTTCCAAAGGTTACAATGTCGTATGTAGTTCCGCCGATTGTCTGGGTACCAACTTTTGTATATGGAGTTGAATTGTTAGTTCCGCCTCCGCTGCTTCCCACATTGATTTTGCATCCTGCAATACTTACAAAAAATAATGCTGTAAATAAACCGATAATCGTTTTTTTCACAATGAAAAATCCTCCTTAAAAATATGAACTGTTGGTATAATATTATTATACCATACATTCCATATTTTCTATATAAAAAAAGCAGCCTGTAGTAAACAAGCTGCTTTTTGCACGTGGATTGCCACGTCACTACGTTCCTCGCAATGACGTGGTGTTTTTATACTCTTTCAGGAGCAACTGCAACCGCATTCTTTCCCATGTAAGCCACAATCTTGCTTCCGTCGTGCAAGTCGCCAACAGGGATATAAGCGCTGTCAATTCGCTTGCCGTCTACTTCCAGGTATTCAATTCCTTTGCAGACGTGCTGCGGGTTCTTTACCTCAATGTGCAGGTTCATCTTGCGCCAGCGGCGGTCTACGGTGTAGCCGTCCCAGTCGTGCTTGATACATGGGTCAATCAAAAGGCCGTCGTACTGTGGTTTAATTCCAAGCATGTACTGGGTAATTGCGTAGTAAGACCAGGTACCGGCACCGCTCAACCAGCTTACGCGGGTGTTTCCAGGACGTTTAGAGAAAGTAGAATATGTTGTCTGACCAACTACATAAGGTTCACTCTGGCGGATTTCAGCCTTGTCGTTGTAGGCGGCAGGAATTGCAGCCTTGCAGTATTCGTAGGCACGGTCACCGTTACCAAGCATGGTTTCGGCAATAATACCCCAACCCTGGGTGTGGTTAAAGATACCGGCATTTTCCTTAATACCTGGCAGGAATACTACAGAAGACATAATGTCTGAGCGGGTCATCTTGAATGGAGGGGCACAAAGCATAAGGCCGTATGGAGTTGCAAGCTTTTCCTTTACGCTTTCCATACAGATGCGGGCCTGTTCTGCAGTTGCGGCAGATGACATAACTGCCCAAACCTGGGTGTTAAAGTAAATCTGACCTTCTTCTATAGACTGAGTTCCGTAAACAGTTCCGTCTTCGGCAATAGCCCAGACAAACCATTTTCCGTCCCAGCATTTTTTCTGAATGTTTGCGTCCAATGTGTCTCGCTGAGCAAGGGCCCAGGCAGCCTCGTCTTTTTTACCAAGGCGCTCGCTTATGTCTGCATAAGTTGTAAGACCAAGTCGCAGCTGAAAGGCTACGAACAAAGATTCACCGTGGTAACCAAGCTTCAAACAGTCATTCCAGTCGGCAAGAAGTCCGCAAGGAAGTCCGTCTGCACCCATGCGCTCCAGGTTGAATTCCAAAGCTCGGCGCAGGTGTCCGTAAACTGTGGCTTCTCCACCGTCGGCATAAGGAACAACCTTATTGTAAAAGTCAAAGTTTCCGGATTCTGCAACATAGCAAGGAACGGCATTAAAGAACCATTCGCAGTCATCAGAACGGAAATGTTCAGGTTTTGGAGCCTGTTCGTGGCCTGCATTAAAATCCTTGGAAATTACAGGAACAGCACCACCATTCTGGCACTGGCCGCTTATCATGCGAACAAGGCGTTCTTCTGCTTCTTCAGGAATTGCAGCAGAAACACCAAGAATATCCTGAACAGAGTCGCGGTAACCAAGACCATCGCGTTCTCCGTTGTATACAAGCGAAGCAGCGCGCGACCAGGCAAAGGTAATCAGACAGTTATAAAGTCCCCATACATTTACAGTGTGGTTAATATCTTCATCAGGAGTAAGGGCTTTGTAAGAACCAAGGCGAGCATGCCAGGCAGCAACAAGCTTGTCAAATTCCTGGTCTGCACGTGCAAAAGTACCAAACTCATTTACAATTTTCTGACCAACAGCGCGGGCGTCTCCAATACCAAGCATGAGCATAACTTCTTTTGTTTCGCCTGGCTGCAGTTCCAGGTCGCCCTGAACAGTACCACAAGAGTTGTCGCCAAAGGCCTCAGAATTAGTACAAGCACCTTCCATTACAACCTTTGGATGCTCGTAGCTGCCATAAGTTCCAATAAAGGCTTCGCGGCTGGTATCAAAACCGGTCATTGGGGTACCAATAAGAGCAACCCACTCGCTCATGTAAGCACCGCCAACTTCATATTCAGGGTGCTGGATATACAAGTTATCCTGAATTGAATAGCGCAAGAGGTTATCGCCAACCTTTTCTCCCTTTACAATAAAAAGAGAATACTGCAGGTTTACCTGATCCTGACTTGTATTCCACTGGTTTGTAAATTCACAGTAAGAGAAAACGCGGATTTTGCGAGCCTTGTTCGAAGTATTAGTTACCTTAAGGCGCCAGTATTCAAAGTTTTGTCCAAGAGGAACATAGTATTTTGTTTCGCTCTTAATGCCCTTGTATTCAGAAGTGATGATTGTGTAAGCGGTACCATGGCGGCATTCGCTCTTATACTGGTCAAGAGGCTTTCCTACAGGCTGCCATGATGCAGACCAGAAGTCTCCGTCTTCCATATCGCGCAGGTAAAAGTAGCGTCCCGGCTGGTCCATAGGAATGGAATTAAAGCGCAGACGCAAAAATCTTCCCTGGGCACCCGATTTATAAAAACCGTAACCACCCGCATTGTTAGTAATTACAGCACCATAAACTGTAGAACCAAGATAATTACTCCAGGATGTAGGAGTATCAGGGCGGGTAATAACATACTCAGCATTTTCATCATCAAAATAACCGTACTTCATACACTTTCCTCTTGTATATATTGTTTAAAGAGCCGACAAAGCCTTATTAAGTAATTCCGTAGCCTGTTTTGGATTAGCTTTTCCTTGCGACATCTTCATTACCTGACCCATAAGCCATCCAACTACATTGGTTTTTCCGCTCTTGTAGTCTTCTACAGCCTTTGGATTTGCGGCAATTACATCCTGAACAAGCTTTTCTATAGCTCCGGCGTCGCTTACAACTTCCATACCCTGCTCTTTTATGATATCTGCAGGCATTTTGTTGCTGTCCATCATCTGAGCAAAAACTTCCTTACCCTGTTTAGAGGTGATTTTTCCGTCTTCAAGGGCATCGGCCAGCTGAGCAATGTGGGCCGGTGTAAGCTTTATATCATTAATAGTAATTTTCTTTTCATTCAAAACAGCAAGCAGCTCTGCAAGAATAAGGTTTACAGCGCGTTTAGGGCTCTTTGACTTACCTGCAGCTTCTTCAAAGAACATGGCAAGGTCTTTGGAGCTGGTAATTGTTTCTACATCAAAGTCGCTCATTCCGTACTGGGCCTTATAGCGTACGCGTTTTGCTTCAGGCAGTTCCCCTACTGCTTCTTTGGCGGCGGCAATAAGTTCTTCGCTTACAGTAAAAGGCTTGATATCAGGCTCGGTAGTAAAGCGATAGTCTACAAAAGAGTTTTTAGTACGCTGAACTACAGTCTGCCCCTTTTCGTCATCCCAACCCATAGTTACTTTGAATCCCGGGTTGAATTCCTGGCGGTCTTCCTGGAACTCTTTGAGCTGGCGCTGAGCTTCGTAAGTACAGGCATCCTTAATTTTCTGGAAGGAGTTAAGGTTTTTAATTTCAGAAATAGGAGTATGATAAAGTTTGCCGTCTTCCCAAACGTTGAGGTTGATATTGGCGTCACAGCGCATGTTACCTTCTTCAAGGTTACCATTTGTTACTTTTACATAGCGCAGGATTTCCTGAACAGTCTGCATAAAAAGGGCTGCTTCTTCCGGCGAAGTCATATCAGGCTTAGTTACAATTTCTATAAGAGGTGTACCGCAGCGGTTGTAATCAATATAAGAGTGGGCACCCTGCAGGTGGAGAGACTTACCAACGTCTTCCTCAAGGTGGATACGCTCTACTCGTACACGGCGATATTTTCCGTCAATAATACAGTCATCGCCCTTAAAGTTTTTGTCGCGGCATTTTGCACCACCGGGCTGCTGGTCTTTAGGATAGTGTACCAGAGGAAGGTCAACAAATCCGTCTGTACAAAGCGGAATATCATACTGAGTAATCTGATATCCCTTAGCAAGGTCAGGATAAAAATAATGCTTGCGGTCAAATTTTGTATAGCGCGCAATATTACAGTTCAAGGCCTGGCCTGCAACTGCACCAAGTTCTACATAGCCCTTAGAAATACGCGGCATGGCACCGGGAAGTCCCAGACAAACAGGACAAACACGTGTATCCGGCATTCCGCCATATCTGTTTTCGCAGGCACAAAAAGCCTTAGTCTTAGTCAAAAGCTGTGTATGAATTTCGCAACCAATTACAATTTCCCACTTATCTATCATCGTTGACCTCATTCCTTATTGTTGTGATATTATATAGAAAATAACAGGGTTTCTCAATATCTAGCCATTAGCTGCAAGCTGTTAGCAGTTAGCTTTTGAGGGGGAAGTCTCCCCCTGTCTCCAGCCCGCAAGCGGTCTTCCGCCACCCCCTCTAACGGGGGACACCCCCGTAACGCCCCCATGTGTTTACAACAAGGCCAGAGCTAAAAGCTAATAGCTAATAGCTACTTCTCCCACTTAGTATACTTCTCACATTCCAATATCTTCTTAGCATTAGCAACTCTTTCGAGGCTTGGACTTTCCAGATCCTTAAGCGGGTAGTCAATTCCAAGATCCTTGTACTTCATTGCACCAAGACCGTGGTATGGAAGAATCTCTACGCGTTCTACATTGTGCAGGGTACGGATAAAGTCGCGGGTTTGGGTAAGATATTCGTCGTTATCGGTAATGCCGGGTACAAGTACGTGGCGGATCCAGATTGGCTTTTTAATTTCATCAAGATAGGCAAACATTTCGCGGATATTCTTGCCGCTCTGGCCTGTGAGCTTTATGTGTTCCTCTTCGTTTATGTGCTTGATGTCCATAAGGAGCAGGTCGGTAACTTCCATGAGCTTTTTGAATTTTTCAAACCACTCCCCTTCTTTTGTAAAGCAGGCACCGGAGGTATCTATGCAGGTATTAATATTGCGCTTTTTACATTCGGTAAGGAGTTCAATAAGAAAGTCCAGCTGGAACAAAGGTTCACCACCACTAACAGTAATTCCGCCCTTTTTACCCCAGTAGGCACGGCAGGTTTCGGCTTCGGCAAGCAGTTCTTCTACAGTATATTGCTTTCCGTCTGTCATCTTCCAGGTATCGGGATTATGACAGTAAAGACAGCGCAAAGGACAGCCTGCAAAAAATATAATAAATCGTGAGCCGGGGCCATCGGCACAGCCAAAACTTTCAAGCTGGTGAATATAACCTTTCATATAAAAACCTCTATAAATAATTATACATGCTTTAGATATCTATATCAATTCTGCCCATTCTTTTGGTTCATCAACCTTGAATGCCATTTGTTCGTGAGTGAAAGGATGAGTGAACTCTAGCGAGCAGGCGTGTAAACACAATCGGTTGAATGGGTCTGTGTGCGCCCTATGCTCTTTGTCTCCAACCAGCGGGTACCCGTAGGCTGCTAAGTGCGCACGTATCTGATTCTTCTTACCTGTATCAAGCGAAAGTTCAAACAAAGCGTACCTGCTGCCTTGCTTTATGATTTTATAATGTGTCCGCGCGGGTGCGGCCCCTGAGCCTGTCGAAGGGCCATCCCTCTTCACATACCCCACATGATGCTTATTAAACGAAAGATCATCCTTTATCCATCCTTCATTCGGCTCCGGCAGCGGCGGAAACTTACTGTTAGCCCGAGGCACTTCTGCAAGCGCGTGGTACAATCGTTCAGTAACAATTTTATGCCAGCCGTCCATAATCTTTTTCTGTGTAGCTTGAGAAAGTGCAAACATCATAACTCCGCTTGTATCGCGGTCAAGTCTGTGAACGGCAAAAGGCCTATGATGAGAATTTGCCTTACCCTGCTTTCGTAAAATATCTTCTAAAACAGACTGCGCCGTTTTTCCCTTAAAACCCGGGAACGGCACACTCAAAAGCCCCGCAGGCTTATTTATTACTGCGAGATACTGGTCTATGTACAGGATTTCTATAAATGCCATGACTTATTATAACATAATAACGAAGCATTACACCATTACAATCCAGAAATTATTATTGACTTCTGACACTTTTGGGTTTATTATCTAGTCAGACTGACTAAGACTAACTTGACTAAGTAATTAAATATTCCGGAGGCACATATGTGTAAAATGAATGTATTAGAGGCAAAAACAAATTTTTCGAAAATCATTGGAATACTGGAGCGCAAGGAAGAAAGCGAAGTAATTGTTGCGCGTGCAGGAAAGCCGGTAGTTAAAATTGTGCTCTATGAAGATCCTATTGATGTTTCAAAAAGGATAGGTGTTGCAGAAGGCAAATTCGTTATACCTGAAGATTTTGATGAACCAGATGATGAAATTGCACGCATGTTCGGGATGATTGATTAATTTTAAGGAGCAACAGAATATGAGACGAAATGAAATATTACTCGATACACATATTATTTTATGGGCAATTTTAAGAGATTCCAGATTAACAGACAAAATAAATGGATATTTGCTTAATCCAAACAATGAAATTTATTACAGCATAGCCTCAATGTGGGAAGTTCAAATTAAATATGACAGAAAAAAGCTTCCACTTTCCGGGATAGAATTCATGCATTACTGTGAGCAGTCTGGTTATCATAAGCTGCCTATTGATGATTTACATGTAAAAGAACTCGCTGGTCTGAAACGTGACGAATCAGCCCCACCCCACAATGACCCATTTGATCGTATCATGCTGTCACAGGCAAAAGCCGAAGGTTTCACATTCCTGACTCACGACCCATTCTTCCGTGGTTATAACGAGTCTTGTGTTGTAGAAGTATAAAAAAATCATTCCTTCCAAAAATCTGGAATCAGATTTTTGGAATATAATTATTCTAAGGAATATAAAATGAAAGACAAAAATTCAATCTTAAAATTTTATCAAGAAAGCATTTACGGAAGGTGGCGATCCGGAGAAGAAGTAAGCTATCATATAGAAGAAATTGCAGCAGAAACTCCTCTTACTGTAAATATTCCCTGGGTAAAACTGCCGGAAGAATATGTAAAGCCTGCAAGAAAATCGCTTGATATAAAAGTGAGTCATGACAATAAAAGCGTCAGTTTTTCTATTACAGTTTATCTTCCGGAAAATCAAAAAGAAAAAACAGAAGCTCAAAACGGCGCTCCTTTCATAGTATCCTTTCATCCTATTGAACCGCTGGCACTGGCAAATAAAAAAGGTTTTGCCATGCTTGTTTTTACAGACTTCTGCCTTAACATCGCAAGCGACAATAATGAACGAAAAGGCATTTTTTACGAGCTTTATCCTTACACCAGAAATCCTGAAACACAGACAGGAGTTCTTATGGCATGGGCCTGGGCGGCTTCAAAAGTTTTAGATGCCCTTTACAAAGGTGCTGCAAAGGAGCTTGGACTGAATGCAGACTATTCCATTATTACAGGAGTTTCACGCTGGGGAAAAGCAGCTGCAGTCTGTGGTGCCTTTGAGCCTCGTTTTAAGATGACGGCTCCTTCCTGTTCCGGTGCCGGGGGACTTGCACTTTTTGATTATAAATCAGAAGGAAATACCTACGACTTTTCTTGCAAAGGAGGCCCGGCTTCCTACACCTATGGCAAAAATGAACCAATTGGAGCCCTTCAGTCAAAGGATGAACAGGGCTGGTTTAATGACAAATTCCTTGAATACAAAAACGAAAGCGACATTCCCCTTAATCAGGAAAATCTGATTAATCTTTGTGCAGACAAAAAGCGCTTTTATTTTATGATTGCCTCCTGTATTGGAGAAGACTGGGTCAACGGTCCTGCCATGTGGGAAGCAGTAAAAAGAGCGGCAAGCTGCTACAAGGAGCTGGGGCTTTCTAAAAACCTTGCGGCAAACATTCACCTGCAGGGGCATGCAGTACTTGCAGAAGACATGGAAAAGCTTACAGAATACTTTACCCTGATGACAAAAGACAAAGCACTGCCTCCAGACTTAGAGACACTCACAGATTTTTCGCGGGAAGAATTTAAAGCTGTCTAAAAAAAATATTTACAGATAAAAAAAAAGTTTCTATAATAAAAATAGATGCCGAAACCAGTTCGGCATGACAAGGAGTAAAAAAACATGCGTTTAATAATCAGACCAGACTACGATTCTGTTTCTAAATGGGCAGCAAATCACATTGCAGCAAAAATTATTGCGGCAAATCCTACTGCCGACAAGCCTTTTGTAATAGGCCTTCCTACAGGTTCTACACCACTTGGAACTTACAAAGAGCTTATCAATCTTTACAAGGCCGGAAAAATTTCTTTTGAAAATGTAGTTACTTTTAATATGGATGAATATGTTGGCATCAGTGAAGATCACCCCGAAAGCTATCACCGCTTTATGTGGGACAACTTCTTTAGCCACATAAATATCAAAAAAGAAAACGTACACATCTTAAACGGAAACGCTGCAGACCTGGCAAATGAATGCGAAGAATATGAAAAAGCAATCAAAGCTGCCGGTGGAATCCGCCTCTTTATGGGTGGAGTTGGCTGCGACGGACACATTGCCTTCAACGAACCGGGCTCTTCTCTTGCAAGCCGCACCCGTGAAATGGCCCTTACCCAGGACACAATCATTGTAAACAGCCGCTTCTTTGACCACGACGTAAACAAGGTTCCAAAGACAGCCCTTACAGTTGGAGTTGGCACAGTCTGCGATTCAGACGAAGTTATGATTTTGATTACAGGCCACAACAAGGCAGTTGCACTCAAGCACGCTGTAGAAGAAGGCATCAGTCAGATGTGGACTGTAAGCGCACTTCAGATGCATCCGAATGCTGTAATCGTTTGCGACGACGATGCAACAGACGAGCTTAAGGTTGGAACAGTTAAATACTTTAAGGATATTGAAAAAAACAATTATAACAACGAAGTTTAATCAATAATTCCATAGTATTGATGCAGTATTACATTATCCAGGTGGCTACAGGACGCGAACAGGCTTTTATTGATAACCTCAAGAAACTGGAGCCAGACCTGGCACGGGCACACAACTTTATCTATCTCACGCGAGAACTGAATATCCGCAGGAAGGGAATCTGGCGCAAAGAACTGCAGCCGGTGTTTCCTTCCTATATAATAATGCAGACAACTCAAGTTATAGATGCAAAAACAATTCAACTATTAAAGGCACAACCCGACTTTTACCATTTTCTTAAGAGCAATACTCAGATTACTCCTCTGGCAGGAACCGACCTTGAAATAATTCAGCATTTTCTGGGATTAGGTCCGCGCATTGGTCCAAGTCTTGTCCGCTTTGATGAGGATGACCGCATTGTTGTTATAGAAGGTCCGCTCAAGGGCATAGAAGGCAGCATCATAAAGGTAGACCGCCGTAAACAGCGTGCAAAAATCCGCGTAGACTTTGCGGGAAGCGCACACACTATGGACTTGAGCTTTGAGGATATAGAAAGAACGTCCTCTACTTAATCAGCGCTTCCACTACGCTGGCAGCAGGTGCAATTTCCGGAATATCAAGACTATCTACGTCACCAGCATCTACTGCGCGGCTTGTTTCTTCCTGCATAGGGATACGGGCCAAAACCGGAATATTAAAGCCTTTTGCAATTTCATCTATATTACTCTTGCCAAATACAGTAATTTCTTTTCCGCAGTCAGGACATTTTACATAACTCATGTTTTCTACAATGCCAAGAATAGGAATATTCATCATGTTGGCCATGTTTACGGCTTTTTCTACAATTACACGTACAAGCTGCTGAGGCGAGCTTACAACAATAATTCCATCAACCGGCAGCGACTGGAAAACTGTAAGAGGTACATCGCCTGTTCCTGGAGGCATGTCTACAAACATAAAATCGACATCCTTCCATATAACATCAGACCAGAACTGCTTAACAGCACCCGCAATTACAGGACCACGCCAGATAACAGGATCGTTTTCGTTCTGAAGCAAAAAGTTCATAGACATAAGCTGAATGCCACTTGGAGTTACAACCGGGTTCAAAGCATCCTGTCCTTCCACAGCCTGAGCACGCTCGTCGCCTACCCCAAAACTTTCCGGAATAGAAGGCCCCGTAATATCAGCATCCAAAATTGCAGTCTTGAATCCGTCCTTATTTACGCGC
>JAEEGK010028686.1_pt1 | contig 11153 bp, 8 predicted proteins | sample 8958771 | NCBI WGS metagenome assembly JAEEGK01 (sample SAMN16246547, study PRJNA631951) | gut metagenome | biome: gut microbiome; feature: rumen; material: SC-attached | host: Bos | place: Iran: Karaj | collected 2018-10 | reverse complement strand
CAAACTCTGGTGCAAAGAAGAGATTCTCTTTCACTGGAACAGGTAAGGTAAAGAGACGTCATGCCTTCCACAGTCACATTCTGACAAAGAAGACCAAGAAGCAGAAGCGCAACTTGGTAGGTACAACTATCGTTGATCCTAGCAACATGAAGCAGGTTCGTGATCTGTTGTGTCTCCGTTAAACCTATTGTCTAACATTTAAAAGAAGTAAGAATTATGCCAAGATCAGTAAATCACGTTGCATCAAGAGCAAAGCGTAAGAGAATTTTGAAGCTTACCCGCGGTTACTTCGGTGCCCGCAAGAATGTTTGGACAGTAGCAAAGAACACATGGGAGAAGGGTTTGACCTACGCCTATCGTGATCGTCGCAACAAGAAGCGCAACTTCCGCAGCCTGTGGATCCAGCGTATCAACGCTGCCGCTCGCCAGGAGGGTATGAGCTACTCAGTTCTGATGGGTAACCTCGCTAAGGCAGGTATCGAGATTAACCGTAAGGTTCTCGCTGACCTCGCTATGAACAATCCCGAGGCTTTCAAGGCCATCGTAGAGAAGGTAAAGTAAATTAAACGACTTACCAAGTCTTAAAATAAAACCCCTGCCAATTGGCGGGGGTTTTACTTTTGTTAATCCTTAAACTTAAACAGATGTACAAAGCCTGTGGTTTTGAACACGTCGTACACATTAGGCTGCAGGCCATGGATGAATATTTCGCAGTGGTTGATCCAGCCCTGCTGGGCGATGTGCATCAGTATTCGCAGACCGCTCGACGATATGTATTCGAGCTGGGTGCAGTCAATTACTATTTCTTGCTCAAAGTAGTCGTACAGCGGCCTAACTTCTCTTTCGGCGGCTGTTGATACCGATGTGTCCAAGCGCCCTATCAGTATCAGTGTTACCTGGCGCTCGCCTGTTTTCTCGATTTTAATTTCCATCTCTATCTCTTCTCTTTATTTTTATTTCTCAATTATTTTCTGCATGGTGAGTATGTTCTCATCATTCTTGCGCTCGTAGCTGATATGGTCCATATAGTGACGCATCAGATGGATACCCAATCCGCCCTCAACGCGCTGCTCGGCTTGCTGCTCAACATCTACTTCGGCTGCCTTGGTGGCATCAAAGGGCATACCTTTGTCGTGGAGTATAAATGTCAGCATCAAGTCGTTAGCCTCGGCCTCCAGTATAATATGACTTGGTTCGCGGTCGGGGTAAGCGTATTTCATGACGTTCACCACAGCCTCTTCAACAGCCAGGGTGGTATAGGTTGTTGCCGTCTCGTTCATCTCGAGGTCTTGGCAGATGCTGTTCACGAATGCTGTCAGCTCAACTACCTCTTCTACATCGTTGCCTAATGTGAGGCAGCGGTGATAGAGACTGCCGTAGGCAGGTTGGGGGAGGTATCTGATAGCCATCAGTGAAATGTCGTCGTTTTGTGGCGTGTCGCCCACAAAGTTCTGTGCTGTTTCAAAATGCTGATGTGCATATTGACGCGCATCCAAATGCAAATCGGCCAGTCGGTTGGCTCTGTTACTGATGCGATCGCGACCAAACTGTTCGTGGTTGGCCGTCTCGGCCTCGGTATAACCGTCGGTATACATAAACAGTATCTCGTTGCGATCCATGAGTATGGTCTGATTGGTGTACTCCCACTCTGGGCGCAAACCCAATGGTATGTTATTATCTACATAAATAAAGCGTGCCAGTGTGCCTACCAGCATGGGGGGCTCGTGACCGGCATTGCTGTAGTTCAGTTGGCCTGTCTTCAGGTCGAGTACGCCTAAGAAGAGAGTAACGAACATGTACGAGTCGTTGGTGTCGCATAAAGTCTTGTTCATGCGACTGATAATGTTACTGGGATCAGTATCCAGCATCGCCTCGCAACGGAACAGTGATATGGTTTCGGCCATCATCAATGCTGCAGGTACGCCCTTGCCGCTCACGTCGCCAATGCAGAAGAACAGCTTGTTGTCGTGCATCAGGTAGTCGTATAGGTCGCCGCCTACCTCCTTGGCCGTTACTATCTCACCGTAGATGTCAACATCTGGGCGCTCGGGGTAGGGAGGATATTTCTTGGGAAGCATCGACTGCTGTATGTGACTGGCAATCTTCAACTCCTGCTCGATACCTGCCTTCTGGGCTGTGGTTTTTCTCAACTGGTCGATGTTGCGTATCAGGGCGCGACTCAGGAAGAAGATAACTATCAGACCAAAGAGCATAACAGCCAGAATGATGGCGCCAAGCACGTTGCCCTGATGGTTAATTATGGCCTCGGGTACAACAATCACTACTGTCCACTCGGCATATTTCACAAACGAGTAGAACAATACTGAGCTCACACCGTCTTTGGTAATCTTACAGCTACCGCTCTCATGGTTTCTCATGTGGTTGGCCACTTCGTCATCTGCAGTGTCGGCTGTTTGGGATGCAACCTCCTGGAAAGTGGTTTTCAGAATAAGATCCTCGTTGGGATGAATGAGATAGGTACCATCGTTATCGAGTACAAAGCTGTACGATTTTTCCTTAAATCCCTTTTCAAAACGCTCATGGTTTTGGGCGTCAATACGCTTGTGGCGCAATCGGAGCCACTCCAGCGACACATCGGCACCCAGCATGGCCACCTTATTACCATTCTTATCGTGAATGTGTGTCATATAAGTGGTGGTAAGCTGTTGCGATGCAGCCTGATCGAAGTAAGGCGGTGTCCAATCGCCTTCATCGCGTTCATAAGCTGTTTGGTACCAGGGGTGCGTCAGGAAATCGGGATGATCCTCGTTCATCTGCTTACCCTTGATAACGCCGTCCGAATCGCGCCAGGCATATATCTCGAAGTAGTGTCCACGCTGTGGGTAGAAGTCGGGTTCAAATATCAGGCGACAGCTCGACATGTATTTGTTAAGCTTTACCATTTGCTCCAAATGTGCCTGCAACTTGTCGGGATTGTCGAGATCGTTCTCAATCACACTAGTGTTATTGATGGCTGCCACATACACGTCGGACAGCACACCACGTATTTTCTCGTTGGCGTGCAGCATAATACCCTCGTAACGCGATTCAACCTCGCGTGCGGTAGAGTTACGTGTAATGACAAATACAAAGCTCATAATGGTGGCCCACATGACTAACAGTACCACCATGATGATTAAGCTTAGTTTGTATGCAGATGCTTTCTTCATTATTCTTCCTTTTATTTTTTATTCATTCCAATTTTGTTTTAGGAGCGATGTTGGCAACAAAGGTACGTTTTTTTAGTAAAACAGCCAAATTTTTATTGTTTTTTTACAAAAAAATAGTCGGATTCTGAGAGCAGAAATACTAAAAAATACAATTATTTCTTGTTTATATCACCAAAAACATGTAATTTTGTCGCAGTTATTAAAAATTACCAATATGAATAAGAACGAGAAATTTGTAATTACTATTAATCGAGAAGTAGGAAGTGGTGGACGTACCGTAGGCCGTAAACTGGCTGAAAAGCTCGGTGTGAAATATTGTGATAAGTCTGTTATCAACGGACTGACTCAGCGTTTTGGTCTCTCTGTTGAAAAGATTGAGGAGATTAAGGCACAGAAGAAGACATGGTGGAATGAGATTACCACCTATTATAATACATTGGTAAATAGTGCCTCTTTGCCTATGGAAGCTGAGGTGAAGCTTGATAATGCCAGTCTTTTCGAAACCGAGAAACGTATTCTGCTTGAGTTAGCCGAGCAGACATCGTGCGTGGTGGCAGGTCGTACGGGCTTTATGGTCTTCCGTGACCATCCTAACCGTATCAACGTTTTCATTCAAGCCTCGACCGCCCATCGTATCCAGCGCATTATGTGTCGCCAGAATGTCAACGAGCAGGAGGCACGCAACATTATAGCCCAGCTTGATGCCAGTCGTGAAACTTACATCAAGAAGTTCGAGGATACGTCGCGCTATGATACCCGTAACTATCAGCTCGTTATTTCGATGGACGGTCTGACCGAAGATGATGCCGTTGACATCATCTTGGATTATATCAATCGTACCAGTAAGTAGCTATCATTGCCTCAATACTGGTGCCATGGGCTATAGGCCTTTCATGGACAGAGAGATGCGCTGACGACGGTGATCAACCTCGGTTACGCGTACTTGTACGTGCTGGTGAAGCTTAACCACGTCGAGTGGGTGAGCAATACGGCGGTTGGCCATTTGCGAGATGTGTACCAAACCGTCGTGATGCACACCAATATCTACAAAGGCTCCAAAGTTGGTGATGTTGGTAACAATACCGGGTAGCACCATGCCCTCAACCAAATCGTCGATGGTACTAACGTTCTTGTCAAATTCGAAAGCCTCAAGCTGCTGGCGTGGGTCGCGCCCAGGCTTTTCTAGTTCGGCCATAATATCGGTAAGTGTAGGCATACCCACATCGGCTGTTACGTAGCGGGGCAACTCCAGAGCTTCGCGCTTTTCCTTGTTATGAATAAGGTCGGCTACGGTGCAGCCCTGATCTTTGGCCATTTGCTGCACAATAGGATAACTCTCAGGGTGTACAGCGGTGCCGTCAAGCGGGTTCTTGGCGTTGTGGATACGCAGGAATCCAGCACACTGCTGATAAGCTGAGGGACCCAATCGGGGAACTTTAAGAAGCTGGGCACGCGAGGTAAAAGCACCATGTTCGCGGCGATAGTCAATAATGTTTTTGGCCAGTGTGGCGCCCAGTCCACTCACGTACATCAACAGGTGCTGCGAGGCTGTGTTCAAATCTACGCCTACCAGGTTTACGCAACTCTCTACGGTTTGGTCGAGAGAATGCTTCAGCTTAGTCTGATCTACATCGTGCTGATATTGGCCTACACCGATGCTCTTAGGATCGATTTTTACCAGTTCGGCCAGTGGATCCATCAGTCGTCGACCAATAGAAACGGCACCACGAACGGTTACATCCTCATTGGGGAATTCATCGCGAGCCACTTTCGAGGCAGAATAAACTGAGGCACCAGCTTCGGAAACAACAAAGACCTGTGGGGTGGGAGCATTTTTGTCATCAGCTTTCGCTTTGGAAGATTTTGAATCTGCTGCAACATTGTATTTACCAGCGAGTACATCTTTTACAAAACTATCTGTTTCGCGACTGGCGGTACCATTACCAATAGAGATGGCTTCTATCTGAAATTTCTGAATCAGGCGCTGCAGGGTGATAGCGGCCTCAGTACGTTTGTTTACAGGTGGGTGGGGCATAATCACATCGTGGTGCAGCAGGTTGCCTTGGGCATCTAAGCATACTACTTTGCAACCAGTACGAAAACCAGGGTCGATACCCAATACGCGCTTCTGACCTAATGGGGCGCCTAACAACAGTTGGCGTAGATTTTCGGCAAATACGTGGATAGCTTCTTCATCGGCCTTTTCTTTACTTTGTGCGGCAAACTCGGTTTCGATAGCTGGTTTCAACAAACGTTTGTAACCATCGTCGATAGCCTCGGCTACCAAGCGGCCGCATGGGGTGTTACCATAAACATAGTGGTGCTTCAGGCGCTCAAGGGCTTCATCATCGTTGGGCGAAATACTGATGCGTAAGATACCCTCTGATTCGCCTCGGCGCATGGCCAGCAGACGGTGGGACGAACAACGTTTTAGTGGTTCGCTCCAGTCAAAATAGTCGCTATATTTGGCTGCTTCGTCGCTATTGGCCTTGGCTTTTACCACTTTAGAGGTGATAACAGCTTGGCGGGTAAAGGCATTACGTAGCTGTTGGCGTGATTTCTCGTTTTCGCTTACCACCTCGGCAATAATGTCCTGAGCCCCTTTGATGGCGCTTTCTACGCTGTCCACATCGCCCTTTGCAAACTTGGCTGCAGCTGCTTCTGGATCACGCTCGCGTTGTTTCATCAGCAGCAGAGCCAGTGGCTCCAGCCCTTGTTCACGGGCCACTTGTGCGCGGGTGCGACGTTTAGGCTTGTAGGGTAGGTAGATATCCTCGATTTCGGTGGCATCCCAGCACTGATTAATGCGCTCTTGGAGTTCGGGTGTCATCTTATCAAGGTCGGTGATGGTTTTGATAACTGTTTCCTTGCGTTTCTGTATATCGAGCAGCTTCTCGTAACGGTCGCTGATAGCAGCTATCTGTACCTCATCCAGTCCGCCTGTACGCTCTTTGCGGTATCGGGCAATAAAGGGTATGGTGCAGCCCTCGTCGAGCAAAGCTAACGTGGCTTCAACGAACTTCTGACTGATGCCTAATTGTGTGGCAATTTGACAGGAAAAAACGTTCTTTTGCATAAATATAAGTAGTAATTACGTTAATTTGTGTGCAAATATAGTGATAAATCGTGAGAAATGTGTATTTTTGCAGTTCGAAAATGAAAAGATTAATGAGAAAAGGGATAATTTTAGCGGTAATCATGCTGATTGGCACCATTTGCAGCGTGCAAGCACAAGATAACGCCAACAGCCGACAGGCACGCCGCATTTTTAACAATGCCTACCAGCAGGTGTTTGGTGAACAGGGCGCTACGTTGCACTACGATGTGAATATTACTGGCATTTATAAAACCCGAGGCACCATCTGGTACAAAGGCAAGAAGAGTAAGTTCGATGAAGCGAGAATGACCTCGTGGAATGATGGCAAATACGTGTACACCTTTAAGAAAAAGAAACGTGAGGTGGAGCTGCACACAGCCAAGAACAATAAGAGTGATAAGTATTCGCAGAAGTTTAAGTTTGAGCCCGAAAACTATAACTACAGTATAGCTGAGGCCGATAATGGACTGCTGGTTACATTAAAGCTCATAAAGGGACGCAAAGGTATGAAGGAGATACACGCCATGCTGGAGCGTAAAACCTATCATCCGATAAGTGTACGCATTAAAATCGCTTTTATATGGACTACCATTAAGATTAGCGACTTTCAGAGCGGAGGCATAACCGATGAGATGCTGCGTTTCCCCAAAGAGCAGTTTAAGGATTATAAATTTGTTGACAAGCGATGATATCAGTAGAAGGACTGAAAGTTGAATTTGGCATAAAACCCTTGTTTGATGGCGCCAGTTTCGTCATTAACGACAAGGACCGCATAGCCCTTGTGGGCAAAAATGGAGCTGGTAAATCTACCATGCTCAAAATACTGTGTGGACAGCAGAAACCTACCGCAGGCACTGTTAGTGTGCCTAACGATACAAAGGTGGGCTACCTGCCACAGGTCATGATTTTGCAGGACGATACCACCGTTCGTGAAGAAGCACAGAAAGCTTTTGCTGATAACACTCGTATGAAGGAGCGCCTGGATAAGATGAATCAGGAACTTGCTGAACGTACCGATTACGAGAGCGAGAGCTACATGCAGCTGATTGAGAAATATACTACCGAGCACGAGCGCTATATGATGATGGGTGCTGAGAACTATGAAGCCGAGATAGAGCGTACGCTCACCGGTCTGGGCTTTGAGCGTAGTGATTTCGAGCGTCCCACATCTGAGTTCTCGGGTGGTTGGCGTATGCGTATCGAGCTGGCCAAAATCTTGTTGCAGAAACCCGATGTATTGCTCCTCGACGAGCCTACCAACCATCTGGATATTGAATCAATCCAGTGGCTGGAGCAGTTCTTGGCGCAGAGCTCGAGTGCTGTAGTGCTAGTAAGTCACGACCGTGCCTTTATTAATAATGTGTCGAACCGTACGCTCGAGATATCGTGTGGTAAGGTAATCGACTATAAGGTGAAGTACGATGAGTACGTAGTTTTGCGTAAGGAACGTCGCGAACAGCAGTTAAGGGCTTACGAGAACCAGCAGAAGGAAGTAGCTGAGATGAAGGCGTTTATAGAGCGCTTCCGTTATCAGGCTACCAAGGCTGTACAGGTGCAGCAGAAAGTAAAACAGCTGGAGAAAATTGTGCCCATCGAAATTGACGAGGTAGATAATTCGGCCATGCACCTGAAGTTCCCTCCCTGTTTGCGAAGTGGTGATTATCCTGTGATCTGCGACGAGGTACGCAAGGATTATGGTGCGCATACAGTATTCGACCATGTGTCGCTTACTATCAAGCGCGGTGAGAAAGTGGCCTTTGTGGGTAAGAACGGTGAAGGTAAATCAACACTTGTGAAATGTATTATGGGCGAAATCCCCTTTACAGGTAACCTGAAGGTTGGTCATAATATCCAGATAGGCTATTTTGCCCAGAATCAGGCGCAGTTGCTGGATGAGAACCTGACTGTGTTCCAGACCATCGACTATGTGGCAAAGGGCGAGGTCCGCTTGAAGATTAATGATATCCTGGGTGCCTTTATGTTTGGCGGTGAGGAGAGTGATAAGAAGGTGAAGGTGCTGAGTGGTGGTGAACGTAGTCGACTGGCAATGATCCGTTTGCTGCTGGAGCCTGTAAACCTGTTGATTCTCGACGAGCCTACCAACCACTTGGATATGCCTTCGAAGGATGTACTGAAAGAGGCCATCAAAGCCTTCGACGGTACAGCTATCATTGTGAGCCACGACCGTGAGTTCCTGGATGGACTGGTAACCAAAGTCTATGAGTTTGGAGGTGGTAAGGTACGCGAACATTTGGGCGGTATCTACGACTTCCTGAGAACAAAAAAGATTAACGACCTTAATCAGTTGGGTTCGCAGCCGCAGATGATGGCAGCTCCCAAGGCTGCCACCAAAGCTGCTGCAACTACAACATCGAGTGCATCGCCATCGGTTACCCCTGAGGGTGAGGCTGTGCTTCAGAAAACCCTGAGCTATGCCGAGCACAAGGAACTTCAGAAACGTAAGAACCGTTTGGAAAAGGCTGTTAAGCAGTATGAAGCCAAGATTGAGCAGCTGGAGCAGCGCCTGAAGGAACTGGACGAGCTGCTGATGCAGCCTGAAAACGCTTCGGATATGACGATGGTAACCGAGTACACCGACATTAAGCGTGACTTGGATGAAGAGGTGGAGCGTTGGGAGAAAGCAAGCGAAGAATTAGAATCATTAACACAATAAACTCTAAAAAACAATGAAAAGATTTTTAACAATGATGACAATGGCATCTGTCTCAATGATGATGATGGCTCAGACTGAGCTGGGATCAGGCTTGAACGAGGCCGACTTTAACAAGAATGTGCGTCCGGGTGACGACTTCTATGAGTATGCCTGTGGTGGTTGGATGAAGAACAACCCACTGCCAGCAGCTTATTCGCGCTATGGTAGTTTCGACCGTTTGCAGGAAGACAACGACAAGCGCATTAACGGTATCCTGAAGGAGCTGCAGAGCAACACTTATGCTAAGGGTACTATCGAGCAGAAACTGAGCGATCTTTATAAGTTGGCTATGGACTCTACACGTCGTAATAAGGAAGGTGTAGCTCCTGTTATGCCACTTATTAAGAAACTTGAGGCTGCTAAAAGTGTTAAGCAGTTGCTGGCTATCCAGCTTGAGCAGGCTCCTTATGGCGAGCAGGAGTTCTTCTATGCTGGCTTCGCTGCCGACGAGAAGAACGCCACGCAGAACATTCTGAGTATTTATCAGAGTGGCCTGACACTCGGTCAGAAGGAGTACTATCTGGATAACGATAAGGCTACAGCCGGTATTCGCGAGGCATTCAAGAAGCATGTGGTAAAAATGTTCCAGCTGTTTGGTTTCAGCAAGAGCGCTGCTACCAAGAAGATGCAGAACGTTATGAAGGTTGAGACTGCACTTGCTAAGGTTAGTAAGAGTCGTACCGAGCTGCGCGATCCTGAGGCTAACTACAACAAGATGACTCTGAAGGAGTTCGAGGCTAAGTATCCTAACCTGCCTTTGGTTAAGGTGATGAACGCTAAGGGCATCGACACTAAGTTCCTGCAGGAGATGGTTGTTGGTCAGCCCGACTTCCTGGAAGGTGCTAACAAGGTTGTAGGCGCCCTGAAGCCTGCTGAGTATCGCGACGTGCTGGAGTGGAGCCTTGTTGAGGGTTCGGCTAACTATCTGAACGATGCTGCTGCAGCTGAGAGCTTTGATTTCTATGGTAAGATTAAGGCTGGTCGCAAGGAGAATCATCCTCTGTGGAAGCGTAGCACTGGTCAGGTTGAGCGTGTGATGGGTGAGGCTCTTGGTAAGATTTATGCCGAGAAGTACTTCCCCGAGGCTGCTAAGCAGCGTATGCTTACTCTGATTAAGAACCTGCAGATTGCTCTTGGTGAGCGTATTGCTGCCCAGGATTGGATGGACGACAGTACTAAGGTTAATGCCCTGCTGAAGTTGAATACATTCTATGTAAAGGTGGGTTATCCTGATAAGTGGACCGACCTCTCTAAGCTGGAGATTGATCCTGCTAAATCTTTTTACGATAACATGCAGGCTTGCGCTAAGTTCTGGAATGCTCACAACATTGAGCATACAGTAGGTAAGCCCGTGGATCGCGACGATTGGCACATGACACCACAGACTGTGAATGCTTACTATAATCCAACTACAAACGAGATTTGCTTCCCCGCAGGTATTCTGCAGTATCCCTTCTTTGATATGACTGCTGATGATGCCTTTAACTATGGTGCTATCGGTGTAGTAATCGGTCATGAGATGACTCACGGATTTGATGATCAGGGTCGTCAGTTTGATAAGGATGGAAATATGCACGACTGGTGGAAGGAAGCTGATGGAAAGAACTTTACAGAGCGTACTGATAAGTATGCCGATTTCTTCAGCGCTATCAAGGTGCTTCCCGACCTGAATGGTAATGGTCGTCTGACACTGGGTGAGAACCTGGCCGACCACGGTGGTCTGCAGGTAGCATGGACTGCTTATAAGAACGCTACCAAGCGCAATCCTCTTGGCGAGAAGAACGGTCTGACAGCCGATCAGCGTTTCTTCCACGCTTACGCAGGTGTATGGGCTGGTAACATTACTGAGGCCGAAATCCGCAACCGTACCAAGAGCGATCCTCACTCACTGGGTCGTTGGCGTGTAAATGGCGCGCTGCCTCACATCGACGCTTGGTACGAGGCCTTTGGCGTGAAAGAGGGCGACAAGATGTTTATTCCTAAGCAGGAACGCCTCGAATTGTGGTAAAATACATCAAAAAATATAGATTTTTGCCGTCGTAAATGTAAATTTACGGCGGTTTTTTTTGTTTGATTCATTTTTTTATTTAACTTTGCACCTAACTTAAGTTAAAATTCCAACAACGATGAACGATATTACACAAAACCCAGATCGAATAAGCCGAGGTGCCGA
>JAEEGK010028685.1_pt1 | contig 11154 bp, 7 predicted proteins | sample 8958771 | NCBI WGS metagenome assembly JAEEGK01 (sample SAMN16246547, study PRJNA631951) | gut metagenome | biome: gut microbiome; feature: rumen; material: SC-attached | host: Bos | place: Iran: Karaj | collected 2018-10 | reverse complement strand
ACTCTCGGTGGCGACATGCTCGGGACGGTGCTTTGGGTAACGATGGTAGTCCTCTGCCTTGCGGGCGCAATTGCATTTGTAACCGTCTACTCGCTTAGGCTCCGTAAACAGCGCCGTACGCTCGTGCTTAGCAATCAGGGAGGCGCCTGGAAGAGCGCCTCCCGTAAGATTCCGGGAGCGATGTTCGCCATTGGCATGGCTCTCTCGCTCGTGCCGCTCGTGCTGTTCCTTACGGGCACTCGCGGCTGGATTGAAATCCCCGTGACGCACACGAAAGTCGACATGCGCTTTACGCTCGGCAAGCATACGCTTACCGCTCCGATTTTGCACATTGCGGCAGTCGAGACTTTTGAATTCATTCATGATAACGCCAAAATCACCGAAGAACTGGTGAGTGATTTGGATGCCTTCTTGCCGAAGGATTTTGCGGCAGGCCGCGAGAATTCTCTTGAACTTCCGATGTACCGGAACGCTCCCACGCACGAATACAAGGCGAAAAAGCCTTACAACATCGTGTTCATTATGGGCGAATCGTTCAAGGGTCGCATTTTCAATAAGATGCTCGAAGGCGACACGACTGTGGCGCCGAATATATGGAAGCTCGCAAACGGCGGCTACTTCGAAAAAGATTCTGCCGGCAATTCGCTGGGTGGTGGCCTCTGGTTTAAGCATGCCTTTAGCGGCGGTTACCCCACGGTGCGTGGCACGATGGCGACCTACATGGGTTTCCCCTCGCACCCGAACCGCGATGTGCCGAGTTTCTATGCGGCAAACAAGTTTAAGGGGTGGCCTGAATTTTTGACAAATTATCAGCGTGCGTATGCAACGGTTTCGAACCCGATTTTTGACCATACGCTGCCCTTTATCGAAAAGTTCTTCGAAAAAGATTGGCACTTGATTGGCGAAGAACCGAGCGAGGGCACTGCAGACAGCTTGGGCGCAAGCCTTGCGATTGACGTGCTTGCCAAAATGCCGACCGATAAACCTTGGCAGATTTCCTTTAACACCATCGCATCGCATATTCCGTTCTACGGCTATCCCAGTGATTTTGCAGAAAAATCCGACGATGCCATGGCGCGCTACCGCAATGCGATTCGCTATACCGACAAGCAACTCGGCCGATTCTTTGATTCGCTTTCCAAGCGTCCCGATTTCAAGAATACGGTAGTCATTGTCTTGGGCGACCACGACACCCCTGTAGATTCTATCGATTACAGGGTGCCGCAACCGCTTGGCCTTTCGGCTTCGCAGATTTTCATTGGCATTTTCTCGGCAGATTCCGCCTTGTTTAACGGACTCGTTGTACGCGAAGATGTGGCATCGCAGCTGGATTTAGGCCCGACGATTTTCGACCTTGCGCAGGTACGTGAACCGAACCATTTCTGGGGTTATGACTTGCTCGCGCAGGAACGCCCTGCAGAACAGCCCTCGGTGTTCTTCTCGCAAAATGCATACTATATGGGCTTCCGTGATCACGTGCTTACGGGTGGCCTCGAAAACGAAGATGTTTACCGCGCCGGTGTCGGCGGCGAAAGCCCCTATGCGATTACAACCGATGCAAATGACCTTGCCTGGAAAAAGAAGGCGGTAGGCGCTGCGAAGGCGGTGCGCTCTGTGCTGCGAAATGACATTATGATGCCTTAGTGTCCTAGGTCCCAATTTTCTATATTGCGAGTAATTATGAGTAATCTGGAAGCAGACAGCAAGTTTTTAAAGAAGGCTGTGATTATCAATGTGGTGGGGGCGATCCTCAAGGTTTGCGGCCCGCTTTTGACTTTTTTGATGGCGCGTGTTTTTGGCGCCGCTGAATTTGGCATTTTTGTTTCTGCGCAAACGCTCCTTTTGACTATTGCCCACTCGGCAACGCTTGGGCTCGATAAGGGCCTGTATTGGTATCTCCCGCAAAACAAGCTGAATAACCGTCCGGCTTATGACGGCATCATGAATTCCTTCTGGGTGTCGGCTCTGATTGCGCTGTTCTGCTCGCTCGTGATTTTTGTGGGCTCCTTTACGCCCTACATTTCCAAGGAACTGCCTTGGTATGGAATTTCGCTTTTGTTCTACGTGGGCACATTCGTCTTTAGCACCGCTTCCGAAGGCAATCGCCGCCCGCAAAATGCGGTGTTCGTGAATTCTTTCCTTACGGTAACGCTTGCCCCGGGTGTGTCGATTGCGCTACACTTCCTGGATATTCCCCATGCGCTTCCGTTGGGCTTGTTTGTAGGCCAGATGGCTGGATTCATTGTGCATTTTGTGCTGGTGCGCCGTCAGTTCCCCGACATGCCGCTTCACCCGGCCTTGCGCGTGCCCATGGTTCTTTTGAAGTATTCGCTTCCGCTGGGCTTTGGTGAATTCGTAGCGTCTTTCTTGATTCGTTCTGCCCTCTGGATGGTCATGCTGTTCCTTGGTCCCGAAAAGGCGGGCGCCTTCGGTATCATGGTGACGATTTCGAATGCTCTCCAGACGATTCACGTGGGCTTTACACCGATTTTGACTCCGGTTGTTGCCGGCATGGAAAAACAGCGCTTGAGCACGGACTTGAAATTCGTCTATAGCTATTGCGTGTTCATGGTGACGCTGATCCAACTTTTGATCGGTTTCTTTATCGTCTTGTTCCCGAGCGAAATCCTGAGCATTGCGGGTAAGGACTTTATTGTGCAGCCCGAAGCTTTGGGTATTTTGCTCTTGGTGCACTTGGGTACCGGATTTGGCGGACTTTCCGTACTTGTTTTGAAGGGTATGGGCAAAAGCCTTTACACGTTGATTATGGATACGATTTCCCTTGGCTTGACGCTTGGGATGGGCTATCTGTTGATTCCGAGATTCGGCCTTGTGGGGGCGGCGCTTGCCATGCTGAGCTCTACGCTGTTCTCTGCAATCGTCAATAACGGTTACCTTTACAAAATGGGCTTTAGGCTTTATTCGTCCAAGCTTATTTCGCAGGTGCTTTGGATTGTGGCCCTGGTTGCATTCTATATTGCCGTGAATACAGGGAAGTTGCCCATGGTGTTATGGCAAAAGATTGTTGCGTATTTGGTGATTGTGGGCCTGCTTGGCCTTTACTGGAAACTCGTAAAGAAGTATTTTTCTGCAAGCGCTATTTCAAACAAAAAGTAAAAGACTATGATTCCCAAGAAAATTCATTACATTTGGCTTTCTAACGATCCGCTGCCGAAACTTCCTCAGCTGTGTATTGAAAGCTGGAAACGTCATTGTCCGGATTACGAAATTATCCATTGGGACATGGCCAAGTGCGAACAGATTATCAAGAACGTTCCGTTCGTCCGCGAAGCGGTTGAACTCCGTAAGTGGGCTTTCGCCAGCGACTACATTCGCCTTTATGCGATTTCAACCGAGGGCGGTATCTACTTGGACAGCGATGTTTACTTGTACCAGAGTTTTGACAGGTTCCTCGACCACCGCTACTTTACGAATATCGAATTTACGTCTCATTTCAAGAGAAATAAATCCTGGAAAAAGCTGAACGAAGACGGCACCAAAAAGAACATGGACGAAATTCCTCTTCCGGGTCTTGCTTTCCAGGCTGCCATTTTCGGTGGTGAGGCCAATCACCCGTTCCTGAAAAAGTGCATGTCGTACTACGAAAATCAAAAATTCGTTTTGCCGAACGGTAAACTGAATATCGAAAATATCGCTCCGTTTGTTTATGCGCACATGGCAATGGACTTTGGCTTTGTCTATAAGAACCAAATGCAGAACTTGAAAGACGATATGGCCATTTACCCGAGCAAGATATTCTTGCCCAGTTGCGACGATGTCGATTACAAACCCGTGGCCATTCATGTTACCAGCGGAAGCTGGCGACCGCTGTCCCACAGAATCGGGCGCTTCTTTAGGCGCTTGCCGATTATCATCCAAAAGTCTTTCAAGCCCAAGCAGACGATTGATGATGTCTTGAATAGTTACGAATCTAAAAAAGCAATAGAATTCTAATACACCTTTTTATTGAAATCCTGATATGGCTACAAAAAAGACGATTCCCGAAAGATTTTCTAATTGGTACATTCCCCTCATTTGCAAGCACCAGTACAAGGCTCTTGCCTTTTACCTGATTCTTGCGGTGTTTTTTGCCATTCCTATCTTGTTTAAGCCAGGCCTTAAACTGGATGCGGATCTTTCGCACTTGTTGCCTCAGGATACTCCCAGCGTAAAGGCGCTCGAAGAATCATACTTGCGCTTTGGTTCTACCGACAAGTTCATGATCGCAATCCAGAGCGAAGACCTGAACTTGGTGGTGACCCTGCAAGATTCTATTGCCGAATACATCCACAAGAATTGGGAAGGCGATTTCGTTTCGACTCAGGTCGATAACGACAACCAGTTCTTCAAGGATAATGCATTGCTTTACTTGCCGGTAAAGCATTTGGAAAACATTCGCGATAACCTGGAAGATTTGCAGCTTGAAATCGGCCGCAAGAATGGTCCGCTTGTTGTGGATTTGCTGAGCGGTGATTCTGCGGCAGTCGCTGATTCTACGAATGCTTCTGCAGGTGCCGCGCCTGCGAAAAAGAAACGCGTGTGGTTCGATGAAAACTTGCCGCAAGAATTGGGACTCCCTGATGAAGCGGTGAGTGCCTTTGACGCATTCTTCAAGAAATCCAAGGGCGACACAATCGATGCGAAGGCCGCCTCGAACGAAGAAGTGGAATGGGATTCCAAGTCGACGATTCCTTCTGAACTCAAGAACCGCCTGATTGGTTCCCCGCGTCCGGATAGTACCGGGAAGATTCTCTACAACGGCGTGGTGAATGCGAAGCTCATCAAGCCTTCTACCGACTATGAGTTCGTGACGCATATTTTGGCCCGCACCGATTCCTTGCTTGCCTATTTCAGCAGCAAGACATACCCGGTGCCGACCCGCTTTACTGTCGAAGGTACCTACGAGGGCCTCAAGGAAGTGGATGAAGTCGCGAACGATTCCGTTTTCTCCTTCGCCATCAGCCTGGTGCTTATCATCTTCCTCACCATATTCTTCTTCAGAAGCGTAAAGGGCCCGATTTTGGTGACTGCTTCGGTGCTGTACGCCTGCCTCCCGACGCTTGCGTTTACGGCCCTGTTCTACGGAAAGCTGAACCCGTTCACGGTGTTTGTCGCCTCCATCATTCTGGGCATCGGTATCGACTACTCGATTCACATTTTGGGCACTTCGCAGAAACTTTTGCACAAATACGCCACCCTTGAAGAAGTGCTGGAACACGCCCAGAGGAAGATGCTCAAGCCCTTCTTGCTCGCAAGCTTCACGACGATTGCAGCTTTCTTGACTCTTCTCGCTGCGCACTTCCGTGGGTTCTATGAGTTCGGCGTGGTGGCCTCCGTAGGCGTATTTTTCAGCATGCTTACCTCTGTGCTTGTGCTCCCCGTCTTTATCAAGTGCATGGGTGGTATCCCGAAGGCTCCGGAAAATTCCCTGTTGCCCAAGTCCTGGGACGAGGCGAAAATCCTCAAGTTCTTCAAGTATGCGGCCTTTGCGAGCTTTGCGCTCGGTGCAGTTTCCATTTGGTTTGCACAGGATGTGGACTTCGAACACAACCTCCGTAACCTGCGTCGCGTCTCGACGAACGTATCGGCCTCGAAGAACAAGATTTCTACGAAGGTGACGCGTGCTACGGGCAAGGCGGTAACGTCGACACCGGCCGCCGTGATGGGAAGCAAGCCCGAGCAGCTCGACAAGCTTTATGACACGCTGATGGTGCGCCTGCACGTGGAACACGATTCGACGCTCGGCAGTTTCCTTACGCTAAAGAGTTTTGTGCCGCCGCAGGATTCACAGAAGCAGCGCCTTGAGGTAATTGAAGAAATCCGTGAACTTGCCGAGGCCCGCGTGTTTGACCGCGCCGAAGGCGAGGATTCCGTGAATATCGCGAACCTCCGCAAGCTTTCTGCGGTCGAGAACACGTTTACCGCCGAAGATGTCCCGAGCTGGACGCTTGACCTGTTGCGTGAAAAGGACGGCAGCTACGGGAAGATTGGCTTTATCTACGGTGACTTCCCGAGCTGGGATGCCCACGCCTTGCATCGCTTCCAGGAACGCTATGGTCACTGGAACTTTGACGGCGAAGACCTGCGCACGTTCTCCTCGCAGTTCATTCTTTCTGACGTAATCGACTCCGTGAAGAAGGATAGCTTCAGGCTTGCGCTGGTGATTATCCTCGTGATTTTCGGTACGCTCGTAATATCGTTCCGCAAACCGAAACTCTTCCTCGCGGGCTGCGTGTCGTTCGGCATGGGAACGCTTTTGACCCTCGGGCTGCTCGGCCTCCTGACGGACCTGTTCGAGTTCGGGAAGATAAGCATCTACAACGTGATTGTTATCCCGATGGCGCTCGGTATCGGAATCGACTCCACGATTCACATGATTACCTCGTGGATGAGCGACAAGAACCTGACGCTCCGTCAGTTGATGGATACCACCGGCCGTAACGTGATGGCAAGTTCCACCACGACGATTGCAGGCTTTGTCGGGTTCCTGTTCACGACACACCGTGGACTCAAAGGTATTGGCGACCTCGCTTGCATTAGCATTGCGATGTTCCTTATCACGAGTGTCATTTTTACAATGTACCTTTGTGGTTCTTGGTTGAAGAGAAAATAAGCCTCGTTATAAGCGTTGCATAGCGGCGTTCTATAGTTTGAATTTTGTTTAGGAGGACCATTATGTTAAAATATTGTTCAGCTTTGCTCTTGCTTTGTGGGCTGGTGGCGTGTGCTACCGACCCGGAACCTGCGGATCTCATGCCCGAAGAACTCCGCGACTTGACTCCCATCATGCAGTTCAAGGGGAATCCCATTCCCGAAGAATGTTACGACGGAGAGCATGTCACCTCCAATATTACCGAAAACACGGGGAAGACTTTTTGGCGGATGTACTGCCACTTCTACTACGAAAATTACAGTGAGTTGTACAGTGCTATCGAAGAAATGGGCTGGGAATACGACGAAGAAGAAGGTGTTCGGGGCGATTGTGGCCCGAAACACGAATACACTAGGACTGTTGGGCACAGAAAGTTGCACCTGTACGTAAAGACATGTGATGAGGAAGAGTTGTTTGTGTCCGACAACCGCTTCCTATTCCATGTGGAATACAACTAAGCGCTTGCCCGTTACTTCTTTTTTTGTATTTTCTTCTACATGAAGAGAAAATATCTTATTCTAGTTGCGGCGTTGTTCGCTGTTCCGGCTCTTGCTGAAGAGTCTATTCCCCAGGAACGTTTTGTTGTTGAAGTGGGTGGCGGTTTTGCGACTTACTCCAGCCTTACTGTTCTGGGTGGGGCGATGGAAGGTTTTGATTATTGCAATAATGGGAAATGTGACGCACCCGACGAAGTTGACTATGAATCGAATTATGCGGTAACGAGCATCGGCGCACGCTACGTCTTTACCCCTCATATCGAGGCGGGGCTGGCGGCCTCTTACGAGTACTACAGTTCCTATGAAAGTGTTTGCGAGGGCGCTGACTATGAAATGTACTGCAGGGCTGGCGATTTTCTGGACCATCACTTGGTCCATATTGCGGTCGAGGGCAAGTTCAACTGGTTTACGCTCTTTGACCATTTCAGGCCATACAGCCGCGTAGGCGTCGGAGCCTTGCTAGAATTTGATGACGGGTTGGAAAGTGTCGAATTGCCTTCCGTCCAGTTGACGCCTGTCGGTCTGGAATTCCTGTTCCCGTACGTGAGCGTGTATGCTGAACTGGGCGCGGGCTACCGCGGCTTTATGAGCGGCGGTGTCGCGTTTAGAATCTAGAGCCCGCGTTCGAGCGAGTAATCCGAAATCTTGATTAATGTATCGAGGGTCGCTGAGAGGCGGCCTTCTTCGTTTTGTAACTTGCCGGTGAGTTCGTGTTCCTGGCGCAGGTCGCTGTCTGCGAAGATGTGCGTCTCATCCTGTGCGGGGTACTTCGCGATAAAGCGGTAGCCGTCCAGCCCGATGGCGGCATAGCCCGAATATGCCCCGAGCGAAAGACCCGCGAGCACTTGAGGTGCCTGCGGAGTAGTCGTAGAATCAATTGCGGCAGAGTCGCTGGCGACGGAGTCAGCCTTCGTTACATTTCCACGCAGCAAGTTATGCCCCATGAAAATATTCGGCACGGCAAAGCCGGCAAGTTCAAGCACGGTGGGCGCAATATCGATCTGCGCTGCGGTTGTCGTGTCGCGTACGGCATCAAGTCCCTTTCCATGAATAAAGAACGGGATCCAACTCACGTTCGAGAATCCGCCGCCATTCATTGTCGAGACGCCGTTTTCACCCAGAGGGAATCCGTGGTCGGCCATGATAATCACGTAGGTGTTCTTATACCATTCCTCGTTTTCAACGGCATGGAAGAACCGGGCAATCTGCCGGTCGGCGTAATTCATGGTCACGTTGATGCGTTCCTGCAGCGGGCGGTTCTTTTGCTCGTCGGTCATGCCTGCGGCAAAGTTGAACGGGTAGTGGTTTGAGCGCGTCATGAGCGTGGCGAGGAATGGCTTGCCTTCCTTGGAGAGCGTGTCGCGCACGTATTCAATCGCGTTGTCGATGAAGGTGGAATCGTCCTCGCGTTCGCGGTTGTAGTGCTGCGCGGTGTACCACTTGGACATCCAAACGCCCAGGTTATCCCAGGCGGGGTCGGCTGCCGACATGTAGTGTGTGCTGTAACCGTTTTCGGTCAGAACAGAAACAAAACTCGGGAGTGTCACGTGAGCGAGGTCGGTTGCTTGCGCCAAGCGAGAATGGTGCGGAACGCCGATGTGGGTGGAAAGCACGCCACCGGTAGTCGGGACGCCACTTGTGTGCATACGCATCCATGCGTGGGAATGAGCTGCAAGTGAATCCATGAAGGGCGTGGGCGAGGGCTGAATTTGCGGGTTCATGTAGCCCGTATTGCGTCCGCGCTGCGATTCCATAAGCACCAGGATAAAGTTCGGCTGCATCTCGCGCTGGGCCTTGAGTTTTTCGCTGTTCAGGAGTTCCGCGCTCGGCACGCGGTAGAGCGGGAGTCCGTTGCCTTCTTTCGCGTCGGAGAATTGCCAGTCGGAATCGCCCTCGATTTTCTGCCACAGGTTCTGGTAGGCGACGCGATAAGTTCCGAGATCGGCATCCGTAAGGCCTACGGCCTTCTTTGCCACGAACAGGTCGTTATAGATGAGCGAAACGACCGGACGGAGCTTTGTCATGCGGGCGTTGCCTGTCCAGATAAAGTAGACGAACGAGTACGATGCGATGTAGAAAATGAGCATCGCGATGACGGATTTCTTGACGTAGAAACCGTCAGTCGGGCGGTACCACTTGCGCAGTAATTTGTAGACACCGTACGTGAGCGGGAACATGAGCACGAGTACTACGAACTGCAGGTACGGAATGGAAAGGTCGTTCGCCACGTAGTCGTAGAACACGATGATGGAGGAGGCATCCTTGTAGGTGTCAACGAGTCCGAAAGTCAGGTGCCCGCCCAGGAATCGCTGCGTCTCGTTGTCCAGGAGCGTAAAGAACAGGATAAAGCAGTGGAATGCCGCATAGAGGATGGTTGTGACCTTCGCGACGGTCTTGACCCTGGTGCCGGCGGCATTATTGGAAGCAATGCGTATGACAATCCCGCCCAGAATCATGAACACCAGGAGCGCATTCACAATCCACAGAAAGTCGATGCATACCGCATGGAAAATGAACCAGTCCGGCTTGGATACGAACGGGAAACCATAGGGGTTACTGCGGAACAGGAGCAGCACGCGGAGCAAAATATGCGTGAACCATGCCGCAAGCGAAATCAGCACGAGGTTCTGCAGGGGGGCAACACTTGCCCCTATCTTCTTCAATACGTTTATTAAAGCCGGTTTCATTCTTGGTCTTTGTTACAAATTTGTCTATAGAGTTCCAGCTGACGCTTGAAGCAGTCGTTCCAGCTGAACTTTTCGGCATAGGCGCGGGCCTTCTGCTTCATGGCCGCCATGTCGCTGTGGTAGAGTTCGGTAATCGCATCCGCAAGGGATTCGGGCGTGCGTTCCTTGAGGATAATGCCTGCGCCCGATTCCGTCACGTGCTCGAATGCGGCCCCCGCGGAGGCGCCGATTTGCGCGTTCCCGCTAGCCATGCTTTCAAGAATCGAGAGCCCGAAGGTCTCCCAGCCCGAAAGTGCCAGCCCCAGGTCTACGCTCGCGTAGTACCTTGCCATCTCGTCGATGGAATTCACGAACCCGATGTAGCGGATATGCTCGTGCTTCTGTACAGCCTCCTGCACCAGCGGGAGGCTCGGTCCCGTGCCCGCAAAAACGATGGCGGGCTCGTGCCCGAGCTTTTGCGTGAGGATGTCGTATGCCCCGAGTACGAGGTCAATTCCCTTCTCGTTGCAGTGCCTGTGCGGGAAGAACATCGTGAGACGTTCGGGGCAGCCTGCCTTGAGTTCAGCAACCAGGGCCTCGTCGCGCTTTGTGGGCGAGAACATCTCGATGTCGCAGCCCAGCGGAATCCACCGCGGGTCAGGCAGGCTATTCTTGCGCAGCCTCGCCATGGCCTCCTTGGAGGATGCCTGGATGCAGTCGAATCCCTTGAATTCCTTGCGGGCGTACCAGAACGCCTCCTTGCGGGCGAAAGTGCCGAGGCCAACTCCGAGTTTTTTTGCGACGGGGCGGCCCACGTAGGTTACGGGGAAGTCCGCATGCCAGAACCCGACCAGTTTCGATTCGGGGCTAACGTGCTTTGCCGCCCTGCGCACGACGGTCGGGAGTATGTAGGGCGACCCAACTTCAATCACGTCGGGAATGTACTTCGCGAGTACGGGTTCCACTTGCGACAGTTTCCAAATAAAGCGGTATTCCCAGTTGCCCGGGAACTTGAACGCCTGCACATGCTCTATGATGAGGCTTTCGCTCTTGACTTCGGTAAACGTTTTGGAATCGGGCATCACGAATACGGAGAGCGCGTCCTCCTCGGGGCACACGCTCGCAAGCCTCTCGTAGAATGCCATCTTCTGCAGGTGGTAACGGCGCACGCCGCCACCCGAGGGGCTCCAGAAGTTGTTGAAGTCCACGACGGTGAACATCAGGCTTCCTGGATGCGGTTGGATTCCGGGTCTATTGTGAGTTTGCCCTTGTAGAAGTTGTTGTTGCCGAGGCGCTTGGAATTGACGTTCAGCGCAAGTTCGCCGTCCTTGGATTCAAG
>JAEEGK010028683.1_pt1 | contig 11154 bp, 14 predicted proteins | sample 8958771 | NCBI WGS metagenome assembly JAEEGK01 (sample SAMN16246547, study PRJNA631951) | gut metagenome | biome: gut microbiome; feature: rumen; material: SC-attached | host: Bos | place: Iran: Karaj | collected 2018-10 | reverse complement strand
GATCCTTATTTGCGGCGTCCGGTGCAGTGATCCATCCCCGTGTAACGGCCGCAGATGTCCCCAAAGCCAAAGTTGAACAGCCTGTGCGGGAAAATGCCCTGCATCAGGCGGATGAAGTGTTCGCTGAACGGGATGCCCCGGTATCCCAGGTCCCGTTCCACGGCAGACAGTGCCTGGCGGGCCACCACCTCCGGATCCTGCACCTTGAAGAAGGAGCGGATGCCCTCAAACATGCCCGTATTGATGAAATACGGGGCGATGGTGGTGACTTTCACCGGGCTCTTCTCCCGCTCCAGTTCGATGCGCAGGCTCTGGCTCCAGCCGATGGCCGCCCACTTGGAAGCGGCATAGAGCGACATCTTGGGCAGGGCCAGCATGCCCGCCGATGAGGTAATGTTGCAGATATGTCCGCTTCCGCGCGCATCCATCTCCTTGAGGAAGCGCAGCGTCACGAACATGGCGCCCTTGGTATTGATATCGAAGGTGCGGTTGATGTCCTGGTCGCTCTGATCGGCAAAGGTCTTGTTGTTGGTGATGATGCCGGCGTTGTTGATGAGGATGTCCACGGGACCGCAGGCGGCGCGGCTGGCCTCGAAGGCCTGGTCAATGGACTCCGGTGAGGAGATATCGGCCTTACAGCCGAAAACCTTCCCCCGGGCCGAGAGTTCCGCGACGGTGGAGGCGATGGCCTCCTCGTTGATGTCCCAGATAATCAGCTGCGCCGCACCCATATCCAGACAACGGCGCGCCATGATTTTTCCGATCCCGGAGCATCCTCCGGTGATCAGTACGGTTTTTCCGAGTATTATCATTCTGTTTTATTTTATACCATACTTGGCCAGAATGGTCAAGATGGGTTTTTCAATGGATTGGGCCCAGAGATAGTAGCCGTGGTCGTCGGGGTGGGTGCCGTCCACGGAATACTCATGGCGGCCTTCCTCACAGGCGTTGGTCTGGATGAAATAGACGTCGGCATATTTGGGGTCCTTCAAAAGCTCATGGAACAGGGTGGAAGCCATGTCCTGCTTGGCCTGTTCCTGGGCATCCAACGTGCGGTTGAAATTACGGCGCTCGCGGTAGATGGTCTGCTGGAAAATGAGCGGTTTGCCCGGGTGGGCGGCAATCATCCGGTCGATGAACGGGACCAGCCGGTCCTTGATCATTTTGTAACCGGGATTGGAGAAGGCGTCAAAGACATAGGCATCGGCCTCCACATCTTCCAGGACCGCGGCGAAATAGGGCTGCAGCTTGCAGTTTCCGCTCATGCCGAAAGCCAACACCTGCATGCCCGTACTGCGCATGAACTGCATGGGATAGCTCATGCCGGGACGGCTGGTACTGATGCCCTGGGTAAAGGAGGAACCGTGGAAGACAATCTTGTGACGGAAAGGATTCTCCAGCTTGCGGATGTAGGAGCCCACCGTGACGCCGATCTGGCAGGAATGGATCTCGGTATAGATGGGCAGGTACAGCATGCACTCTTTCTCGCCGGGGGCCATGTCCTTTACCAGGACCAGGTTGTCCTCCGACTTCTCGGGGCGGGTGGCGCCGGATCCGGCCCACACCCAATTTCCCTTCTTGTCTTTGATGTAAAGGTCATAGCCCCGGTAGGCGATGCCCATGGTATTCACGGAAGCGTAAGGCTGGGCGAACTTCGTCTTGACGCTGATGGCGCTGGAATTGGTGGTGAACAGCACGGCCAGGCCGGCCGAACAACGCGCCTGGAAGTTTTCGCCCGAGGTCATCCCCTTGTAACGCGCCGTGTCAATCCGGTGATAAGGCACGGGGGTATCATAGAACATCTTGCCCACCAGGCCGATATCGGCCGCTTCCGTAAAACTGTAGCCCGCATCCTTGGGAGTGGAAGGTTTGTCAATGATCTGCTGCAACTGGGCGAAATGGGCACTGTCATAGGCCCGGGTCACATTGTACAGTTTGGGACTGCAGGCGCTCAAGGCCAACAGCAGGAAAAAGGGCAGAAAATGCTTCATGGTATCACTTGGGTTTTGATATACAAAGATATTGATTTTTTTTAAAAACCGAAACGGATGCCGGCCCCCTTTTGGAGGCCCCGCCAGTCCGGGTCAAAAACGCGGGGCGCTGTCATATACGCTCTGCAGCGTGTAGCCGGGATCTTCGTTGTACCAGCCTCGAAGGAGGACATCTATCGCTTCCTTGGCATCGGGATAGTACTCGCCGGTGTCGTGACGGAAATAGTAGTGGTGCTCGGGACCGGGAACGCCCCGGCCGCCGCAGTCCCACAGGATGGCCGGCAGACAATAGGTGCGGGCGGCTTTTGCCACATATTCCATGTAATACAAGGAAAACGCCCAGCCGCGGGGGTCCTTCTGCTTGTCACGGCGCGAGCAGCCTATTTCTCCAATGTAAACCGGAATATTCTTGGCGATATAGTCCTGGTACAGCATGCCGAAGATTTCCTGGACATACGCTTCGTCGTATCCGGCATGTTTGCGCCCGGCTTCCCCGGTATGGCCCCAGTCGGAATACGGGAGATAATCCATGCCACCGGGACCTTCCTTGCCCAGCGTGTAGTCGCTGGGATCGTAGAAGTGCACCGAAACCATGAGTTTGCCGGCAGGATCCTGGGGCAGGACCAAATACTGGATGAACGCGGGATTGGCACAGTAGGGGGCACAGCCCAGCCAGCGGGTGGCGTTGTTCCCGCCCGTCGCGCGAACGGCATCTACGAACACCTGCAGCCATTCGTTCAGGATATTGCACTGGATGGTGGGGTTGGCCTTGAATTCGGCGCTGTGGCCCCAGCCGCCATCGTTCAGTTCGTTGAACCCTTCAAACATGAGCCAGTCTCCGCAGTCCTTGAAATGCTCGGCTATCTGAGTCCAGACCGCCTTGATTTCCTCTTTGATCCGGGCATTTACGGCAGGGTCTTTCGACGCCTGCTTGAGGCTCTGCCAATGATTGTCGTCGTGGTCCTCATCATGATGCGTGTCCACAATCACATGCTGGAAGCCGGCGTCCCGGGCATACCCTACCACCTCCGCCACGCGTGCCATCCATTGTGCATCAATCCGGTAGTCCGGCGCCGGGCCAATCTTCGCCAGCCAGGTGACCGGGATACGGATGGTCTTGAACCCCGCCTCCCTCACCCGGGTAAGGGCCCGTTGCGTGACCTTGGGATTTCCCCAGACGGTTTCGCTCGGCATCAGATAATCTTTGTCGTCCGGGTCTTCTTCGTAGGCATCCAGATTATTGCCCAGATTCCACCCCAGGCCCATCTGCAGGGTCCTTCTGGTGGCGTCATTCTCTATCGGCCCGGACGGATTGTCTTCGCCTCCCGGCACCGGCGGTTCAACGGTAAAACCCGGCCCCTGCGAGCAGGCAGGAAGCAGCCAGCAGGAAAGCGCAAGAGCGGCAAGGACAGAAACAAGTTTTTTCATGGCTTGAAATGCTTGTTTTCACAAAGATACTACTTTGAACCGGAACTTCACACCCAAAACAGTTGAAGATGCCCGATAGCGGCTCATTCAACAACTCAGCCTCAAGGATTGTGTCTTTTTGGGGAAGGTCCACCTGTGTTTCGGGGAAGGTCTCATTTTGGGGCCGACACCTTCCCCGACAGTTCGGCCTCTCAGGGGCCTCTATGGCCATTCCCCTGGGGAAGGTCCCCGACAAAAAAACAGACCTTCACCAAATAGCCGGTAGACCTTCCCCAAATGGCTGGGGGACCTTTCCCAGCCATCATGTCGGCACGTCGGAGGTTTGGATGAGAGGGTTTCAGAAGGGAGGTCGCCGGGCTACGTAACAGGCGATTTAGGAATAAATCCTTCGGCATGTAGCCTATTGTGACAAGATGTGGTTTGACTGCAAATATACACTTCATTTACAACACGTTGCCCGACCGGATCCAGTCGAGGGCTACTTCCAACGGGGTATCCGTAGGGACGTCCGGTTCGATGGGATCATCGCAGAAACACTCCCCGGTACGGGCCACGTCGCAGGAGGTGGTGATCAGGAGCTGATAGCCATCGGCCAGTTCCTGGACGACATTGGCGCTGGCGTAGCCTGCCGTAGGCGTTCCGAAGGTCTTCACCGTCTCCAAGCCGCGGAAACACAGGAGCGTGGCCTCGCCGGAGCTGGCGGTCCAAAAGCCTGACGCAATGCCGGACATATCCTTCCGGCGTGCTTTGATCGTCCCCAAGACTGCAAGAAAGGACAGCCAAGGACAAGGCAACCCAGCCTACAACAGGTAAAAACCTTTTCATAATCCAGCGTAAAGATACGGCTTCTCTTCCAGTAACGGAAGGAAGTGAACCACTGTCGGCAAGAATTGTTAACTTTGTACCACCATGAAAAAGCCCACAGCAATACTCCTTGCCCTTGCCCTGCTGGTTGCCTGCCAGAAGCCGGAGGTGCCAGCCACGCAGAGCCAGACCACCAACACGGAGCCGTCGGAAGAGTCCGGGAACACGGATCCGGAAAAACCGGAGCCCAAGTTGGAGGACCCAAAGCCGGAGGAAGGCTCTTACTCCCTACGCGTGATTGAGACTACGGACATGCACGGCTATATTGTATCCACGGAGAGCGACGTCACGCACTACCGTCTGGCGTATATTGCCAAACAGTCCGGGGCTATCGCGTCCAAGCCGGAGCGCCGACTGCTGCTGGACGGCGGGGACCTCTACCAGGGCGCCAGCATCTCCAACATGCTGGACGGCTGGCCCATCTACACGGCCATCGGCATGATGGATTACGACGCCGTGGCCCTGGGGAACCATGAGTTTGACTGGGGCTGGGAAACGCTGGTTGACCCGGATGCCACCCTCCTGGACTACAACTGGAAGGGTTCGGCCCGCCAGAACACGGTGCCGGTGGTATGCGCCAACATTTATCAGTACGGCAGCCGCATCGCCTCCACCAAGGATTACGTTATCGTGGAGAAGGAGGCTACCAATGGTCGGTCAGCCATAATCAAGGTCAAAATCGGCATCATTGGATTTGCCGTAAACTATGCCGGCAGCATCATGACATCCAAGTTCACCGGACTGGGCTACAGCATTCAGGAGAATTACGACATGGCCGAGCGTCTTGCGGCCAATCTGGAGGCCAGCGGAGCGTGCGACGCCACCATCCTCCTGGTGCACGGTTCGGCCCCTGCTGCCGCCGCCCGCCTGAGCCGCGGCAGCGCCATAGACCTTGTGCTGGGAGGCCACAGCCACAGATATGAAAACGGCATATCGGAAACAGGCGTACCTTATCTCCAGGGCGGCCGTTATGCCGAGCGTTACGCCACTGCCTACATGAAATTCTTCGTTGACGCTACCGGAAAACATACCTTCCTTAACATATCCGGTCAGGAGATCGTGACGGTAAACGCAAATGCCGATCAGGTTACCAGCTACCTGGACCCTCAGATCAAGGAAGTGTCGGATGACGCCCTGGACAACATCTCGGTCCAACTCAAGACCGTCATCGGCCACATCCGGGTTGACGCCAACAAGTACACCATAAACGGCAGCGGCGGACGCGCCACCACCATGGGCAACTGGATGTGCGACATCACCAGGCGCATAGGAGAGGCCGATGTGGCCTTTGTGAACAGCGGCGGCATCCGCACCACCGTCTCCCTGAACGGCCAGCCCCAGCAGAACATCACCGTAGCCAAGGTGTATGAGATGTTCCCCTTTGACAACACCGTGTACGTGTACAGCATCTCCTATGCCGATTTACTCCTGCTGCTTGAGTACTCCCTCACCCGAGGCGGCAGCGCCCTGCTCTCCCAGATGACGGGCATAGACTGCTACTACACATCCCGGAACACGGTACAGAGACTGGTAAAAGACGGGACAACCATCTACCAGAACGGCAGCTGGACAGGGAACTGGGCCTCCCGCACGCTCACCCTGGCTTTGAGTGAGTACCTGGCCACCACAGAGCAAACGGACTACACCACCGGCAAGCCCAATCCCCTGCTGGAATGGAACGGCACTTCTCGCCTGCTTCATCATGAGCTGATAGACAACGAGAACGCCGTCCGTGTCCTGAAGGCCGAAGCCGCTGCCACCGGCGGTTCCCTCTCCATAGACACCCAGGCGCATTATATTCTGGTGAACTAATCTTTTCACGACAAATGAAACAGGAAAATAAGAATCTTTTCATACAAGCCATCGGCAAGTTCTTGCTGGGCGTTATCATACTGGGCTTGCTCATCTTCCTTCCGGCGGGCTCGCTTTCCTATTGGCAGGGATGGCTCTTTATGGCTATCCTGTTTGTGCCGATGTTCGCGGCCGGGTTGGTGATGATGGCCAGGAATCCCGAACTGCTCCGTAAACGCCTGCATGCCAAGGAAGAAGAGAAGGAGCAGAAGTTTGTGGTCACCTCAAGCGCGCTGCTATTCATGGGCGCCTTTCTCGTGGCCGGTTTCAACTGGCGATATCAATGGATTCTGCTGCCGGACTGGGCCGTATGGGTATCGGTCGTGATATTCCTGGCTTGCTACCTGCTTTATGCCGAGGTGCTCAGGGAGAACACCTATCTTTCCCGAACCATTGAAGTGCAGGAGAATCAGCAGGTTGTCGATACGGGGCTTTACGGCATCGTCCGGCATCCGATGTATTCGGCCACTACTTTACTGTTTCTGGCCATGCCGCTGGTGCTGGCCTCTCCCCTCTCCTTTGCCATCATGCTGCTGTACATCCCGCTCATCGCCAAACGTATCAGGAACGAAGAGAAAGTCCTGGAGGAAGGACTGGAGGGATACAAGGAGTACAAAACCCGGGTCAAGTACAAGGTGATTCCGTTTATCTGGTAAATCTGCAATGATATGGTAGCCATCCAAAGAACCGTACCCCTGCTGACGGCACTGGCCGCACTGGCCTTCGGAGACCACTACGACTTCCTGCTGGATGGACAGCCCTTTGCCACCATGGACTCCAAACTGCTGAGTACCGAGATGGCCGGCGGCTTTACAGGCGTCACCATCGGCCCCTATTGCCGTAGCGGGCAGGCCATCTTCCAGGGGTTTGATTATCAAGAGTGATTGGTTAAGCGCATGCCTCCCGGGTTACTGCAAAACCCATCGGGTGCGGAAGCTGGTAATCCTGGTAATGCAAGGCTTGTTGATTTTCAGGCCAATAAATGATTGTGTCAACCCAATGGTGGAAAGAAAGAAGGGTTGTGTCATTTTGTAATGAAGGCTTAACATCCAAATCCTAATACGGAATCACCCTGCTCTTAGCTGAGAACAGGTTGAAGTCGCAGCGGTTTGTGCAAGGAGTGACTTCGGAAGCCGCCAGGCCGAAGGGACAATTATCTAACCAATTTTGACAACTTCTTGGCTGTGTATTTGTTTGGGTTACAGATAGATATAGAGTAATAATGATAAATTGGTCTTCAGAGTATTTTGAATACATAAATAGCTCCTGGTTTGATTATGTGTCGTAAAATGAGTAAGTTTGCAAAGTCCTCGGAAGGAGACGCCGGGTATTGCTGCAGCCCTCGGTAAGGACGACCTCGCAAGTTATGAATTGGATTGTACTTGTTCTGGCCGGGCTGTGCGAATGTGGCTTTGCGTTCTGCCTGGGAAAAGCAAACATGGCCACCGGCGGCCGCCAGATGCTCTGGTATGCCGTTTTTGTCATCCTATATGCATTAAGCATGGTGCTATTGGCTAAAGCCGTGAAGACCATTCCTATCGGCACGGCTTATCCTGTTTGGACGGGCATCGGAGCTGTGGGGACTGTGCTGCTAGGTATCTTTGTATTCAAGGAGCCCGCCACCTTCTGGAGACTGCTGTTTACCTTTACGCTCATTACCTCAATTATCGGCCTTAAAGTGGTTCAGTGATATGGAATTCAGAGAATTACGACGTTTCAAACAAGCCGCTACGCTTCGGGAATGTGAGGCGGTGCTGTCATCAGCCCAGCGCGGCATCCTGGCCGTCCATGGAGAGAACGGTTATCCTTACGGGCTGCCTGTCAATTATCTGTATCTGGACGGCAAAATCTACTTCCACTGCGCCAAGGCCGGGCATAAATTGGATGCTGTGCGCGCCAATGATAAAGTATGTTTCACGGTATTATCTGAACCAGTCAAGAATCCCGGGGAGTGGTGGAACTGCTTTACAAGCGTTATATGCTTCGGGCGCATTTCAGAGGTAACTGATGAACCGGAAAAAGACCGTCTCCTACGGCAGATTGGGGCCAAGTACTTCCCGGAAGGATATGACCTTGAAGGAGATATGGCAAAGAATGCCAGAAACGCACTCATTCTGGAGATTTCCATTGACCACATATCCGGGAAACACGTAAGAGAGAAATAACTATAAGCCCCGACATCCTAATTGCATGCCGGGGCTTTGTCCGTGTGCACCAGAGCCCTCCAATGCACACCGAGGCCTCCAAAACGCCTTTCGTGTGCAAAACAAGCCCCAAACGCACACGGAGATTAAACGAAGGGACAATTATCGAACCATTTTTGAGGACTTCGAAGCCGTGTATCTATTTGGTTTAAAGCTCAAAGACTAATCTGACAAGAAGGCATCCAGACTTCCTTTAATCACGTCATTCTGAATAATTATTGAGACTTGTAAAAGTTCGGGGATATTTGTCTTTACGGTGTTGAATATGCCTTCAGCATCGACGTCTCCATATTCGTGAGACAGGAAATTACGCATCCCGAAGACGGCAGGCCAGGGAATCGATGAGTACGTTTTGAAGAAGTCACTGCCACAAATGTTGCGAATCTTGACGAGACTCTCGGTTATATATTGGAGGCTCATTCCGCAGGCACGGAAAACAATGAGCCCAGGAGTGCTGGAGACAAAGTCGTCGGGCGCATTAATGTCCTTGCTCATTTCTAGCAACAGGTTCATCTCCTTTAATGCAGCATCAAGCAGGCAAAGAACGCGTTCTTTTTTAGGATACATAGATGGTCTCCTCCTTCAGACGACAAGCAAATTTTTCGGGAAAAATGGATTTGGAAGAAACAAGGTCTACGTGTCTACCGAAAACGGTCTCCAATTGGGTTGCAATGGTGGAGTATAGAAATAAATCTGGCTTTGATAGCGTAATGATGATGTCTATATCACTGTCTGCACGCCCTTCATCCCTGGCAAAGCTTCCAAACAGACCGATTCTTTCAATCCCAAAAGCCGACTTGTTGCATAAGTAGTAAACTTTAAGCATTGATAGTATCTGATCTCTCCCCAGTCCATTGCCACCTCTGACATCCTCATAATGCACGACGGCCTTATAACCAAGGGCATCAAGTACACGAGCGTACGTGGCAGGACTTCCAAGCTTTCCGCTCTCCATTCTGGATATCTGTGACTTGCTCATACCGGCCAATATTCCCACCTGCTCCTGAGTCATTCCCCTTGACTTTCGCAGCCCTTTTATATTTATAGATTCGTTCATATCCATCTTTTTCGCAAATATAAGAATAGTTTAAGAAATATGCAACTTTTTTATAAATTGTTCGACAGGGGTTAGAGGCGGAGATACTACGGAGCGAAGCGACTAAGCCCCTCTCCCGAGGAGAGGGGTTTGGGGAGAGGGTAACGTGGGCCGACGGAGTCCCTTCGCCCGCACGAGATGCCCGGCCGCAGCCGGGCATGACGAAGGCGCCCCTGTAAGGGAGCGCCTGAGTTTCGTGCGGGGTTGTTAACAAATTTCTAACCAATTTTAATGACTTCTATGATGTGTATCTATTTGGAATGCAGATAGATATCTTATCGATGAAGCTTTAGCGAATAATTTTATTTTGCCATCCTCCCTCAAGGATGGCCTTTCTTTTTTCCACTGCAATTGAGACTTATCTCCCAGACACTCGTTCTAGGGAGCAGGACTACGCATGATCATGTTGAAAAGCAGGTGCCCCCAGCCGCCGTGGACAAAGCCATGGGAGAGCATCCTGTGCCACTCCCTCCTGTGCCAGACGGAGTAGGCGTTCAGAAGGAGCCGGTTCCCGTTCAGCGTTCCGGTGAAACAGAGGATGCTCACCAGGCAGGTAGCGGCGATGAGAATAACAGTGACCATTGGCTACCAAATGAATGGAATTACTTTGTACTTGACCTTCTGCTTGTATTCTTTGTAGCCGGGCAGGCTCTCTTCCAGGACCTTTTCCTCGTTGCGGATGCGCTTGGCGATGATGGGGATGTATACCAGCATGATAATGAACGAATACAGGGAACCCAGCACAAGCGGCATGGTAAGAAACAGAATCATTGTTGCCATATACATCGGATGACGGACGATGCCATAGAGGCCTGTATCAATGACCTTCTGGTTCTCCTGCACCTCGATAGTGCGGGACAGATAGGAATTCTCCCGAAGGACTTCGGCATAAAGCACATAGGATAGGAGGAATAACCCTGTGGCTGCCCAAACCATCCAATTGGGCATATTCGTCCAGCCGAAGCGCCAGTCCAGCCCGGCGACAATGAACGATGCCAAGAACATGAGCCCGCTCGAAGCAACAACGCTTTTCTGCTCAGCCTCCTTCTCCTTGGCGTCCAGGCGTTTCTGCAACGGTTCTGGGTTTTTGCCCAGCATGACAATTCCCGCAATAAACATCGGCACGCGGCCGGACTGCATCGACGCAGAAAAGCTCGACTACCTTTCTTCCATGAGGGAAAGCGGGAAGATTGTCGAAGTGGAGTACGGCATTGAATCCGTCTATGACCATCCGCTCCGGCGCATCAACCGGGGGCACGACTTCGCCTGCACCCGAAGGGCTGTCATGGAGACGGCATCAAGGGGGCTCACCACCGGCGGTCACATCATCATCGGCCTTCCCCTTGACTATCTCAAGTTCCACCAGCTCCAGATCCTGAAAGGGACCCCCATGGCGTCCGAGTACAAAGAAAGGCCCGGGGACTTCCTCCGTCCTTCACGGACGCCCCGTGGGGACTTCTCCGCCACGATGAGCTTGTCCGGAGGCTCGCCCTCCGGCTGGAGGAAATGGCGCCTTAGGTGAGGAGCTCCTTCTAACAATATTCTCCGTATTCGCACCCGATGTTCTCCGCGTGGATGCGGTCAATGAGTTTCCCCTGATGGTCGAAAAGCTGTATGGTTCCCACGCCGTTGCCTCCGTTCCAGAGGCGGTTGTGGCGCTTCTGACCGTCCGGAGCCTCATAGTTCACCAGCAGCATGTCCTTTTTCTCGCAGGTGATGT
>JAEEGK010028680.1_pt1 | contig 11156 bp, 8 predicted proteins | sample 8958771 | NCBI WGS metagenome assembly JAEEGK01 (sample SAMN16246547, study PRJNA631951) | gut metagenome | biome: gut microbiome; feature: rumen; material: SC-attached | host: Bos | place: Iran: Karaj | collected 2018-10 | reverse complement strand
TGGATCAGAATGGAGCGGATCAGTCATGAGTGCCGCCGTACGATTTTTGATCCTGGGCAGCTTGCGGGGCGGGATTTTGATCCTTGCCGTGCTGTTGCTGCGGGTCCTGCTGCGAAAGCTTCCGAAGCGGTACGTCTGTCTGCTTTGGACGGCGGTGTGGCTTCGGCTGGCCCTGCCCTTCGCGATGCGGAGCCGGTTCGGTCTGCTGCCATGGTTGTCCTTCCTGGACCAGAGCGGGGCTGCGCGGTCTCAGATCGCGGCTGTTCCGATCTTGTCGTCCGAAGCGGCGTCAACCGGGGTTGCAAACCCTGTCGTATCCTCTGTCCAACCAGATTGGCCGCTGCTGATCTGGATTGTTGGCCTGGTGCTTTTGCTGCTCTATGCGGGGATCCGATTCGTGCTGCTGAAGCGCAAGCTGCGGGAGGCGATACCGCTTCGCGGAAAGCTTTGCCTCTGCGATTGGGTGGAAAGCCCCTTCCTGCTGGGGCTGTTCCGGCCGCGGATCTATCTGCCCTCCGGAGTCGAAGAGAAGGACATTCCCTGGATCACGGCCCACGAGGAGGCTCATCTGCGCCACGGCGACCCCTGGCAGAAGCTGGGAGCCTTTCTGCTGACCGCCGTCTACTGGTTCCAGCCCCTGGTCTGGATCGCCTTTTTCCTGTATTGCCGGGACCTGGAGCTGGCCTGCGACGAGCGGGCGAGCCGGGATTTTGACGCGGACGCCCGTTCCGCCTATACCGGCGCCCTGCTGCGGGCGTCGACGTCCGGCCGGAGCCTATGGGCCGTTCCGATGGGCTTCGGCTCCGCGCCGCTGCAGAAACGCATCCAGGCGATCCGGCAGCCGCCCCAATGTTCCCGATGGTTTCTTTCTTTGGCGGCGCTGTTCAGCGTGGTCGTCCTGTTCGTGTTCACTGCAGAGCCGACCCGCGCGGCCCAGGCTATGGCGGAAACGGCTCGTCCTGTCTCAGTAATCAGCTCGGAAGCGCCTCTTCCAGATCAACCGGAAACAAAGGCGCCTGAATCATCGGAAAACGCGAAATCGGAAGCGTCCGTTTCCGATCAGCCGGAAACACATGCGCTTGACTTATCAGAGGGAAGAATCTGCTCCTCTCAGCAAGGCTATGATCCGTCCGAGCAGAAATGGTTTCTTGTTTCCGATCCTTCCGGAGAGGCGAGCGTTCTGCTCTTTCCGGACGGAAGCAGTGTAGTGCTGTACGGCGAGCCAGTTATCATTTGCTGTGATGAAGAAACCGGCCAGACCTTTGCCATCGACCCGGTGTCCCGGGAAGGAGACACGCCATGAATCCCATCAAGCTATGGATGAAGCGAAAGCTTCTGGTAACCTTGCTGCTGGTACTGCTGCTGACAGTTGGTTCTGCCTTTTGCTCGGTGGGTGTTTCGGCGGCTCTGGCTTCCAGACAGCAGACGGAGGCCGCAGCGCAAAATTACACCACCGTCGCCATTCCCTACGACCCGGAATGGCTGGGCCGGACGCCGGTGAAAAGCACGGATTACGGCTTTGAATATCATGATCTGAACGCACTGCTTGCCGAAGCTCCCGTGGATGCGCGGCCCTGTCCCGCCGTGCCCCTCCAGGGCGTCATCCCGGGCAGTCTGCCGGTCAAAGCCTCGGATTTTAACACTGATTTCAGAGGATATTACATGTCGGAGAGGCCTTATGAAGCCTGCGTCCTGGCGGCCCGCTGTGACAAGGTGACGGATCAAAGCTATGAACAGGGAATCTATAGCTACGATCAGTCCGGGAAGGAAACCCTGTGCTATACGCAAACCATGAAGTCTTATTCCTACAAGTTCACTGTGGAAGAAGCGCTCAGCGTTCCTGAGCCGTCCGGGAAGGAGCTCCCGGTAAACACAACGCTTGACGAGGTTTACTCCGACGTCTGCCGGGAGGACGGCTCTCCCGTTTTTGAGGAGGGAAAAACCTATCTGCTTTGGGGACGTCTCCATGTGTGGAGTCAGAATTATGCGTCCTTCTATCCAGAGGACTACGTGCTTCCGGGCTTTTTCAGTTTCCTCTGCGAGTATGAAACGCAGTACGAGAACGGCGTCATCTCCGCGGACCAGAAGGAGATCTGGGCGGTGAAAACGGGAGATATTCCCATGGCCGTTGAATACACCGGCAGCGTGCAGGAGTTTCTACAAAGCGAGGAAGGAAAGCCTTGGCAGGAATTGATCGCCGCAGCGGATCGGAACCACCATTCCGTGAAAGTATTGGCAACGGATTCCGTAGAAAGCCTGGCGCCCTTCTGCGTCCGGCAGGATCAGCTTCTGGAAGGACGGTATTACACCCCGGAGGAGGCCCAAGCAGGGGCAAAGGTCTGCCTGGTTTCCGCCAAATGGGCAGAGAAAAACGGCGTGAAGGTCGGAGATACGGTTCCAATCTCCATCTATGCACCAAAATACGATGTGAGCCAGTTTGTCGCCCCCAGTGATCAGCCTGGACTGCATCCGCCGAAGACCGACGAAGCGTATATGGACTGGTTTCCGTCTTATTCCGAAGACGATACCGGGTCCGGCGGAGACTATGAAATCATCGGCGTCTACTCCTGCCCGCCGCCGGAATATGGCAGCCTGCGCTTTGACCCGGACACGGTGATCATCCCGAAATCCACTGTGGAGCACGCGGAGCAGTACATCACCGAGGAGATGACCCACTACCCCCTTCTGAATCCCTGGCTGCTGCCCAACGGGACCCAGGAGGAGCTGGAAGACTGGCTGACGGAACGGGGCCTTGGTGAAAACTTCCTCTATTTCGACTACGGCTACTCCATCGCTGCCGATGCCATCGGACAGATGGCGGAGAACGGGACCCGGCTGCTGATTGCCGGCCTTGCCGCTTTCGTCCTTGCGCTGGTCCTGTTCTGCATGCTGCTGCAGCTGCTGACGGCTCGCACGATCCGCTCCATGCGCTTATTGGGGCAGAACCCGGCGTCGGTCCGGCGCTGCTTTGTCCGGACAATCCCCTTCTGGGTGGTGTCAGCGGTCGTGCTCGGCGGACTTCTGAGCTGGGCCGGCTTTGGCTGGATTCGGGAGTGGCTGCTATCAAATGCAATCCGCTTTGATTTCCGGATTGCGACGCTTGCCGCGCTGGGCGAAGCTGTGGTGATCTGCGCGGTCCTGTGGCTCACCGCACTGCGAGCCTCGAAAATGCCTTTGATGCAGAACGGAAAGCATCCGAAGAAGCGCCCCGTAGTGGCCGCTGACCCCAGCGGCCATGACGCGAAGCGTTTCCCGGAAGATGCGGCAATCCGGGCAAATACATCCGAAACACAACCCATGTTGGCAAGTATGGTCGTAGAGGCCAGCGGCCATTATGAAAGCAAAAAAACTAACGCTGTTTCGTGGAAAGGGCTGATCACAATCGCCCTGAAAAACCTGCGGCATCGGATTCCGCTTGCCCTGGGGCTGGTACTGCTGACCGCCCTGCTCTTCTCCGGTGGGAGCCTGCTGCGTTTCCTGCAGCGATCCCAGGAGGAGGCCGTCGAGGCGATGACAGCCCGGACCCCGATCACCTGCGTGGTGACCAACGCCTCCGGCACCAAGACGGAGGGAATCGGCGTCTTTTCGGCCCCCTTCGCCCAGATGCTCCAGGGCCTCCGCCGGGAGCGGGGCTGCACCATCGACGACTATGTGACCGACCTGCGTCTTTCTGCCCGGGAGCGGCTGGATGCGCCGGAGGAAGCGGAGCTGATCCGGGCCAACTGCCCGGAGGTTCTGGCGCCGGAGCTGAAGCTGGAATTTGACGAGGGCTGGGACGGGTCCTGCCTGGCCGGGACGGAGCCCGTCTGCTGCGTGTCGGAGGCGCTTTTGCCGCTGGCAAATGAGAACGGAGAGATTGCGCTGAACCGAGGCTTAGACAGGCCGGCCGTAAGCCTGCGGATCGTCGGTCGGGTCTATGGCGGGGAAAAGCTGGTGGTCTGTCCCTTTGACGCGCAGCTTGTCCCGGGAAGCAGCGAGGCCTTTCTGCTGGATCGCTGCAGCTTTACGATCTCCGACGCCCGCCTGCTGGACGAAGCAAAGGTGGCCTTTGCCGAATACTTCATCGAACCCGGAATATGGAATGCAGACGACCCGCTGACGGCGGGACTGCTGATCCAGGATGGCGAGTTTTCTGCCGCCGCGGCAGAGCTGGAGGCTCATGTCGGCCTTTTGGGACGGCTACGGACGGTGCTGCTGATCCTTTCCGGCTGTCTGAGCCTGCTGATCGGCTTTTTGATGAACAGACGACGGCTCCGGGAACTGGCTGTCATGCGCTGCTTGGGTCTCAAGCGGGGCAAGGTCCTGCTGGCCGTGGCTCTGGAGCAGCTTTTGCCCATGATTCCCGGAATCGGGATTGGCCTCTGCGTCAGCCTGATCCTGCTGCCGGATGGCAGCGGGATCAGGGACGGCGCGCTGCAAATGCTGCTCTGGCTCGCGGGATGCCTGGTCTGTGCCGCGCTGCTGACGCAGGTGAAGCCGATCCGACTGATGAAAACGGAGGAATAAAATGCTGACACTTGACAATGTTTGTTATACTTACCAAACCAAGGCCCAGACGGTAGAGGCTCTGCGGGGCGTCAGCGCGGAATTTGAAGCTGGACAGTTCTATGCGCTCGTCGGGCCCTCCGGCAGCGGCAAGACGACGCTGCTTTCTCTGCTGGCGGGGCTGGACGTGCCGGCTTCCGGTGAGATTCGCTGGAACGGAGCAGCTACCGCGACGATGGACCTGGACCGCTTCCGCTTTGACCACGTTTCGGTCATCTATCAGAACTTCAATCTCTTTGCCCATCTGACAGCCCTGGAAAACGCCGCCTATCCGCTCTATCTTCGCGGCCTTCCGAAGAAGGAGGCGGAGGCGCAGGCAGCTGAGCGCCTGGAGCAGGTCGGAATCACGACGGACAAGCGAAACCGTCTTCCAAGCCACCTTTCCGGCGGCGAGCAGCAGCGGATCGCCATTGCCCGGGCCCTGGCCTCGGACACGGAGCTGATCCTGGCCGACGAGCCCACCGGAAACCTGGACTCTGAAAACGGAATGCGGATCATTGAGCTGCTTTCTGAGCTGGCGCACGAGGAGAACCGCTGTGTCATTGTCGTAACACATGATCCAAAGGTAGCTGATCAGGCGGATGAGATCCTGCAAATGGAGGACGGAAGATTATCTCTTCCTTCAGTCGTGATTGAAGAAAGCTGACGGCTCTGCCGGAATAACGTCTGCCGCCCTGAGAAATTGCTTTTTGCAATTTCTCAGGGCGGCAGCGTGTCATTATCGGGTTGATCCAGCGGTACTCTGATATATCTGGAGCTTTTGCCTACGCCGAGGCGTTGGATCTGCCCCCGACCCATCCTGCCGAAGAGGGCTTCCACGGTGGCCGGGCTGACGTCCGGCAGGACTGTGCGGATCTCCGCCTTGGACAGCGGCGCAAGGCTGCTCATGATGGTTGCCTCAGTCCGTGCCGTCTTTGTGACCCGTTTCCACGTGCCTTGGGACAACAGCGTGAATATAAATGCCGTTATCGATGCTGTTGCTACAACCCTCGGCTTCAGGAATATACCGTTGACCAGCCTCCAAGATAATCAGGGATACAGGATTTTTCTGCGAAAGACTAATGTCTTTTACGCGGTCCTTCACAGAAAAATCCCGTTGCTCTCGAAACGGGATTTTTCAACGATATTCGCCTTTGAAGTTGTAAAGAAAAGCGCACTTTCCTGTTTGTTTCCGGTGTTTTCAGGGGGTTGTGCGATTTTCCTTGCTGCGCCTGCGTTTTTCGGCCAAAAGTGTGCAAAAAAGTACAAGTTATGAGCAGCGACGATAATTAAGAAGATGCGTGACCGTCGGAGCGTCCGGCTGAGCCGGCAGGAGCGGCTGAAGAAGAATCGCTGTAACGAAAAAGAAACATTAAGCTGTTCATTATCACAATATCCTTACAGAAACGCAATGTAAATCCCGCAAGAATGTGATATAATCGGGGATACACGGAGGTAATGATACAATGGATCAAATATTGCTTATAGAGGACGACCGCTATCTCAGCATGGGACTGCGGGAGCTCCTGGAGAAAAACGGCTATGCCGTGGAGGCCGCGGACTGTCTGGGCGCCGCCCGGGAGGCTCTGTCCGGCGGAAGCTTCTCCCTTGTCATTCTGGACGTCGTTCTGCCCGACGGGGACGGGGTTTCCTTTTGCGCCGCGCTGCGGCAGGAGGGCTTTGCCGCTCCGATCCTGTTTCTGACGGCACGGGACGAGGAATACGACGTGGTGCGGTGCCTGGATGCGGGCGGAAACGACTACGTAGCCAAGCCCTTCCGGGTCCAGGAGCTTTTGAGCCGCATCCGGGTCCTGCTGCGGCGGCATCCAACGGGCAGTCTGAGCCTCGGGGCCCTGCGCCTGGACCCGGAGCGCATGAGCGCCCTATGGAACGGCGCGCCTCTGAACCTGACGCCCACGGAGTTCCGGCTGCTGTCGGTGATCGTTCGGCAGCGCGGCATCGCGCCGCGGGCGCTGCTGCTGGACGTGCTTTGGGACTGCGACGGACGCTTTGTGGACGACAACACCCTTTCTGTCCACGTCAGCAGGCTTCGGGAGAAAATCGGCGCGGAGCATATTCAGACTGTGCGGGGGTTGGGATATCGATGGAAGGACTGACGATTCTCTTTGCCGTGCTGGCGGCAATCTTCGCCCTGCTCTTCTTCCGCCAACGGAAGGAGCTTGGCAGGCTCCGGACCCAGACCGGACGCTTTCTCTCCGGCGGGGCGCGGACGCCCCTTTCCCTGCGGGACGGCCGTCTGGCCGCTCTGCAAAACGACTTTGAGGCCATCGAAGGCGCGCTGGAGCTCTCCCGTGCCGAAACCGTCCGGGAGGCCCGGCGAAGCACAGAGCTTTTGACGGACATTTCCCATCAGCTCAAAACGCCGCTTGCCTCTCTGCGCTTGTTTTTGGAGCTGGACGACGGCGCGCACAAGGAAGAAGCTCTGGCGCAGGCGGATCGGATGGAGGCGCTGATCTATGCCCTGCTCCGGCTGGAGCGCATGAGCAACGACGGCTACGCCTTCCGCTTCGAGGCGCGGCAGCTGGCGCCGCTGGTGCAGGAGGCCTGGGACGGGCTTCGGGTACGCTTCCCGGAGAAGCGCTTCTCCCTGACGGGGGACGCGGTACTCCGCTGTGACCCGGGCTGGCTGGGCGAGGCATTCTCCAATCTGCTGAAAAACGCCTGCGAGCATACGGAGCCCGGCGGCAGCGTATCCGTCGCCATTACGCAGACGGAGCGGGAGGTGCGGCTCACGTTTTCGGACGATGGGGGCGGCGTGGCCCCGGAGGAGCTTCCGCGTCTCTTTGAGCGCTTCTACCAGGCAAAAGGCCAAGCCCGGACGGGCTCCGGCATCGGCCTGAACATCGTCCGGGAGATCGTGACCCGTCACCACGGGACCATCGTCCCGGAAAACAGTGACGGGGGCCTGCGCTTCACCCTCTATTTCCCCCGGCTGGAGCAGAGTCTTGCGAAAACGTAAGCTTGGCGTCACGCGGAAGTAAGCTTCCTGTGAGAGAATAGGGGCAGAAAGGAGGGATCTCGTATGGAGATCATTCGCAGCGAAAATCTGTGCAAATACTACGGCAGCGGTGAGGAGCAGGTAAAGGCTCTGGACGGGGTCACCCTGTCCATTCCCCAGGGCTCCTTCACCGCCATCACCGGGCCCAGCGGCTCCGGGAAATCCACACTCCTGCAGCTCTTCGGCGGGCTGGATCAGCCCACAGCGGGCAAGGTGATCTATCAGGACAAGGCCCTTGCGGACTATTCCGACAACCAGCTCTCCGTCCTGCGCCGCAGGCGCTTCGGCTTCGTGTTCCAGAGCTATCATCTGGTCAAGGAGCTGACGGCCCAGGAGAACATTCTGCTTCCGGTCATGCTGGACAAGCGCAAGCCGGACGAGGCTTATCTGCGCCGAATCATCGAACTGTTGAAGCTGGACGACCGCCTCTCCCATCTGCCCGCCGCCATGTCCGGCGGCCAGCAGCAGCGGGTCTGCATCGCCCGGGCCCTGGCGAACAAGCCCGCCATCATTTTCGCGGATGAGCCCACGGGCAACCTGGACGGGCAGACCGGCAGGGAGGTCATGGCCCTGCTGAGGCAGATCAACCGGGAGCTGGGCGTCACCCTGCTGCTGGTGACCCACGACCTGGGCGTGGCCGAGCAGGCCGAGCGCATCGTCCACATCGTGGACGGCCGCATCGAGCACGACAGCGGAGGGAGCCTGCGATGAAGCGACTGACCGTGAACCGGGTGGCCGGCGCGGGCGTCCGGGCCAACCTGCGGGAATATTTGGGTCTCAGTGCGGGCATTTTAGCGGCGATCTTTCTGACCTGCACGGTGGTACTGACCCTGCTGGCCGTCTATGACGGCCGCGAGGCCAAGCTGGACCGGGAATTCGGCAGGCAGGACGCCTTCGTCTATGACGCAGGGCCGGAGACCGGGGCCTCCCTCCGGCGGCAGGGCCTCGCTTCCGAGACGGGGACCCTGTACTATTTGGGCCGGAGCGAAGACTGCGCCGTGGGTTATTACGACGCGGGCGGCGCCGCCCTGGCCAACCGGCAGCTCTGGTCCGGCCGGATGCCGACGGCCCCGGGCGAGCTGGCTGTGGAGCTGGATCTTTTGGACAAGCTCTTTCCCGAGGCCGAGCTGGGCGACAGCGTGAGCTTGGAGATCCATCCCATCGAAGGAGCGAAGGAGACCCGGACCTATACCCTGGTGGGCGTGGTGCTGAGCCAGGGCGAGCTCAGCGACGAAGAGCTGCGCGCCAGCCTCCCCAAGCGGGAGAACGTCGGCCTGCCCCAGCTCTTTGTGAGCGCGGCGGAGCCGCCCTTTGCCACGGGCCGCACCGTGCGGATCCTGCTTCTGCGCTTTGCAAAGGGCGCGGGGCTGAACGATGTGACCGCCGCCGCGGGGGGCCTTCCGGTCTTCCGGATCAGCCTCTGGGGCTGGTTCTATTTCGGACCTGCCCAGCACATGGAGGATATGGGGACCCTGGAATACCTGGCCAACTATGGCAGCTTTGGCGTCTTGGCTCTGCTGCTGGGCGGGAGCCTGCTGCTCTTTTCCATGCTGGGCGTCACCGCTGCCCTGGGCAGCCAGCTCAGCCGCAAGCGGGAGGAGATCGCCATGCTGCGGGCCGTGGGCGCCACCCGGCGGCAGATCCGCCGGATCTTCGGGCGGGAGAGCCTGCTGCTGGCCCTGCTGCTCTCGCCGCTTGGCGTCGGCGCGGCGGTGCTGGCCGTGCGCGGGCTCTGTGTGCTGGCGCCGGATAGCCTTCGCTTCTGGCTGCCGCCCCTTGCACTGATCCCGATGCTGGCTCTGAGCTTCCTCTTTGTGCTGCTGGCGTCCTTCCTGCCCCTGTTGCGGGCCTCCCGCACCCGGCCCATGAGCCTCATCCGGGACACGGAGACCCTGCGCAAGGCAAGGAGCTTCCGGCCCAAAGCCCATTTCCGCCCTGCGCGGCTGATGGCCCTGCGCAGACTGCGCCTGCATCCGGTTCGCCAGCTCGGGATCTGCCTGCTCACAGGACTTCTCTGCCTCATGTCCTTCGCCGGGGTGCTTCTGGGCGGGGAGGCGATCCGCGCCATCCTGCCCCGGGAGAATGAGCCGGATCTCTCTGCAATGAACGGGGATCATGAGACCGCCTTCGGAGTACCGGACGATCTGCGCACGCCGATCCCTCTGATCTCCCTCTCGGACGCGGATCTGGCCCAGATCCGTGCCCTACCCGGCGTAAGCCCCCTTCGAACACAGTACCGGACCGTCGTCTTGCTGACAGACCGGCCGGAGGGCAACTACCTGGAACAGTGCGCGAAAAACGGGATCTTTTTCATCACCAACCGGAGCAGCGCCGATTCGCCGGGGGTCCGGGCGGCCATGAAGCTGCTGGACCTGGATGCTCCGCCCGTCACGCTTCCCGTGCTGCTGACCGACGAGCCGGAGCGCTATGCCCCCAATCTGACCGACGGGGCCATCGACCGGGCGGCCCTGGACGCCGGACGGGAGGTCCTGCTCTGCCTGCCCGACTACTACTTGGGGAAAAACGAGTACGGCAATGCGATCTCTATGATGCCGCAGCCTGCTGACGAAGGCTGGCTCCATATCTCCAACGATGCATTTGCCTCGGGACAGGTGCTCTCCCTCTGTCAGCTCTGTGACGATCCGGAGGCGGACGACCACCTGGCCTCGCGCTCCGAGGCGGAGTATCTGCGCCTGTATCAGCAGGCGGAGCGCTGTCAGGCCACGGTGAAGGTGGGCGGGCTGATCAGCTCCCTGTTCGTGGGCGTCGAACCGCGCAACGGCTTTCAAGAGCCGCAGCTTATCACGACCCCGGCGGGCTTCCGGGCCCTGGGGCTTCGGCTGGGAAAGCTCAGCGACCTCAGCGTGTTTCTGGATCCCGGCACAGACGAGGCGACCTGCGCCTATGACTTCGGGCGGCTGGAGCGGATCGCGGCCCGGATCGGGACCCTGTATGTCTATAATAACGCCGCGGGCCGGGCGGAAAACCGACAGAAGGGGCAGGCCGGATTGATTGCCATCGCGGCAATCGTGGGGCTCCTGATCTGGTTCTCGGTCCGGGTCATTGCCGGGACCGGCATCCGACAGATGGAGGCTGAGCGAAGGACCATCGGCACGCTTCGGGCGGTTGGCATGAGCGGCAGTGTTCTGACAGTCGGCTATGGCCTGCAAAGCGCCGTCCAGGTGGGCGTCGGCGGGCTCCTGGCCGCGTCGATCTGCCTGATCTTCAGCCTTCAGAGTGTGGAGAGCAGCGTGCGGGATGTGCTCCCCGTGGCGTTCCTGGTCCAGCTTTTGATCGCCCTGCTGACGGCTCTGCTCTGCTGGGCGTCCATCGCCCGCCGGAGCCGCCGCCTGCTGCGGCGGAGCGTGATCGAAAATATCCGGGAGGTGGGATGATGCGCCGTCTGCTTTCTTTACTTCTGATTTTTGGCCTGCTGCTTTGCATGGTTCCGGTGTTCGGATCAGCCTTGGCAGAGACTGAGGCCTTCCGCCTGGCGGAGGACGCCATCCTCTACGGCATGGGCAACCGCTCCTGGGCCCGGGGCTACGCGCCGGAGGAGGCAAACGGATATTGGATCGGCTATTTCCCCGTCGCAAGCGACCGGGCTGTAGGC
>JAEEGK010028679.1_pt1 | contig 11156 bp, 3 predicted proteins | sample 8958771 | NCBI WGS metagenome assembly JAEEGK01 (sample SAMN16246547, study PRJNA631951) | gut metagenome | biome: gut microbiome; feature: rumen; material: SC-attached | host: Bos | place: Iran: Karaj | collected 2018-10 | reverse complement strand
ACAAATAAAATTAAAAAGAGTAAAAAGTGAAATATCAATATTAAAAATAGTAAAACACAAAAATATAATAAGTTTATATGAAATATTAGAAACTCAAAAAAAAATATATTTAATAATGGAATATTGTGAAAAAGGAGAATTATTTGATTATATAGTAAACCAAAAGAAATTAAGTGAAAATCAAGCATGTATTTTTTTTCAAGAAATAATTGACACAATAGAATATTTAAACAATCAAAATATATGTCATCGTGACATAAAACCAGAAAATTTGTTATTAACAGAAATATCAAAAAAAAATAAAAATCTAGAAATAAAATTAATCGATTTTGGAATAAGTATAAAATATGATAATAATAATAAATTATTAACAACACCATGTGGAACAACAACATATGCACCACCAGAAATGCATAAAGGAGAAAAATATTATGGTTTATTATGTGATATTTGGTCTGCTGGAGTTGTTTTATATGCAATGGTTTATGGTTATTTACCTTTTTGTGATGATGATAATGATGTTAATATTAAAAATATTATTAATGGAGATTATGATTTAGAAGATAAAGTTAGTGAAGATGTTAGAGATTTAATTAAAAATTGTATGAATATAAATCCTGATTTAAGATTTGATATTCAAAGTATTAAAAAACATAAATGGTTTAATTTAGTTAAAGATTCTCAAAGTAGACCTGGTATTGTTTATGGAATTAATATTATTCCTGTTGATTTAGAAGTTGTTTGGTATTGTAAAGAATTTGGTTTTGATGATTCTTTAGTTGTTAATAGTGTTAAAAATAATTTGTTTGATAGAAATTATGCTATTTATTATATTTTGTTAAAAAAAATGATTAGAGAAGGTTATGAGAGTATTGCTGATTTGAGAAGTGAAAAATTTTTGGATTTTATTTATAATAAAGATAATTTAGTTATAAATCAAAATCAAGGGAAGAATAAAAATAAAAGTAATGTTAAAATTAATGGGAATCATAATGGAAATAAAAATAAAAATAATGTTAAAAATAAGATTTATATTAAAGAAAAAAATGTTAGGAAATTAAGTGTTAATAATAGTGATTTGAGAATTCAGAAAATTAGAAATGATTTAAATTTTTATGAAAAGAAAAAAATTCAAAAGAAAAATAATACTATTGATTATAGTAAACAAGATTTATTAAATCCTAAAAATAATAATTCAATAGATAAAATAAAATATAATTATAAAAATGATAATCAAAATATTAATATTCGTCCTATTTATGAAAAAGAAATTTCTAATTTTGTAGACTCAAGATCATCATCATTTATTGAAAATAATAATCTATTAGAAAAGAAAAATTATTCATATTTAAATAATAAAATCAATAACAAATCTTCAAAGTCTTTAGATAAATCATATAATGATAATATTAAAAATTTAAAAAAAATAAAACAAGATTCTTTTGGATTGAAAGAAATTAAAGTAAATAAAAAAAATAATATGAATAATAAAAACAATAATAAAAAATTAATAAATGAAAAAGATTATATAATAATTCATAATAGAAATGCATCTGCTTTACAAAGTAGTATAAGAAATATCAATAAATTATTTTTTAATTCAAATAAATTTAGACATAATTCTTTATCCCCTACATATAATCAATATAAAAAAAAGAAATTTAATCATAAAAAATTATTACAAAACAAAAATAATAAAATAGATTCAGATTCTTTATTAGATAAAAGCAAAAATAATAATAATCTTTCAAATCAATCATATATTAAACAAAAGAAAATTGATAATGATAAAATGTTTAATAAATCTTCTTTAGTTTATAATGAATATATATTATTTAGTAATAAAAAAAAATTAAATTTAAAAACAAATTTTATTGATTGTCAAGATAAAAGTAAAAATGTGACTCCAAATAATAATATAAATAAATTGACAATTAGTTTTTTAAATAAAACAAAAAAAAAATCTGATGAAAATAAAATTAATAATATAAAAGAGGTGAAAAGAAATAATTTATCAAAAAACAAAAACTTAATAATAAATAAAAATATAGAAAATTATAAAAAAAATATACCAAAAATTTATAAAGGACCAATTGATTTAAGATGTATTTTTTTAAAGCCCATAAATGAAGTGATTGAACATATAGAAAAAAGTTTAATTCAAAAAAAATTTTTTTATTCAAAAATAAATCAATATAAATATTACTGTTCAAAAAATGGTGATATTTTTGAAGTTGAAATAAACTTAATTGAAAATAATAAAGAAGAACAACAAATATATTATATTTGTGTTCTTTCAAAACAAGGGAATATAAGAACAAATAATAAATTTATTGATATAATATTCCCAATCCAAAATAAAAATTGAATTAAAAAATATAATTTATCAAAAACCTTGTTTAATAATAAAATTGAATTATAATATATAAAAAGATAAATATATATATATATAGTTTTTTAATAGAAATTTGAAATTAAAGATTAATTAATATTAATATCTTTTATTAAAAAAATACTATTAAAAATTAAATATCATCAAATCCACCATAAGATTCATCATTATTATTAGATTGAGATACTTTTTTTGAAATATTATTATCAAATCCTCCATATGATTCATTATCATTATTATATTCTTCTTTTCTTAATTTTGAACTTTCTTTTTCTGAATTGTTATCATAATCAAATTCATCATTTTCTTCTTTTTTATTTTGATTATTTTTTATATTTTCATTATTTTCAAATTCTCCATATTCTTCTTCTTCTACATCTTCATTTTTTTCTATTTTTTGTTCATAATTTTTTTTTATATTATCATCTTCTTCTTCTTCTTTTTCCATATATTGTTCAAATTCATTATTTTGATATTCATCTTTATTTTCAATATTTTCTTCTTGATTCTCATTATTTTCAGATTCATTTTTATTATTTTCATTATTTTCATATTCATTTTCGTTATTTTGGTTTTTACTTACATTATTTTTATTTTCATTATTGTTAATATTTTCAGTGTTTTCACTATTTTCATTTTCATTATTTTTTTTATTATCATATTCATTTTCATTGTTTTCACTATTTTCATTTTCATTATTTTCTTTATTATCATATTCATTTTCATTGTTGTCATTATTTTCATTTTCATTACTTTCTTTTTCAATTTTTGGTTCAAAATTTTTTTTAATATTTTCTTCCTCATCTTCTTCTCTTTCTCTATATTCAAATTCATCATTTTGAAAATCATTTTTATTTTCAATATTTTCATCATTTTCTTCTTTTTCTTCTTCAATATTTTTTTGATTTCTATTTTTTTCATAATTAAATTCATTTTCATCACTTATATTTTCTTTACTATAATTCTTATTACTTAAATTTTCATTTTCTTCTCCTTGATTTTCTTCATCATAATTTTGTTCATTATTTTCTTTATTTTCAATTTCTTCATTTTCACTATTTATGCTTTGTTTTTTTTTTAAATTATTTTCTTCATCTTTTTCATTTTCTTCATTCATATTTTCATTTTTTGAATTATTATTTTCTTCTTCTTCATTCATATTCTCTTTTTTTGAATTATTATTTTCTTCTTCTTCATTCATATTTTCTTTTTTTGAATTATTATTTTCTTCTTCTTCATTCATTTGTTGTTTTTTTAAAATATCACTTTCTATTTTTTTAATTTCTTCATTTTCTTCATATTCTTCATTTTCATTATTTAATAATTCATTATTATTTTCTTCTTTTTTTATTTCTTCAATTTGGTTTTTAATTTCATTTTCATCTTCATTTTCATTTTGTTCTAAATTTTTTACTTTATTATTATCATTAGATTTCTTATTTTCTTTATTCATTTCATCATTAATATTTTGATTTTCATTTTCTTTTTCTTCTTTATTTTTGTTTTCTTTTTTCTTTATATCTTTTATTTTATCATTTTTTTCTAAATTTAAATTTTCTTTCTTTTCTTCTTCTGACTTTTCTTCTTTTTTTTTCTCTATTTCTTTTTTTTCTTCTTCTATTTCATCTTTTATTTCTTTTTCTTCTTTTTTCTCTTCATCTTTTTTTTCTATTTCTTCTTTTTTTTCTTTTTCTTCTTTTTTCTCTTCATCTTTTTTTTCTATTTCTTCTTTTTTTTCTTTTTCTTTTTCTTCTTCTATCTTTTTCTCTTCTTCTTTTTTTTCTTCTATCTTTTTCTCTTCTTCTTTTTTTTCTTCTATCTTTTTCTCTTCTTCTTTTTTTTCTTCTTTCTTTTCTTCTTCATTTTTTTCTTTATCTTTTATTTCTTCATCTTTTTTTTCTTCCTTAATTATATTATCATTCTTCTCATTTTGTTGATCATTTATAATATTATCTCTTTTATTTTTTGTTTTACCTCCTCCAGTTAAAAAGAAATTATCATCAATTTCATTATTATCATCTTTTTTTTTTTCAATTATTTTTTTAGAACCTTCTTCTTTTTTTTTTATTAGTATTTTAATTCTTTCTATTTCATTTTTAATGGATTTATTTTCCCATTTTATTTCTTTATATTCATTTTCAATTAAAGTTAAATTTCTCATTTGAGGTTTCTTATTTCTTAATTTTTCAACTTTAATATATGCTTCAAAATTATTTTTTTCTAATTTTTCTATTTCACTTTTTTGTTCTTTATTTTCTTCTTTTAATTGTTTAATTTGCTCATTATATTTTTTGCACTTCTCTTCTAAATCTTTTTCTTTTTTTTCATTTTTTTCTGATTTATTTTGATTAGTTTCTTCTTTCTTTTTCATTAATTCAATTTGTTGATTTAATTGTTTAATTGTTTTGTCTCTTTCATCTAATTGTTTTTTATATAATTCAGAAACACTTTGTAAATTATTTTTTTTTCTTCTATCAGTTAAATTTCCATTTATTGTAGACATTTCTTGTTCTTTTTTATAATTAGAAATAGTTGTATTCATTTTTGTTAATTTTTCTTTTTGAATTATGCTTTGATTTTTATAATAATCTAATTGTTGATTTAAAATATTAGTTTCATTTTTTAATTCTCCATATTCTTTTTCAATTTCTTGTGCTTTAGAATATTTTTCAGATACTTCTAATAATTCTTGATATGTTTTTGAATATTTATCATCTAAATCTTGTACTTTTGAAATTTTTGAATTTACTATTAAATTATTTATTATTATATCTTTTTCTTTTATTTGTTCTCTTAAATCTAATAATTCTATTTTCATTTTTTGATTTATTAATTTTTCTTTTGCCTGTTTTTTTAATTTTTTTGAAATATTATCTTTTATCATTTTTATATTTTGTTCAGTTTCTTGATCTATATTATTATTATTGTTATTATTATCATCTGAATTAATATTATTTGCAATTCTATTTGTATTACCTTCATCAAATAAATTTTCTATTAATCTAACATTTCCTTTATATTCATTTTCTAATTTTGAATATAATATTTTTAATTCATGATAATCTTGATTTAATTTATTTAATTCATTTTTTGTTTTAATTAATTCTTCTTTAATTGAATCAATATCATAATTATTTAAATCACTCATACTATAGTTATAATATGATTTTGAAGGTTCAATTTTGTACATTGTTTTATTTTTAATACTTTTTTTGTCCTGAATTTGATTAAAACTTGAACCAGTCAATTTCATTATTTTATTGTTTTTTTAAAATTTTAATTTAATTAAATAATAAATAATGAAAAAATATAATTTGTTTTTAATTAATTTAAATAAATGGTTGAACCAAAATTTGTTTCAGTGGGAAAAACAATAAGAGATGTAACTTCTTATTTATTAAATTATTATACAATTACAATGAAAAGTTTATCAACTCAACCATCATTAGAATCAAAAAAAGAAGATTTAAAATCATTATGTAAAACTTATAATGATTATTTAAGAAAATCTATTATTTTTGTTCAAAATTGTCAGAAAATTGATAAAATTACAAATATAAAAATAAAAACTGGAGATTTAAATTGGTATAGAAATAAAATAATAAATATAATTAATCAATTTTATGATATAATGATGATATGTAAAGCATATAGAACTCCATCTTTTAATTTACAACCTGCAATTGATACGATTAATATGACTTCTCATCCTTATTTAAAATCAAGTATTTATGAAGTTATTAGTAATAATATTAATTCTACTTATTCAAATTGTTCTAAAGAAAAACAATTAGAATTTATACAAAAATATGAATATAATCAAAATTTAAATTCAAAATTTAATTTTAAAAATTTATTAAAGGATATTAAAATTATTTTAAATATTCAAACTCAAATAATGAAAATTAAAGATAAAAATAATAATTTGGAAATTAGTTTTAATGATAATTTATTTGATTTTACTTTTAAAGATATTATTTCATATAAATTATGTCCTTATCGTTATTTTATTCCAAATACAGAAAATAATAATAATATTCTATTTACATATTATTTTCAAGAAATTATCCCTTATAAAGAAAATGCAACATTTACAAAAAAAAAATATAGTGATTTATTATTTAATAATATATATAAAATCAATTTTGAAGAAAATCCTTTTGAAATAAATCCAAATGAAAATTATAATATAGATTTAGGATTAGAAAAATTAAAAGATTTATTATGTACTTTTACACAAGAAAATGTATATCCACTTATGTTTGATTATTTTGAAAATAAAATAAAAAAATATTGTGATAAATTTGACTTTCCAATTGAAGTATGTAAAATATCAGTTGATGATAAAATGGATATTGAAGAAAATAAAAATGGAAGTAATAAAAATGAAAAAATAATTATTGAATTTAAATTTGACCATAATATTTTACCTGAAGATTTAAAAAATAATTTTAAAATATATATTTCATCAATGTATGAAATAGGAAAAATAAAAGTTAATTCTTCATTTTCAATAATCTGTGATGAACCTTATAATCCATTTATTTATATTGAAAATGAAGAAAATATATATAATATCAATTATTTTCCATTTAAAAAAATTATTAATAATTACTATGAACAATATAGAAAAATTGTTTTAAATTCTTTATTTGAAAAAATGTCTAATATTCCTTCATTAATTATTCCTTTTGAATTTTCACCAAATGATGATGGGATTGATTTATTTATTTCAATTGAAAAAGAATGCCCAATTCTTCTTTTTTCAATTTTTCTTAATAGTCAAGGAAAAATTGATATTATTGATTATGATTTCTTTTTTTCAATTGATTCAATTGTAAATGTAAATGATATTATCAATAATTATATTATAAATGATAATATTGATATATTTGAATTTAATAGAATTATAACTAGTCATTTTATTCAAAAAAACTTTTCATTTTTGAATATGAAAATTTTAATTAATTCCATTAATTTTAATGAAAAAGTTTTAGAAATAAAAATTTCAATTCCAAAATATAAATTTGATTCATGTGATGTCAATATTATTCTCAAATTAAAATATGAAAATAATTATAGTTTCAATGTTCAATCATTTAAATTTTTATTTATAAATATGAAACAAATATCAGAATTTGAATTTATTAAATATTTAAAATTAAAATCCAAAAGTTATCATTTTAGTCCACAAAGTTTGAAAATTTTTTTTAATGATATAATAAAAATGTTAATGGAACATGATGAATTAATAAAAAATATTTTGGAATTAACATCATTTTATGAATTGAAAGATAAAAACATTATTCATGAGGAAAAAGGAAAAATAATAATTACTTTAAAAGGTAATAATCTTAGTACTTTATTTCAAAAATTTATTGATAAAATCGAAATTTCTAGTAAAAATATTATATTTAGAATATATTTAAAAAAACAAGAATTGGAAAATCTTGTTGTTCAAAGGAAATTTAAAAATTATTCTTATTTAGAAAATGAAACACTAATTTCTTTTGATAAAAATAAATTTACTTTATCTTATTTTATATTATCAAAATTAAAAGCTTCTGAATGGAATTCTACAAAAAAAGTTTTATCGGAAAATCTCCCAAAAAATATAGAATTTATAGAAAACATTGGAAAAATTATTATAAATAAAGATAATTATGAATATTTTAAAGATTCATCAAATTATTATATATCACCAATTTGTCTTTATTTTAAATATAAAACAAAAAGAAAAGAAAGAAATGTTTATATTCAATTTAAATTATCAAAAAATTGGAATATATCAATTCATCCTATAGAAACACATTTTGATTCTTTTGATTCTGATTTAAAAAAAATAGTTGAAGAATCGAAGCCATCTCATTTACTGAATCAAATTAAATATTATTGTTTTATTAATTCTATTTTTGAAATTTTAACTGAATATTTTAGTTCTTATTGGTTAATAAATATTAAAATTCCAGAAAAAGAAGATTTCAAAGGAAAAATTATTGTATTATGTAAAGATTATAACACTTTTGAAATTTATGCAAAAGATAATTTTTCACTTTATATTGAAGTTTATAGTTCACATACAATTTTAATTTATTCAAATTTATTTTTAAATAAAAATAAAAATTTTTTCAATATTTTAGAAGAAAAATTTAAAGCACTTCAAAATAATAAAAACGAAACAATAATTTCATTTAAAGAACCAGATGATACTGATGATACTGAAAATCAATATAAAAAAATTATAACAATTGATTCTGTATTTGAAGAATTAATATATGAAAAAATAAAAGAATTATGTAATTTTTTAATTAAATATTTAAATCCAAATAATCAATAAAAAACTAAATTATAAATTATCAAAATTTTAAATTGTTATTTATTTATCTAATTTAAAATTATACATTTCTTTCTGATTATCTATTTGTAATGGTTTTCTATCTAATCCAAAATTTCCTCTTAAACTAGGAATGGTATTACTATTATTTTTAAAATTCAAATTATTAATTTCATTATCTTCATTATTTAAATTATTTTTATTTAATCTATTACTAAATCTATTAAATTGTTGTTCATTTGAATTAAATTTATCATTTAATTCTTCTAAAGGATTTTCATTATATTTTTGATATTGTTTTGTTTTAAAATCATCCGTTGTATTTGTTAAATCATTATTATTTTGAATTTCATTATAAGTTCTAAAAGTCCTTTTTTCACTTTGATACCTTTTAAAAGTATCTTTTATATTTGATGGTTCTGACACATTATTTTGCAAATTATAATTTCCAAATTTTCTATTTAAAAATGTATCATCATCTTTTATATTAATATTTAAATTATTTGATAATGGATTTTTATTTAAATCTGGTGATTCTTTTACTAAAGAATCTAACGTAGGATTTTGAGTAAAATTTTGATTTTTATTTAATGAAGAGTATTTTTCAAATTTATTTAATTCACCTGAATTAAAAACATAATTTGGAGTTTGATTATTAATATCAGTATTAAAATCTTTTTTATCTTTATTTAAATTTAAATCTGGTGTGTAATTTCTTTTTAATAAATCATCTTTATTTGTATTTAATTGAGAAAATTTATTTTGATAAATTTTCATATTATCAAAATCTGTCTTTTCATTTGTTAAATTAATTTGTGGTTTATTTAAATTTAAATTATTATTTTCACCTATAGAAAAATTTGTAGATGGAGTATAAGGTTTAAATGATGGAAAATCTGTTTTAAAATCTTTTGAATATTTTTGAGGAATTTGCATTTGAGGTTGAGGTTGATTTTCTTCTTTAAATGAATCAGATGTTTTTATATTATGATTTAAATCTTTGAAATTTGAATTTGAAATTTCTTTATATGATGTTGTTTCTATATTTAAATCTCTTTTAAAATCTTTTGGATTAAATTCTTTAGAAAAATCTTTTGGTATATATTCATTTTTATTAAAATCTTTTGAATAATCTTTTGGAATAAAGTCTTTTGGGTTGAAGTCTTTATTAATTTCCTTTTGGTTAAAATCTCTCTTAAAATCTTTATTAAATTCTTTTTGAGTAAAATCTTTATTAAAGTCTTTTGAAATGAAATCTTTATTAAATTCTTTTTGATTAAAATCTTTATTAAATTCTTTTTGATTAAAATCTTTATTAAATTCTTTTTGAGTAAAATCTTTAAATTCTTTTTGAGTAAAATCTTTATTAAATTCATTATTATAATTTTTATCATTTCCAAAACTTTTTTTTATATTAAGTTCATTATTTAAATCTTTATTAAATTCTTTATTAAAGTTTCCTTTAGGTATAATATCATTATTTTTTTTTAATAAATCTTGACTACTATTATTACTGCTAAAAGCCTTATTTGGTAATGTATTAATTTTAAAATTATATTGTTCTTTTTCTTCATTTTTATTTTCTATTTTTTTTTTAGGTGTATCTATTTTCATATCAAATGTACTTTTATATTTATTTTCATGTTCCATTGTTCTTGAAAATTCATTTTTTTTATTTTGACTTTGACTTTCATTTGGATTAAAAATTTTTAAATTTTTATATTTTTCATATTCAACTAAAAGAAGTTCAATAAACCTAATTTGAGGAGTTAAAATTTGATTATCTAATGTAGACAATAAAACTTCTTTAATATCAAATGCTTTGGAAATAATATTTTGTAAATTTTCTATTGTTAATTCTGGTAGATAATCTAATTGAAAAGGATAAATCTTATTTTGATATGATAAATTAAGTTTTAATTGATGTAATAATTTTAAATGAATATGTCTTTTTAATTTGTTTATATCATGAATATTTGAAAATTCTAATAATTTTAATAAATCATCTGATAAATTGCATAAATCATATCCATCAATTTGATATTTTTCAAAATTTTGTATATAACTATTTAATCCTATTTCTTTTAAGAATTCTTTTATTTCATTTGTATCATATTGAGATAATTCTTTATTCTTTAAATCTATATTTGACATTTTAAAATATTTTTAAAATTAAATAAAAATAAATTAACTTATTTATTATTTTTTATTATCTTTTAAATTCATATTTATATAAAATTAAAATTTTAGTTAGTATATGATATTGTAAATTAATAAATTAGTTTTAATTTTATTTTTAATCATTTTAGATTAGATTATTATTTTTTTATTTAGTCTATAAAAGAATAATCATTTAACTCTTTTATTTCACTAATAATATATATTTAAAATTATATTAAATCTAATTTATTAATAATATTAATGGGGATT
>JAEEGK010028666.1_pt1 | contig 11160 bp, 11 predicted proteins | sample 8958771 | NCBI WGS metagenome assembly JAEEGK01 (sample SAMN16246547, study PRJNA631951) | gut metagenome | biome: gut microbiome; feature: rumen; material: SC-attached | host: Bos | place: Iran: Karaj | collected 2018-10 | reverse complement strand
TTGAAGCGGTTACCTCATTTTTTGTTTGCTCGGTTTCGACATCTTCGTCCATGTTCCAGGCGTTTGCATGAGATGTTAAGTGAAATGCTAATAAAGCGGCTACAAATATTTTAGTCTTCATATAGTCTTCAAAAAAAGTGTTATTGAAAATTTTTTAAGTTGCTTCAACGGCAGTACGGAACACTCTCGCGACTTCGTCCGGGTTGTCGCTTTTGAGCCAGCTTAAGGTTTCTGTGCCGCGGTAGCTCCAGGCGAAGATGTTCTTGATGCCTGCGGCTTTGGTCTCTTCGACGGCGATGGCGAGGTCTTTTTCGCGGCCTGCTTCAATCTGGTACGCCTTGACCCACATTTGTACGGACTTGCCGTAACGGTTTGCGACTTCTACAAGTTTGTTTGCTGTTTCGCGGTATTTCTCGCGGACCCATTCTTCGCTTGCTCCGCGTTCCCAATACGGGTCGCTTGCGATTTCGTCAACAGCGTCGAGGCTTGCGACGCGGCCCCAGTCGTCAAGTCCCGCCGGGAACCACGGCGGGAGCATGCAAACGCAGTTGCGTTTGCCGCGCGCTTTGACGTCCTTCGTCATCTCGTCCAGAAAGTCGATAAGGCTTTCTTCGCGGAACTGCTTTACGTCGTCAGTAAGCTCGCTAGGCATTTCGTAGCCAAACTTTGTGCGGAACGATTCGCGGCATTTATCGCAGCGGCAACTCCAATTGCTAAGCCCGCCCTTCTCAAAGTAAAAGTGCGGCTCGTCCCAGAAAATCGTAGAAACGTCCGTGTCGCAAACGGTCGCAATCCACTTGTGCATGTACGCTCGGAACTCCGGGTGGTTCGGGCAGGCGGCGACTTTCGGTTTACCGTCTATTGCGATTTGGCACATATCGTGATTGCGTGCCGTGAGTTCCGAATAAGCTTCTCCGCCAAATACGCGGCCAACACCCCACGGGTTCACATAAACGCTAAGTCCCATTGATGCAGACTCGTTCACGATTTGCTTCATCGTATCGAAGTAATATTGCAAATCCTCTTCGCTCCACGTGTGGAGGATGGCGTTGAATCCGGCTTCTTTTATTTCTGCAATATCAATAAGAGCGAGCTTCGGAGAGCGCACTCCAAAGTAGCTGACACCTTTAATCACGGTGAATACCTTTATGAAAATAGTTTATAGTTAGAATGGCTTATAGCTTTTTTTGCCGGTCCACTTTGCCCATTGCGGACAACCGTTCTTGTGCAGGACGTCTTCAAGAGTTTTGCTCCATTCTTCTTCGCTCACGGGGCGACGGATCCAGAAAATGCTGTCGTCTTTGGAATCTTCGGGGAGCGGCATGTCGTCGGGGATGATTTCGATAATCCACGATTCGGGAATGGCGTTGTGCAGTTCCTTGCTGAAGGCGAGATTCTTTTCGGTCGGGTGGTCGGCGTGGTCAAAGATGATGAGCGTCGGCGATTGACCGATGATGAGCGCAGACTCCAAAAGGCTCTGTGCACTCTCGATGGAATTGCACGTATAGAGGGTGGAATCGTCCGCCATGTTGCCATGTTCCAAGAGCCAGCGGAATGTCCACTGGTTTAACTTATCTAGGCTGCCTGGCGATGAAGGCGTTATGAAAAATATGTGTCCCACGCCTAAAGTATAGAAAGTTTATTGTTAAATTATTGGAAGTAAAATTGATTTGACTTGAAAAATTATGGATTTCCCTGATCTTGGCGAATTTAGGTTCGTAAACAAAATATTGGAGAATGCCGCGCCGTTAAGGAAAGAATCGCCTGCGTACCGCGGTTGGCTGTCTGCCGGGGATGACTGCGCCATCTTTGACGGCTGGCTTGTGACAAAGGATCTCTCGGTCGAAAACTCCCATTTCCGGCTGGACTGGTCTAGTCCTGAACAGGCGGTCGAAAAGCATATTGTGTCCAACGTTTCGGATATATCCTCGATGGGTGGTCGCCCCAAGATTGCTTTGTTCGGACTTTGCGTCAACAAAAAATGGGACGAAAATACCCGAAACAGAATTGCGAAAGCTGTATCGCAAGGCTTTGAGAGAAGGGAAATTACGTTGATTGGCGGTGATACGGTTTCGGGAGATGTCGGGATGTTTTCGACGACTCTTCTCGGGACAACCGATGGCGAGACGACGCTCCTTCGCTGCGGAGCAAAACCGGGGGACCATGTTTATGTGGCAGGAACTCTTGGCAAATCCGATGCCGGTTTATGGTTGTTGATGAACCATCCCGAAGAGGCGAAACGCTTCCCGCGTCTGGTTGATTACCACCTTGCTCCAAAAATTTGCGAGGACATGGGACCGCGATTGGTGAAATTGGGCGTGTGCGGCGCGTGCATGGACATTAGCGACGGACTCAGCTCCGAAGCGAACCATTTGGCGCTCTCGTCGGGTGTTTCCATCGAAATTGACGAGGAAAAATTGCCTATAGACCCTGATGTTTTGGAAATGTGTGAGTATTTTGGGATTTCACCCCTCAAATTTGCGTTAAATGGCGGTGAAGAATACGAACTCCTTTTCACATCTAATCTTACAAAAAGTATATTTTTAAATGAAACGTCCCAAAAGGGCGGAATACACGAAATTGGTTCGGTGTGTTCAGGAAGTGGTGTCTATTTAAATAAACCGGATGGTGGTAGGAAAATTTTAAACGCGCAAGCGTGGTCGCATCTATGAAGGATTCAAGCAGTTTAGGACAGTTGCTGGTTCGCGTTAACTTGATTAACGAAGACCAGTTGAGGTACGCTGAAGAAGAAGTCAAGTATCAGGCGCAGCTGGGCAAGAGAGTTACTCTCGCTCAGATTCTTATTAGGGCCGGGATGGTCAAGCAAGAGGCGCTTACCGATATTCTGGGTGTCCAGATGCAGAGCGTCACCAAGAAACGTATTGGTGAAATGCTTTTGGATCAGGGGTTCATCACTCAGGATCAGTTGAACGAGGCTCTTGAAAAGCAGAAGACCTCGGGCGGTAAACGTCTTGGTCGCGTGCTTGTCGATTTGAAGTTTATCGACGAAAAGAAGCTGACGGACATTCTCTGCTGCCAGTTCGAAGTTCCTTACGTCAAGCTTGATGCGATTACTCTCGATGAAAAAGTCTTTGAATTTATTTCTGAAGATCAGTGTAAGACGCACAAGGTTGTCCCGCTTTATGTGACGAAGGATTCGCGTCAGGCTCTTGTGATTGCAATGGCGGACCCGACGAACATGCGCTTGAGGGACTCTATCAAGTTCAAAGTCAAGCGTCCTGTCGATGTGGTCATGGCGTCCGAGCAGGATATCAAGAAGACTATTGAAAAGCTTTATGCGAGCCAAGGGCCTGCCGAAGAATCTCTTGCTGAACTTATCGGCGATAGCAAGGATGGCGACGAACTTGAAACCGTCGAACGCGGTCAGGGGGCGAACGACGAACCGGAACTGACGGACGAAGAAGGCCGCGCGGTGGTGAAAATTGTGACGACGCTGATTCACGAAGCTATTGCCCGCCACGCATCCGATATTCACCTTGAACCGCAAGAGACGTTCCTCAAGTTGCGTTACCGTATTGACGGTGACTTGCAGGTGATGTCTCCGATTCCGGCTCGTTTGATGCCGCAGATTCTTTCGCGTATTAAGCTTTTGTCCAAAATGGACATCGCAGAAAAACGTAAACCGTTGGACGGACGTTTTACCGTGCGTTACAAGGGTTCCGAAGTTGACCTTCGTGTGAGCTCGTTCCCGATTTCTCTGCGTAAACGCGGCGTCTGCGAAAAAATCGTTATGCGTATTTTGGACCCGAACTCGGGTCAGTTCCCGCTGAAGGAAATGGGTTTCGACGCCCGCGTGCTCAAGCAGTTTATTGATGCGATTAATGCTCCTAACGGCATTGTGCTGGTGACCGGGCCTACCGGTTCAGGTAAATCTACGACGCTTTACGCTTCTATTCGTGAAATTTTGGATTCGACCATCAACATTTCGACGATGGAAGACCCGGTGGAATTGAATATTGACGGTGTTAACCAAGGACAAATTAACAATGCCGCAGGCTTTACGTTCGCGGCGGGCATTCGTGCCTTGCTCCGTCAGGACCCGGACGTGATTATGATCGGTGAAATGCGTGACCAGGAAACCTCGACGATGGCTATCGAAGCTGCTTTGACGGGTCACTTGGTCTTCAGTACGTTGCATACGAACGATGCTGCCGGTGCGTTCCCTCGTTTGCTCGAAATGGGACTGGAACCGTTCCTTGTTTCTACCGCAATTAAGGGCGTCTTGGCCCAACGTCTTGTACGCCGCATTTGTAAGAACTGCAAGGAACCTGTCGAAATCTCGCAGGAACTCCGCGACGAACTCCACCTGTCGCCGGACATGCAGTTCTATCATGGAAAGGGCTGCCCCAAGTGCGATGGTTCGGGATTCAAAGGCCGTTGCGGTATTTACGAGTTCCTCGTACCGAACGAAGCTGTGCGTAACCTCGTGATTAAACGTGCATCCGGTGACGAAATCAAGCGCGAGGCTATCAAGTCTTGCGAAATGATTACGCTGCGTATGGACGGCATCAACAAGGCGTTGCAGGGCCACACCACGCTTGAACAAGCCGTCGGTGCCTCTACTGCGGATGATTAGTCTGTGTTAGGTAATAGATTGTAGGTCCTAGGTTTTAGGGAATAGAATCGCACGCTTCGCTTTGTCATCCCGGATTTATTCCGGGATCTTCTTTTTTGTAAGCTAAAAACCAATGACTATTGACTAATATCCAAAAACTAATGACCATTGACCAATAACCACTTTCTACAAATCATAACATTATATTCAAAAGCGTCCTGGGCTGTTTGCTCAGGACGCTTGTTGTTGGAGTGTGGATGTTTTATTCTTTACATTCTAATTTTAGAATGTTTTAACGCAAAAAGCCCTACAAAAGTAAGGCTTTTTATGGATAAAAAATCCATGATGAGAAATGGTGTTGAGAAATTTGAGCGGGCTCGTTCGCCGCAACGCTCGCCTTAGGCGATGTTTAAGCTTTGTTCTCTGATGCACTCGATTTCGTTTTTGAGTTCGATGGCGAGGGCGGCAATCTCTGCGTTTTGGCACTTGGTGCCAAGCGTGTTCGCCTCGCGGCCCATTTCTTGGAGGATGAATCCGAGGTTCTTGCCTTGGGCGCCGCCTTTGGCGAGTGCGTCGAGGAACAGCTTGTTGTGGCTGCGGAATCGCGTGATTTCCTCGTGGATGTCGAGCTTGTCGGCCATGATGCAGGCTTCTTGCAGCAGGCGGACTTCGTCGATTTCGCTATCCTTCATCAGCGTGTTGATGCGTTCGCGGAACTTGACCTTCCACGTTTCGATGCGCTGAGGATCGAGAACTTCAATTTTGTCGATGACATCGTTCAGGTGATTGACTCTGCGGGTGAGGTCTGTGGCGAGGTTTGCGCCTTCTTTTTCGCGCATGGCGATAACGCCGTCCAGAGCTTTGTCGAGTTCTGCTTTCAAATGCTTTTCCCAGACTTCGTTGTCGGCTCCCGCATCGGTAAACTGCAATACTTCGGGGATGGAGAGGATGTGCTCTAGCTTGATTTCATCGGCAATGCCGTATTTGGCTTGCATTGCTTTTGTGATTTCGACGAACTTAGAAACCGCAGCCTCGTTGTAGCATACGGGAATGTTCCCTGCGCTGCCAGCTCCAAGCGTAATCGACAAGTTCACGGAACCGCGGACAAGCTTGTCTTTGATTAGCGCCTTTAGGTCGTTTTCGAGGTAAGCGAAGTTCTTTGGAATTTTGCTCGATATTTCGAGAAAACGGCTGTTCACGCTGCGGACTTCGATAACGCAACTGATTCCGTTCAAAGAGGATTCGCTCTTGCCGAACCCGGTCATAGAAATAATTGACATGACACAATTATAATAAAAAACGCGAGAGGCGTTAGTTGCGTGTTTTATGTCGAAATGGCCGATTTTACCACATTTTTAGAGGCTTTGCAAAAATCCCACAAGTTCGCTGTTTAAAGCATTGTTGAGAGCATCCGCATCTTGGATTGAGTGTAATTCGTCGCCTTCGAAATCGTGGGCGCGTTCTCCGCAGATGTCTATGCCGAGAATTTTGTGGTTTGCGGCAAGTTCTGTAATGATTTTTTTGAGCGATTCAGTGCTGAGCGAACCTTGATCCCAGTTGGTGGCGGCGTAAGCGTGCGCGAGGGCGTCTTTGTCGATGCTGATGTAGATGTTAGGCGAGATGTTAGACGAAAGGTGGATTCTATCACCAGTCGGCTCCAGAATGATAGGCTTTTGAATAACAGGCTTTTGTGAAACAGAATTGTTGCTAGTCATTCCTGCGGATGCGAAAGTCTCGTTTAAAATTTTGCTTTCTGTAATAAATGAAACTTTGTCTAAGATATTTGCTTCGCCGGATTGCAAAAGATCTTCGCGGACGGTTTCGACGAGTTCGTCTTTCACACCGATAATAACGACATTCTGGACAAATTTGTTGTGGTCGAGGACTTCTTTGACCCAGCCACCGCAACTTAGAATTCCGCCAAAGCGGGGTGGCTGCATGTCGGGATGATGGTCGAAAACGATGAGCGTAAACGGTTCTTGAAGGCGGTCCGTCCAGAGTTTGCTCATGTAATGATAATTGCCGTTGTCGAAGAAGTGGATCCCTGGGGCGGTTTCCGCGCTGTTGCTGTTAATGCTGCCGGAACTGCGTTCGGCGTTGTCGATTAATTCGTTGATTTCCTTGATGGCGTCATCATCACAGTAGCAGTCGGTTCCTACGATTTTGGTGCAGTCCAGCCAATGAAAATCGGTTGTTTTTGCGGTTTTTTCCCGCAATTCTTGCATAAAAGGCTGGTATTCGTAAATTCCCGTGAAATCTTGAACTGTAATTTTCATGATTTAATAATAGTTTAAAAATTATGGTTTCAATGGATTTTTTGTTTATATATTGAAAAATGTACTAAGGAGTTTTTATGCAAAAAGAGTTGATTGAAATTTCAGAAGAAGATAAGCGTTTTATGCAGATGGCTATTCAGTTGTCTGTGGATAACATTGATGAAGGTGGAGGCCCTTTTGGCGCCGTGATTGTCAAGGATGGCGAGGTCGTAGCAACGGGTGCTAATCGAGTGGTGCCGAACAACGACCCGACGGCTCATGCCGAAGTGACTGCAATTCGAAATGCTTGCAAAAAATTGGGAACGTTCTGCTTGGACGGCTGCACGGTTTATACGAGTTGCGAACCGTGCCCCATGTGCTTGAGCGCATTGTACTGGGCTCGAGTCAAGCGCATTTGCTATGCGAATACAAAAGCCGATGCCGCCGAGATTGAATTCGACGATTCCTTTATTTATGATCAGCTAGATTTGCCGTACGAAAAGCGTGCTATCAAGTGCGACCATTTTATGAGGAACGAAGCAATAGCCGCATTCAAGAAATGGGCTACAAAGACCGATAAAACCCGCTATTGATTCAATTAAAGAATCGCGAACAACCAATAACCGTTGACCAATAACTAATAACTTATTTGAATCTTTTGCAAAAGCTGCATTTTTGGCAGAACGGGTGACGTAGTTCGTGCTGTGAAAATCCTTCGCGGATGTTGCTGGCGAGGGGGCTTTCTAGAATTTCGCTAAGGCTTTGTTCGGAGATGTGACCGAGCGTGATTTGTCCGCTATGGTCGAGACAGCAGGCGACAACGCGTCCATCGTGGAGAATGGCCACATGTGTATCGAGAGCGCGGCACGTGCCGGGAACGATTTTGTCTGTAAATCCTTCGGTAGGCTCAGAATGACACAAAGCCTTTGATTCCGGCCATGCAAATCTTGTGTCTTCGTGCAGGTAGAGTCGTCCCGAGATATTGAAACTCTTGTGGCGGCTGCAAAAATGCCCTGGCGAGACTTCGACGTTAAATGTTTCGCGGATGCGGTTCAGCATATAGCGGTTCCATGGCGATGCTTCATCGGCACCGACGTTCCACAAACGCAAATTGATATAGAGGTCAGGGCGTTCTGCGGTGGCGAGGCGGCAAAAGTCAAGGACGTTTTGCAAATAACGTTCTGCGATTTCGCGGGGAAGTTCCGCATAGGCGTGCGTCGAAAAGTTGACTTGCCGAACGGCGGGCGAGGCGAGAATTTGGCGTCCAACGCGTTCGATGGTCGTGCCGTTTGTCGTGAGCGTGAGTTTTAATGGCGTTTGTTCTAACTTCTTGATGTAATGCACAAAGCCGGGGTGAAGCGTGGGTTCGCCGAGCACGTGAAAATAGACGTTTGTCGCCCCGATTTCTTGCGCACCTGCGATGCAAGTGTCAAAGAGTTTGGAATCCATGAACGAGCGTGCTACTTGCGGTTCGCTTCCGCAAGGGCAAAAGCTGCAATGCAAATTGCAGACATTTGTGATTTCGATATAGACGCTGTTCATTGTGAGTTCCCTTAATAGACTTTTATTCGTTTTAGTTTTAAATGTCATTCTGGAGGCCGATGGCCGATAGAATCCATTATTTTTTTGGGGTGGTGTCTAGCAGTTCGATGGCCTCATTGTATTCGCTGATTTTTCCGGCTTTTTTGATTTTTTTGAAGATTTTCTTGGGTATGCTTGGTTCCAAATATTCCCAAAAGCTTTGGATATGCGAGAGAATTTGGCTGTCGCCTTGGTATGTTTTGCAAGCGTTGCCGAATATCGCTTGATGCATTTGAATTATTTTGTTGATGAAATCTTGTGGGGTGGCGATGCTGCTTAAATCGCGTTCTTTTGCAGAATTCGCTTCGTCGTTGCTGCTTTGTGCTTTGTATTCTGCGGCGAGGCTTGGGCGTGCTAGAAGTCCACGGCCAATCATTACGCCTGCAAGTTTTGGATACTTGCGTTCGAGTTCGTTAATTTGAGAAACTGTTGTAATGTCGCCGTTGTAAATGAGCGGATGGCGGCATTCGTTGTAGAATCGTTCAAACGAATTGAAATCGATTGCGCCTTTGTATTGCTGCTTGCCGAGTCGCGGGTGGAGAGTGATGTGGGCGAGGGGCGTGTCGTTCAGAATCGGGAGGAGTGCAAACGCTTCGTCAGGGCTGTTTTGCCCGAGTCGCATTTTGACGGAGAATTTTACAGTTTGGCGAGCGTCCGCGCATTCCGATGTTGTACATCTTGTTTGCGTCAATTGCTTTATCTCGTCCATGATTTCTTGGACAGTTTGCGAATCACTTAAAAGTCCTGCACCGCGATGACGGTTGACTTGCATCGGGAATGGGCATCCCATGTTGAAGTCGATTTCAGTGAAGCCTTTTTGCAGTAGTGCGTCGGCAAGAATTTTAAATTCGCTTACGCTGTTTGCAATAATTTGCGGCACGACTTTGAACGCCTCGCATTTTGAATCCTCGTTTTCTAAATCGCGCAAGTCCTTATCGCGGGGGCGTCCATTTTCAATTCGCAAAAACGGAGCGTAATAAGTGTCAACACCGCCAAAGGTTTCGGCGTGGGCTCTGCGATAGATTCCCGTCGTGTAACCTTGTAGCGGCGCGAATAGAACTTTTAACATGGCACGATTTTTGCGAGACTATGTTTGCGAGATTTCGAACGCTTTACTTCCCGAGCGCTTTCTTTAATGCGCGAATCGCGTTTCCGCGGTGGCTTATCTGCTTCTTCTCTTCGAGTTCCATTTGGGCAAACGTTCTAGTTTCGCCGTCAGGGATAAAGAGCGGATCGTAGCCAAAGCCCATGTCGCCAACGGGGGCGTGGTTGATTTCGCCACGGCATTCGCCTTCGAAAATAATCGGTTCGCTGACGACAAATTCACCATTTCCGTTTTGGGTGACTGTCTGGTACGAGAGTGCACAGAAGTAACGTGCCTTGCGGTCTTCGATGCCTTCGAGTTTTTGCATCAGCTTGACGTTGTTCGCTTCGTCATCGCCGTGCTTTCCGCAGTAGCGGGCGCTGTAAATGCCGGGTTCGCCATTCAAAGCAAAAACTTCGAGCCCTGAATCATCGGCGAGAACGGTTGCTTCGATATTTTTCTTGGCGAGCCATTGCGCTGTCGTGTTCGACTTGATGATTGCGTTTTCGGCGAAGGTGCTGCCGTCTTCAATGATGTCTTCGTCAAAACCGATATCTTTTAATGTCTTGAATTCGTAGTGATCGGTTCCTAAAATGTGAGCAAAATCTCTAATTTTTCCGGCACTTCCGGTAGCGATTACAAATAAACGTTTCATTATTTAGGTTTTAGGTATTAGGTGTTTGGGCTTAGGTGATAGAAGCTGGAGATAGGTAGAATTTAGGAAAAGGATTCGTCATTTTTTAGAATGAGCGTAGCTCGTTATTGATCCTAAAACCTGTCCCCTATAACCTGTTACCTCTATTTAGTAGTGTTCCGGTTTCAATATAATCAAGATCGCGTCAACGATAACGCCAACTCCGCAGAGTCCGCCTGTGCAAAGCCAGAGGATTCCTGTCCAAATTTTGCCTTCATAAAAACGATGTAAACCAAAAACTCCGAGAAGAATGCAGAGTGCAAGAGCAATCCATTTGTTGTGTTCACCTGTAGCGGGCATAATGACTCCTTATTTTTGTTAAAATATAATTTAGAAAATTGTGTTGTTTTTGGTCAATAGATAATAGGCATAAGTCAATGGTTGGTGGTTGTTTGTCAATGGTCAATAGTTGTGAGTAGTCAGCCCAACTTCGTTGCTATGGGCCTTCTGTTTATAACAGGCGGCATTGCCGCATTTGCTTAAAAACTTGACTGGATCCATCACTGTCGTTCAGGATGGCAATTCCCTGTCTACATCTTACTTATTCCTAACCGCTGACCACTGTTTACTACCTCATTGCTCACTCCTCATAGCTACATTCTCTATCGTCTTTCGTCTATTTTCTATCGTCTTTCGTCTATCGTCTATAAATTTCTGCGTGACAATATGTGTTCTATTTTGTTATTATTAATGTTGTGAAAATCAAAAATTTATCGACTTCTTTACTGTGCCTCGCAGGGCTTTCTGCGGGAATGTTCCTTGCCGCTTCTTGTGCGGCCCCTTCTGCAAATTCAAAAGCGGACGCTGCAACGGAATCCGTTCCTTCTCCGATTCAAGCTCCGGTTTACGCAGCTCCAGTCACGGTCTTTGAATTACGTGTGCTGGACTTCGATAAGCAAGTGCGCGTCGTCGAAAAGCCGACGCTTGCTGCCCTTGATTTTGCGGCCTATTTTGCAAATCCTATCCGCAT
>JAEEGK010028665.1_pt1 | contig 11160 bp, 11 predicted proteins | sample 8958771 | NCBI WGS metagenome assembly JAEEGK01 (sample SAMN16246547, study PRJNA631951) | gut metagenome | biome: gut microbiome; feature: rumen; material: SC-attached | host: Bos | place: Iran: Karaj | collected 2018-10 | reverse complement strand
TTTGCTCTACGAAAACGCGGGCGGCAGCGAAGCGAGCTACTGGATGGATTACGATTACAGGAAGCTCCGCCTGATGATTGAAATTTCGAGCTACAACTCCAACGAACTCCAGAAGGAAATCGAGGACCTGCAGAATTTCGCACGCAAGCTTTACCCGGACGCAAAGGTGACTGCCGTAGGAAATTTGCCGCAGTTCACCGCCATGCAGCAGTACCTGGAAGTGGGCCAGATGACTTCGTTCCTGATTTCCGTGGTCATCGTGGCAGTCCTTTTGATGATCGTTTTCGGCAGCATTCGCACGGGCCTTATCGGCATGATTCCGAACATTGCGCCGGGCATTTTCGTGGGCGGCTACCTTGGACTCACGGACATTCCGCTTGACATGATGACAGCGACGCTCATCCCGATGATTATCGGCCTTTCTGTTGACGACACAATTCACTTTATCAACCACGGGCATGTGGAATTTGACCGCACCCACGATTACCGCGAATCGATTCTCAATGTGTTCCGCACTGCAGGTCCCGCACTCGTAATGACGACGATTATCATGGTGGCGACATTTGCGGGCTTTACCACCTCGGCCGCAACGCAGATGTTCAACTTCGGTTTCGTGGTGTTTATCGGCCTTGTCTCGGCACTGCTCGCCGACCTGTTCGTGACACCGCTTTTAATCAAGAAATTCAAGATTTTTGGAAAATAGGAGAAATTTATGAATATGAAATTCACAAAAACAGCCGCGACAATTATTGTCGCCTTGAGCGCCATGGTGAGCGCAGAAACATTGACCGGCCGCGACATCGTGCAAAAAGTGCATGACCGCCCCGATGGCGACACCCGCAGTTCCGAACTCTCGATGACACTCATCAACAAGAGCGGAGCCAAGCGCGAACGCAAGATTACCTCGTTTGCAATGGACGTGGGTAAGGACACCAAGCAGATCATGTTCTTCCGCTACCCCAACGACGTGAAGGGCACGGGATTCCTGACGGTCGATTACGACGACATCAACAAGGATGACGACAAGTGGCTTTACCTGCCCGCCATGAAAAAGACGCGCCGTATCAGCGGAAAGAGTTCCAAGACGGATTACTTCATGGGTTCCGACTTTACTTACGACGATGTGGGCCAGCGCAACATCGACGAAGACACCCACAAGCTCCTCCGCGAAGAAAAAGTGGACGGAATCGATTGCTGGGTGGTTGAATCCGTCCCCAAGAAGAGCGACGAAATCTTCTCGAAGAAAATCATGTGGATCCGCAAGGACTGCCTGATTGCCGCCAAGGTGGAATACTACGACAAACTCGGCAAGTTGCACCGCTCGCTGAAGGTCGAAAACGTGGTTCAGGTGGACGGCTTCTGGTCTATCGCCAAGATGAGCATGGAAAACGTGCAAACCAACCACAAGACGCTCCTTGAATTCGGCGACATCAAGTTCAACATTCCGCTAGACGCAAAGACATTCACCGTCCCGAGATTGGAAAGAGGACTGTAACAATGTCTAAAATCTGGTGGTTAGCGATTTGGGTGGCGGCGACGACCGCTGTTGCCCAAGAAAGCCCGTTTCAATTCAACGGGTTCGTGGATACGTATCACGCCGTCCAGACGCAGCATCCGCACGACTTTACGACATCGCGGACGCGCCTGCGTGCAGAACTCCGCGTGGATTACGAGAATGCTTACCTGTTTGCAAGCCTAAATGGCGTGCACAATAGCATTCTCGAAGACCGCACCGGCGTGCAGTTGCAAGAGGCGTATTTCAACTACCAGAACGACTTTCTTGAAATTCGCGCGGGCCGCCAGATTGTGGTATGGGGCGTTGCCGACGGGCTTCGCGTTACCGACTTGATTTCGCCTGTTGATTACACCGAATTCATGTCCAGCGATTACGACGACATGCGCATGGCCGTCGACGGTTTCCGCATCAAGTACCCCGGCGAGCGCGTGAATGCCGAAGTCGTTTACGTGCCCGTGCCGCGATACTTCCAGATGCCCATGCAAGAAGAAAATCCCTGGCGTCCTGAATTGCCCGAAAAAGCGAGCATCGATTTTCCGGATGGTCCCGATGCCAAATTCAAGAACGGAGATTTCGGAACGCGAGTTTCGTTCTTTCTCTCGAATCTGGATTTCTCCATTTCGGCACTCCATACGCATAACCAGTCGCCCGTTACGGTCGCAGGCTACGACCCCATCAAGGATTCCATTGTCATCCACGGCATCCACGAAACCATGACCATGATCGGTGGCGACATGTCGATGCCTGTCGGCGAATTCGTGCTGCGTGCCGAAATCGCAGAATACTTCGACGAAGCGCTCGGTTACGCAAGCAACCTCGATTACGCCCGCAAGAACACCTTCAATGCGCTTGGTGGAATCGACTGGTACGCCGGCGACAACTGGACTTTCATGGTGCAGTATTTGCACAAGTACATCGCCGACTATTCAGACGAATTGGCTGCCGAAAAGAACAGTTCCGAAATGACCTTCCGCATTTCAAAGGAACTGCTGAACAACACGCTCAAGCTCTCGCTCTACGGAATGTTCGATATAGACAACCTTGCCTATTACGCGCGCATTTCGGGCGATTGCTCAGTTACTGACCAAGTGATGCTCTCGCTCGGTTACGACCACTTTGGCGGCAAGCGCGGGCAACTCGCCAGCTACGACAAGAACCGCGAAATCTGGGCGAAAGCGAAGTATTACTTCTAAATGATTGTGGGGGGAGGGAGTCCCCCTCACTCCAGCCCCCGGCCCCGCCCTCATAGTCGTCCCCTTCGGGAACATGATCAAAACCCGCCCCAGCCGGGTCTTACGCTACCCCCACTGCGGGGACACCCCGCAACGCCCCGTTTTATTTTCCTTTGGTGCTTTCGTTCACTTTTTCAATGATTTCGTCCGGTGTCACAAAGTTCAACACTCTGTACGCCGAAAACTCCACGCCCATACCCTTAAACATATGCGATTCAACTGAAGAAAGACGGTCATCCACATTGCTTATTCGTGTCTCCTGGTTGTCAATGAGTTGCCTTTGTTCCTGCAGATGTTCTGCAATTTGCAGGTCTGTAGCAATCTTCCGCTGATTCACGGTGAAACCCTTGAGCATGTAATCCTTCAAAACCTGGTTCGCCCAACGCCGGAACTGAATTCCTCGACGTGTATTGACGCGAAATTCCACAGAAATAATATTGCCTTTATCTTTCTCATAGTAGTCCTTTGAAGTTAAAACTCAATTCTTCAGTCCATATACTATACACACTTTTTTAAGCCTACTTTAGACTTTTTTTCGAAAAATTTTACAATGAATTAAAAATGGATCGTTTGACAGGGGTGAATTTTCCAATTTGGAATAACTTGACAATACGCCCCCAAAAAACGAGGCAGATTAAAAATTTTTGTACAACATCCCCGTTTAGATGTTATATTTAAAGAGTAAAAGAGTTTAACTCTTGTTCTTTGGATGAAATTTCGACAATTTCAATATCCGATAAAAAAAATGGGTAGAGTTTGTTGTTGAATAAGAAAAACTTCAAAGAATCAAAGCGATGAAGGTTTTTATGACTAAAATATTTACTTGGATTAGGTTTAATAAAAAAAAGGTTTTCTTATTTGGCATATTTATTGTGCAAATAGTTATTATCGGTTTTCAAAATAGTGAACTGAATCTTGTTAAGAAAGAAAAAGACATCTCTGAAAAATTTATCGACAGTCTGACAAAAGACTGTCAAGAAACCAAAATAGATTTTGAAAGGAAGAAACTAAGCTATACGGAATCTATAAATAATCTAAATGAAACCATAATTAATCAAAAGAAAGAAATCGAAAAATTAAACAACATTTTATCAAATAAAGGGATAGGGTCTTTATCGGAAGAAAATCCGTATCAACATTCTGAGAATGCTTTATGGCCCACAGAAATTAAAGGGTACAAAGCTGTAGGAAATCCTACTGTAATTTATCAGGGAACTGACACAACATTCATTTCATATGGCTATAAATTTACTTTAGACAGTGTTTATTTAGCTCTGCAATATACGGATTATTACAGATTAGGCTCCAGCGTTGATTTTATTCTAACGGCTGCTGATGAAACTTACTTAATAATTCCTGTAAGTGTAGAAGGAAAGTTCAAGTATGATTCATATAGATACCCTTTCCAAACAAAAAATATTGTGGCAAAAACATCTGTAAAACGTAAATGGACTCAATACGAATTGCGATGGATTAAGCAACATTATGATACTATAGCATCTATAAAAATATCGCCATGGCGGTATAGACGATACGGAAGTAAAAGTGATTGTTCGAACCATCAACGAATTCGTGTAAGCGACATTCCCGGATGTGAATACAATTGAATTGTTTTATGCAAATCAAAACTGCGGATATATTAGAAATAAAAAGTATTATTCAACCAAGTTGCAATCGACTCTGTCGAGGACAGTCAAATGAAGAGTGGCCACTAAATTGTTCTTTTTTTAGAAACAATCCAGATGAATATGTTACGTGTCAAGATTTATTTGGCATGACTTGGAATGCTTCAGATGAAAACCTTCTAAAAACCACGTTCCCTTCTATTTTAGATAACAGTGCAATTAAAGCTTTCCCCCATCTTGGTTTTTTGGTGCAATTGCAACAAAATTACAACCGTTCTACGCCATTATTAGATGTATCGTACGACATCTTTATGCCTTTATTTTGTGCATGTGGTGGGGGAAAAGAGAATATGGATAAAAATGGAAAAATTTTTATCATTGAGTATTGCGAATATGACAGTGTATATGGTAAGCTAGATAATCCTGAAATGAATGTATTAAACAATGAAAATATGCCTATATACAATGATAGAATGCGTATACAATCCGGCGCTATGATTAAAACATGTGTTTTTTTAGGCGGAAAATTACATTTTTGCGATATTTCAAAAGCTAATAATAAGCGAGTGTGTGAGTTCATAATACCTAAAGAATTAAAACCACTAATATTAAAAAATTTGAAATGCGAGTTAAAAACAAATGATTTAGAAGAATACTTTTATGGTTATATAACTAAATCCCCACCTCAAAATTAGATAATCTTCTTTTATAAAAAATCATCATTTTTTTTGTAAGATTCTCTACAATCAATTAGATGCGAATCCCTTCGGATTTTTGCAAGTCTATTTGGAGTAGAAAAAACGGGCTGAATTTGCTCAATTTGGCTCGCGATGAATTTTTTCAAAAAAAATAGCGGTCAAAAGAACCCCTATTCTGCATTCACGATGCGGCGCGTGTTTTGCGTCGGCATTGTTGTTGCCGTCTTGCTGCATGCGGGCTTTTACGCCTGGGGATTCTTAAAGCGGACGCAGGTGGTTACCACCCGCGAAGACGCCGAAGTGATTCATGTGGAGCGTTTGCTCTTGCAGCCGCCTCCGCCACCGCCTGAAGTCAAGAAAATCGTGAAGAAGGTGGTTCGCGCGAAAATTATCCCGAACATCGTGCAAGATACAGTGCCGGAACCTGAACCCGAACCAGAGCCGGAACCGATTGTGGTTACGGATGCCGAACCCGTTGTCGAAGCGCCTCCTGAACCTGTGGCACCGCCCCCGCCGCCACCTCCACCGCCGAAGCCCTCGAAGGATTCGCTGATGAAGGTGACAAAAGCCTACCTTATCGGGCTTTCCAAGGCGTTTGAAAAGCAGAAGGACTACCCCGCTACGGCCCGCCGCTTAAAGCAAGAAGGCACCGTACGCGTGCAGTTCACCGTCGCAAAAGACGGAAGCATCAGCGGTGCAGTCGTTGCAAAGCCGTGCCCGTATTCTTCACTGAACGAAAGTGCGCTTGCCGCCGTGCAAGCCGTGCCAAAATTCGACCCGATTCCAGCTGTACTTGGCAAGGACACCTGGAAAATGGAGATTCCAATCAAGTATAACCTTCATTAAACAGGAACACAATGAACTACATCTTAGACTTTATCCAACAGGGCGGAATTATCGCCTACGTACTCGTGGCGATGAACTTCGTCGGTTATTCCATAATCGTATGGAAGGTTATCTCGCTGATTCTTTTCAACAGAAGCATACGTAACCGCCTGCCATCCAAAATCCTGCATCGCGTAGTGACGCACAATACCGACCATCACATTATTATCGAAAGCATCCGCACCGAAATCGCACTCGCTTTCTCGCCGTTACAGAAGGGCATGACCACGATTGAAAACATCGCGAGCATCTCTCCGCTGCTCGGCCTTTTGGGAACTGTATTCGGCATCTTCAACGCCTTCAGCGTCATCGCCGTTTCGGGCCTTTCTGACGCAGGCGCATTTGCTACAGGCATCAAGCTCGCCCTCATTACAACGGTGATTGGCCTCGTGGTCGCCATTCCGCACGTTATCGCGTTCAACTATCTGAACGCCCGCATGGAATCGGAACAGGACAATGTGGAAAACGATGTACTTTTGCAGCTGGGCCGTATTCTGAAGGAAAAGGATCATATCCGCTCTCAAAACGAGGATGCATAAATGGCTAAGCGAACACGTCGAATCCGGCCCGACATGACGCCGCTGATTGACTGCGTCTTCTTGCTGCTTGTGTTTTTCTTGGTAACGTCCGTCTTCAAGCAAGACGAATCGGTACTCAAGCTCATCTTGCCCGAGACGCAGAGCGAAGTCAAGCGCGACACGCCCGAAGGCCTGTACATCGAACTTTCGGAAACGGAACTCGCCTTTAACGGACAGCGCGGCACGCCCGACGAACTCCGCGAAAAGGCGGCGTCCGTGCAGAACAAGAAATCCCCTGTCGCCATCAAGATCGACAAGGGCACTACTTACGAACGCATCGCAGTCATTCTGGACATTTTACAGGTGCAAAAGCTGTACAACATCCAGCTGATCAACGAGATGGAAAGCGCGGAATAAGTGTTGGCGGAGTCGCTTGCTATACGCGGCCCGCGAACTGGTTCGTAAAGAGCAACAGTCCCGAAATAAAGATAATGGTACCGCCTGCGAGAGTCGCGACGGTGTATATTTTTGTAGCGATATGCGTGTGGGCGCTACCCTTGTCGATTCCCTTGCGGAAGGCCACGGCAGCAATGCCGAAGGCCACATTCGTAATCGTCATGCCGATGCAAATGACAAACGCACCCAAAAGCGAAAGTGCGACCATGGAATTCAGCAGGCAGAAGAGTACGATCAATGCGACAGCGGGGCAGGGGACGATTCCCGTGACGGCAGCGACGCCGATGATTTCGCGCCAGCGGGCAGTGGGCGGGAGCGCCTTTGCCGCACCAGATTCCGCGGCGGCACCATCCTGAGCAACGACTTCACGACTCTTACGCTGCGAAATAAAATCCTTGATTCCGAGCGCTATCAGCAAGATGCCCGTAAGCATCACAAGCACGTAACTTGCGTTCTCGATTCCGATGCGTCCCGTCTCGAACGCATTGAATACCGTCGCCTTGAAAATCGCATACAAAATAAGCAACAGCAGCACGGCGCTCATGGTATGTGTTATGGTAATGCCTGCTCCAAGAGCAACGCCTTGCCGCCATTGACCGCGGCGCGCAATAAAGTAGCCCACAACAATTGACTTCCCGTGTCCGGGGCCTAGCGCATGCAACATGCCGTACAGGAGGCAGATGGCGAGGAACTTCCAGATAGCATCCCAGTCGCCGCGTTTCATTGCCGAAATTGCCGCCGTCAGCTTTTCGCGAAGGACTTTTTGTGCATCCGCGATAAGCGTATAGATAGACCGCGTTTTTTCCGATGCCTTTTCGTTTTCTGCAACAGGTGCCACAACTTCAGTCGCGACAGGGGAATCGTTTTCAGGCACAACATTTTCCGCTGCCGGGGCGCTCGCAGGTTCGCCGACATCGAAACGCTTTTTCTTGACGGCTGCCGGTGCAGCCATCGCAATCAAAAGAATCAATAAAACAACTAGAGACTTATTCATATTAGGTAGTAAGGCTTTTTACAATATAGCCAAAATATGTTAGGGAAGGAGACCGGCAGGATCCACTTTTTGCTGTTTACATTTTATGTAAAACAAATTCAAAAAATTACAAAAAATGTAAAGAATTTGCCGTTTTTGGGGTAAATTGGCAAAAATTTTTCGTTTTTATGCACTTACCAGAGCTGTCCATTATTGCTAGTTTATGGTCCCGATGTATTATATATCGGAAACCATCGAGGCACACATGAGCGCAGCCGTTGCAGGAATCTCGCAGCGGAACCAAGCGACTCTCCCCGGGCATCTGGTTTTCGTTTCTGTCTTTAATTTTTTCAATCGTTTGGCAAAAGCTTTTGGCTTTTGCCTTTATTTTTTTCCGGATTTTCATTACACAGCGAGCAATATATGACCGATAAATTCAACTGGAAAGCGAAACGCGAGAAGAAGGCGTTTTTGGCACTGGCGGATGGCGCCGTGTTCCACGGGTATGCCTTTGGAGAGGCTACCGATACCGTCGGCGAAGCGGTGTTCAACACCGGCATGGCGGGCTATAAGCAGATTTTGACGGACCCCTCCTATGCGGGCCAGTTCGTGGTGTTCACCACGGCAGAAGTGGGAGCCTACGCCGCAAACCTCGAAAAGTCCGAATCGCGCGACGTCTTTTTGAACGGCATCGTCGTGAACTCGCTGGATGACGTGAGCAAGGAGATTGGCGAAGAGAGCCTGCACGACTACATGCTCGCCCACAAGAAGCCGGGCATCGCGGGCGTCGACACACGCGCACTCACGATTCACCTGCGTGACCACGGCGCACAGAAGGCCTACATCCACGTAGACGGCACCGAAATGAGCGAAGCCGACGCGATTGCAAAGGCAAAAGCCTGGGAAGGCCTCGACGGTCAGGACTATGCGAGCAAGGTCAGCGACCCGAAGGGTTACGAGTTCAGCACGGAAGGCGACTTGAACGTTGTCGCTCTCGATTTCGGTATCAAGACGAATATCTTGAGGAATCTCGCCGCGCAGAACATGAAGGTGACGGTCCTCCCGATCAACGCCACCTACGAACAAATTATGGCGAAGAATCCGGATGGCGTGTTCCTCTCGAACGGCCCTGCCGACCCGAACTCACTCCCGCAAGTGGCGGCAGTCGTGAAGCAGCTTTTGGGCAAGGTCCCGCTGATGGGCATCTGCCTCGGTAACCAGCTGCTCGGTCTCGCACTCGGCGCGAAGGTTTCCAAGCTCAAGTTCGGCCATCACGGTTGCAACCATCCGGTCAAAAACTTGAAGACCGGCGCTGTAGAAATCACGAGCCAGAACCACAACTACGCTATTGAAGAATCTTCGCTCCCCGCGAATGTGGAAGTCACGCACATCAACCTGAACGACAACACCGTCGAGGGCATCCGCCACAAGGAACTTCCCGCGTTCAGCGTGCAGTACCACCCGGAATCCGCTCCGGGCCCGAACGATTCCTACTACCTGTTCGGCGAATTCAGACAAATGATTTTGGATTTCAAATCTGGTAAAAACAGCGCCGGGGAGGCATAACATGACGAAGACCGCAAACAAGGGCAAACAGACCAAGTACATCTTCATCACCGGCGGCGTGGTCAGCTCCCTCGGTAAGGGCATCACCTCGGCATCGCTCGCACTGCTCCTCAAGAGCCGCGGCTACAACGTGTTCATGCAGAAGCTCGACCCGTACCTGAACGTGGACCCGGGCACCATGAGCCCTTACCAGCACGGCGAAGTCTTCGTGACCGACGACGGCTACGAAACCGACCTTGACTTGGGCCACTACGAACGCTTCGCGGGCGTCCACTGCTCCAAGGCATCGAGCTACACCTCCGGCCGTATCTACTCTTCCGTGCTCGCAAAAGAACGCGCCGGCAAGTACCTCGGCGGCACCGTGCAGGTGATTCCGCACATCACCAACGAAATCAAGGACGCCTTCCGTTCTGCAGCCGAAAGCGGCGCCGACATTGTGCTCTGCGAAATCGGCGGTGTGGCTGGCGACATTGAATCGCTCCCGTTCCTCGAAGCTGCAAGGCAGTTCCGCTTCGAAGTCGGTGTGGAAAACACCTGCTTCATCCACTTGGTCCTTGTGCCTTACCTCAAGGCCGCTGGCGAACTCAAGACAAAGCCCTCGCAGCACTCGGTGGCAGAACTCCGCAACATCGGTATCTTCCCGGACATTCTGGTGTGTCGCACCGAAATGACGATTCCGCAGGATCACCTCGACAAGCTTGCGCTCTTCTGCAACGTGAAGCCCGAATGCGTGATTGAAGAAAAGGACGTGACGGATTCTGTGTACGCCGTGCCCCGCGAACTTTCCAAACAGGAACTCGACCTCCGCGTGCTTGAACAGCTCCACCTGAGTGTTCATCCGATTGTCCACTCCGAATGGGACAAGCTCGTCAAGAAGGCGACACAGCCCAAGTACGAATGCACCATTGCGCTCGTGGGCAAGTACATCGCCATCCGCGACGCCTACAAGTCCGTACACGAAGCATTGCAGCACGCCGGCATGGAACATAACGCCAAGGTGAAAGTAGAATGCATCGAGGCCGAAGAACTCGAAAAGAATCCGAACCTCATCAAGAATGCAGACGGCATCCTGATTCCGGGCGGTTTCGGCAGCCGCGGCGTGAACGGCAAGTGCGTGGCCATCAAGTATGCCCGCGAACACAAGGTCCCGTTGCTCGGCATCTGCCTCGGCATGCAGTGCTGCGTGATTGAATTCGCCCGCAATGTTCTCGGCTGGAAAGACGCCAACTCCACGGAATTCGACGAGAAGACGACCCACCCGGTCATCGACCTGATGGACGAACAGAAGAACGTCACCGACAAGGGCGGCACCATGCGCCTCGGCGCTTACCCGTGCAAGCTCATGAAGGATTCCAACGCTGCCAAGCTCTACAAGAGCGAAAAGATTAGCGAACGTCACCGTCACCGCTACGAATTCAACTACAATAGCGAATTCCGCAAGGAACTCGAAAAGGCCGGTCTCAAGATTGCCGGTACTTCTCCCGACGGAAAGCTTGTTGAAATGGTGGAAATCAAGAACCACCCGTACTTTGAAGCCTGCCAGTTCCACCCGGAATTCAAGAGCAGGCCCACCGCGCCGCACCCGCTGTTCAGCGGCCTCGTCAAGGCGGCACTCGCACAAAAATCCAAGAAGAATGTGAATGGAGGCAAGAAGAATGCCTAAGCGTACCGACATCAAGAAGATTATGCTC
>JAEEGK010028664.1_pt1 | contig 11160 bp, 10 predicted proteins | sample 8958771 | NCBI WGS metagenome assembly JAEEGK01 (sample SAMN16246547, study PRJNA631951) | gut metagenome | biome: gut microbiome; feature: rumen; material: SC-attached | host: Bos | place: Iran: Karaj | collected 2018-10 | reverse complement strand
CACATCCACATCCTCAACCTTGAAACGGTTCAGCTCGCGATACATCAATCGCAGATCGCCTCCGTCACAATTCCCACACACAGCCCTGAACGTACGGAAAGCCGCCAATCGCTCAGCCACCTCCACAGTGCCGATATCACCTGCATGCCATATCTCGTCGCAAGGCTCGAAATAGTGCAGATACTTATCGTCCCAATAGCTGTGCGTATCACTTAAGATGCCTATTCTCTTCATTCTTCAAAACGCTTACGGATAAATTGAGCTATCAGTTTCTCAGTCTCTACCAGTCCGAGGATACTCGAGTCGATACAAAGATCATAACTCTCGGCAGCACCCCATTTCTTACCAGTAAAATAGTTGTAATACTGAGCCCGACGGCTCTCACCTTGTTCTATGATATGTTGCGCCTGCTCATAAGAGACACCCTGTCTGGTAGCCACCTGCTGGATACGGAAGGGCATCGAGGCAGAGATAAAGATATTCACCACATTCTTGAAATCTCTCAGGACATAATCGGCACAACGCCCCACAAACACGCACGAACCCTCCTGAGCCGCCTTCTTCATGGCATCGCTCTGAAACTGGAACAGACTTTCCTGCGAGAAGTTCGACTTATAGAGACTGCCTCCACCCAGATGAGCCGTCTGCACATTAAACAAGCCTCTGAAGAAACCCTTGCGCTCATCGTTCTGCTCGAAGACCTTCTCTGAGAATCCACTCTCCTTGGCAGCCAGGTTCAGGAGCTCACGGTCATAGTACTTGGCACCGAAATCCATGGCCAGCATACGGCCTATATCATGGCCGCCACTACCCAGCTGTCTGCCGACGTTAATGATGATCTTGTCCATACGCCTTTAATCTTTTCATATACCATATCAATGTGGGGATGGTCATCGCAAACGAGCCGAAGTCACTGGCAGGCATCGAATACCACACACCGTTGAGATCCCAGAACAGAGGGAACACATACGCCATCGGCAATAAGAGGAAGAGCTGACGCGAGAGCGACAGGAAGATGGAGATCTTCACCTTGCCGATGCTCTGGAAAAAGTGGGTGATGGCAGCCTGCGAACCCACCACGAAGAATACCAGCATGTCGAGTTTGATACCCGTTGCGGCAAGATCAATCAGGGTCGGGTCAGTGGTAAAGATACGGGCAATCTGTCGTGGGAAGAGCATCGAGAGTGTCCAACCCACTAACAATATCGTCATAGCACAGGCAATGGTCAGCCACAGACAGCGGAACATACGGTCAAATTTCTCAGCACCGTAATTATATCCTACAATCGGCTGCATACCCTGATTCATACCCATGACGAACATGAAGAACACCATCACCACCGAGTTGGCAATCGAATAGGCACCCACAGCCATATCGCCGCCATAGCGCACGAACTGGTTGTTCATGAAGATCACGATAATGCAGGATGTCGCATTCATCAGGAAAGGAGAGATACCGATACTGATGATATTCTGCACCAGAACCTTTCTCAGCTTATAGATGCCTTTCCTGAAATGAAGCAGCTCCTTCTTGTCTGAGAATATCCACATCTGCCAGCAGAGTGCCAACGACTGCGAACTGATTGTAGCCAGAGCCGCACCTCGGATGCCCCAGCGGAACCACCAGACGAAGGCCACTACAAGCACGATGTTACAGGCTACCGTAAACAGCGTGGCATACATCGCGTGACGGGGTTTCCCAGCAGCACGGAGAACGGCATTCATACCAAAGTACATATGGGTCACCATATTGCCGAGCAGAATCACGATCATAAACTCACGTGCATAGGGCAACGTGGCGTCAGAGGCACCAAAGAACCGCAAGATCGGATCGAGGAACAACAGACTGATAACCATAAAGAGGAATCCTACAATCAGGTTCAGCGTCACCGTATTGCCTAACAAGTTCTCGGCTGTCTTATAATCCTGCTGACCCAGCTTCACACTGATACACGCAGAAGAACCCACACCTACAGCTGCTCCAAAAGCCGCACTCAGGTTCATGAAGGGGAACGTGATGCCCAGACCAGCAATAGCCTCAGGACCCACGAGCTGACCGATCATCGCACGGTCGATGATATTATAAAGGCTCGACGCCGTCATGGCGACAATAGCAGGCAGGGCATACTGCCAAAGCAACTGTCCCACAGGCTTTTGCCCAAGTTCCAAGGCGGCTTGTCTGTTGTCTGTCATATCGCGTACATATTTAAAACGGTGCAAAGGTACAAATATTTTTCGAGATAAAACACAAATAAATTTGGAATTTTACACACTTATTCGTACCTTTGCACCCGTTATGCAAACGAACGACCTTTTTAAGATACACATTCTGACTCTCCTATTGCTCATCTGCCCACTGGCGATATTAGCAGGCAGCAGCCCCAAGATCAAGTACCCTGGGGGCAAATTCTACATTTGGCGCTATACCCTGAAGGACAAGCAAGGCACCCCCTACTCTATTGATCATCCTGGTCGTTGGCTGACGCATAAATCCATCGAGCGCCGCCGTAAACAGGGACTGCCCATCGATTCCACCGATCTGCCTGTCAGCCAGAAGTATATCCGTGCATTCCAACGTACTTCCGATGAGGTCAGCCGTAAGCGCAGACGCAGTTCCTCGGAATGGGCCATCATCGGAACCAGCCGATGGAACAACACTGTGCTGGTCCGTTCTAACGACACCACCCTCCTGCGTTGCCTCGACTCCCTCGAGTGTGTCAGGAAGTCAGAGTTGGTCTGGATATCCCCCGACAGCATCGAACGCCTCGTCAAGACCAATGCCCACGATGGTTTCAACCCCTGGGACAGTCTGAAGACCTCACCCTATGGCAATGGCAAGGATCAGATTGAGATGCTGGCCGGAAACCGTCTGCATAACATCGGGTTCCTGGGCAAAGGTATCACCATCGCCGTTCTCGACGGTGGATTCCAGAATGCCGACGTCATACCCGCCTTCACCCATGCTAACATCGTGGGAACCAAGGATTTCGTCTATCCCAACAGTCAGTATTTCTATCAGGAGACCGATCACGGCACGAAGGTGCTATCAGCTATGGCTGCGCGCGAGCCTGAGGTACTCATCGGCACAGCCCCAGAGGCACGCTACTGGCTCCTGCGCTGTGAAGACCAGCAGTCCGAACAGCCTGTGGAAGAAGACTATTGGGCGATGGCCGCCGAGTTTGCCGACTCCGTAGGTGTCGACATTATCAGCAGCAGTCTCGGCTATAATGATTACGACCAGCATCCCAACTATTACCACCAGCGCGACCTCGACGGCGAGAAGGCTTTCATCAGCCACTCCGCCTCGATGCTGGCACGAAAGGGTATCATACTCGTCAATTCGGCAGGCAACAGTGGCATGGGTCCATGGAAGAAGATTGTCTTCCCTGCCGATGCCAACGATATACTCACGGTGGGAGCAGTGAATACTCAGAAGAAGAATGCACCATTTAGTGGCGTTGGCCCCACACAGGACGGACGTGTCAAGCCCGACGTGATGGCCCTTGGCAGTCCGGCCTCACTCATCTCTGGCCGAGGCACGATAGTGAGGGATATGGGCACCTCGTTCTCCACCCCCATCGTAGCGGGTCTGGTGGCTTGTCTCTGGCAGGCATTCCCTAACAAGACGGCTCTGGAGATCATCAACCTCGTCCGTCAGACCAGCAACAGCTACGAGAAGCCCGATAACATCTTCGGCTATGGACTGCCCAACTTCTGGAGGGCCTATATGATAGGGAGGATTGAGAAGTGAGAAGTGATCATCGACTGACATTATACGAGCTCAACCGCCTCGTCAGGGAGGTGATAGAGTGCGAGATGCCCAATGAGTATTGGGTTGAGGCTGAGCTGTCGGAATGTCGCGAGAACCATGGACACTGCTTCATGTCACTCATCCAGAAAGACGAACGTAGCGCCACACCCATCGCCAAGGCCGATGCCAGATGCTGGGCTTCGAAATGGATGCTCATCCGTCCCTATTTCGAACGTACGACTGGTCAGGCATTGCGGCCTGGCATCAAGGTACTGCTGAAGGTCTATGCACAGTTTCATGAAGCCTATGGCTTCTCATGGATCGTCACTGATATCGACCCCACCTATACGCTTGGCGACATGGCCCGCAAGCGTCAGGAGATTATCCGCCAACTCAAGGAAGAGGGCGTGTTCGATTTGCAGAAAGAGTTGCGATTGCCGCTCTTCTGTCAGCGCATCGCTGTGATTTCCAGTGAGACGGCAGCAGGCTATGGTGACTTCTGCAGGCAACTCGCCGACAACCCCTATGGCTTCCAGTTCCAGACACAACTCTTCCCAGCCATCATGCAGGGTGAAGGAGTCTCACAAAGCATCATCGCCGCCCTGGAGGAAATATATTCGTGGAATGTGGAATGTGGAATGTGGAATGAGAAATGTTTCGACGCTATCGTTATCATACGAGGTGGTGGCGCTACGAGCGATATGAGTGGTTTCGACACGTTGGAACTGGCAGAAAATGTAGCAAACTTCCCCCTGCCTATCATCACGGGCATTGGGCATGATCGCGATGAGAGCATTCTCGACATGGTGAGCCATACGCGAGTCAAGACACCTACAGCGGCAGCGGCTCTGCTGATCGACCAGCTGAAGGCCGTGCTCGACACCATCGAAGGAGCCCAGAGCCTCATCACCCATTACGCCCAGCAGAAGCTCGCCTCACTCAACGCTCAACTTGCCACGCTCTCAGAGGCTATCCCAAGGCTCTTCTCCATCGTGAAGACACGACAAGAAGCGCGGCTGGACAATACCGAACAACGGATCATCACAGCCGTTGAGCGCCGAATGACCTCTGAGCACCACCGTCTGGAGATGCTGGAGGAGAAGGTGAAAACCCTCGACCCTGCCCTGTTGCTCAAACGCGGCTACAGCATCACCCTGAAGGATGGCAAGGCTGTCAGAGATCCAAAGGCTCTTCAGCAAGGCGACGAGATCGAAACGCGCCTCGCCAACGGCACCATCCACTCCACCGTCAATTAAAATATGTTCTTATGTCCTCCTGTCTAAAAACATAATATTATGGCTAAAGAAATCAAATACGAGGCAGCTCTCGCAGAACTGCAGACCATCGTCCGCAAGATGGAAAACGACGAACTCGACATCGATGAGATGTCCGTACAGCTGAAACGCGCTCAGGAATTGATCAAGCTCTGCAAGGACAAACTGACCAAAACCGACGAGGAAATCAAGAAAATCCTTGCCGAAAAGTAAGTTTTATGCAGAAAATGTTGTTCAATTGACGCGAAATGTGTACTTTTGCATGCAGAATTGAAACTTTAACAGATTAAAACGATATGAAGAATTTAGATTGGGGTAGCCTTTCTTTCGGCTACATGAAGACCGACTACAACGTTCGTTGCTACTATCGCGACGGCAAATGGGGCGAGATTGAAGTTTGCTCCGACGAGTATCTGAACCTGCACATGGCAGCCACCTGTCTGCACTATGGCCAGGAAGCTTTCGAGGGTCTGAAGGCCTATCGCTGTCCTGACGGCAAGGTGCGCATCTTCCGTGTCGATGAGAATGCCAAGCGCCTGCAGAGCACCTGCCGTGGCATTATGATGCCCGAGGTGAGCACAGAGCTCTTCACAGAGATGGTTAAGAAAGTGGTTCGCCTCAATCAGGAGTGGATCCCCACCTACGAGAGTGGTGCCACGCTCTATATCCGTCCGCTGCTCATCGGTACTAGCGCTCAGGTTGGCGTTCATCCCTCTAAGGAGTACTGCTTCCTGATCTTCGTTACCCCCGTTGGCCCGTACTTCAAGGGTGGATTCTCAAGCAATCCTTACGTCATCGTTCGCGACTACGACCGCTCGGCTCCTCTCGGAACTGGTAAGTATAAGGTGGGTGGTAACTACGCAGCCTCTCTCTTCGCCAACAACCTGGCTCACGAGAAGGGATATGCCTGCGAGTTCTATCTCGACGCCAAGGAGAAGAAGTACATCGACGAGTGCGGTGCTGCCAACTTCTTCGGTATCAAGAACAATACCTACGTTACTCCTGAGTCAACCTCTATCCTGCCCTCTATCACCAACAAGAGCCTGATGCAGGTGGCTGAGGATCTGGGTATGAAGGTTGAGCGCCGTCCTATCCCTGAAGAGGAACTCGAGACCTTCGAGGAGGCTGGTGCCTGTGGTACAGCAGCTGTTATCTCGCCTATCTCGTATATCGACGATCTCGACACAGGCAAGCGCTACTCATTCGGCGACAAGCCAGGTCCACAGTCCAAGAAGCTCTTCGACACCCTTCGTGGCATCCAGTACGGTGAGATCGAGGACAAGCACGGCTGGACAACGGTTGTGATTGAATAATATGGGCAAAGGCAAACTGGCGAAATTCGCCGACATGGAAACATACGAGAACGTGTTCCAATACCCCTTTTCGGTAGTGGAACATGTTCCTTTTGATATGAAGGGCAAGTGGCACGAACAGTATTTCGAGAATCAGAATCCCATCGTGCTCGAACTCGGGTGCGGCAAGGGAGAATACACGGTGGAACTTGCCAAGCTCTATCCCCAGATGAACTTCATCGGGGTGGATATCAAAGGAGCCCGCATGTGGACGGGGGCCACTCAAGCCCTCAACGAAGGACTGAAGAACGTCGCCTTCCTCCGTACGAACATCGAGATCATCGACCGTTTCTTCGCAGAAGACGAGGTACAGGAGATCTGGCTCACCTTCAGCGACCCTCAGATGAAGAATCCCCGCAAGCGTCTCACGTCCACCTATTTCATGGAGCGCTATCGCAAGTTCCTCGTCGATGGTGGCATCATCCACCTGAAGACCGATTCCAACTTCCTCTTTACCTACACCACGTACATGGTGGAGCACAACCACCTGCCCGTACTCGCCAGGACGGAGGATTTATATGGTAATCTCATTCCACATTCCACATTCAACATTCCACAAGAACTCTTAAAAATCCAAACCTACTACGAGTCGATGTGGATAGCCCGAGGGCTGAACATCAAATATATGAAATGGCAACTGCCACGAACGACGAAGCTTGAGGAGCCCGATGTAGAAATCGAACTCGACGACTATCGCTCCTATCACCGTTCGAAGCGCAGCTCGCTCGACAAAGCAAAATAACCAAACCGCAAAACAATATGAAAAAGCTATTGATCCTCATCATGGCAGCGCTGCCAATGCTCGCCATGGCACAAACAAACGTAAAAGTCGACTCTGTCGGCAAGTTATCATCCCAACTCGGCGATCAGAAATACAAGATTGCCGACCTCAAGATCAGCGGTGCCCTGAACGGCAACGACCTGAAGCTGCTCCAGGATATTGTCACCCGTACAAAGGTCGACAAGAAGAATCCCGGCGAGTGTCTTGTCACATCCATCGACCTCTCTGGCGTGACGATCGTAGAGAGCAATGAAGGCTTGAAGACCCAGGCCAACGAACTGCCGAAGGGACTCTTCTCAGGAGCAAAAAAACTGACAAAGGCTGTCCTGCCTACAAGCATCAAGACCATCAGCGAGGAATGCTTCTGCGGATGTGAAAATCTGGTGGACGTGACCATTCCCGCCTCAGTGACAGTCATCGGCGTCGAAGCCTTCCAGGACTGCGAGAGTCTCGCAGCCATCACATTACCCGCCGGACTGGAGAAGATTGGCAACGAAGCCTTCGAAGGTTGCAAGAGTCTGGTTTCCATCCAGCTTCCCAAGGGCCTCGAAGAGATTACCCCACAGGCATTCAGCAAATGTAAGAGTCTGAAGACCATCAACATCCCCGAGGGTGTGAAGAAGATTGGCGGTTCAGCCTTCAAGAGCTGCGAGAGCCTGACATCTATCGTCCTGCCCATCACGGTCAAGGAGATCGAATCAGCAGCCTTCGATGGCTGTAAAGAGCTCAAGACCATCCAGATGGCTTCTGTAGCCGAGGTAGGCCCCAGTGCCTTCTCAGGCTGTAAGAGCCTGACAGCTGCCAAGTTCGATAAGATCTCCAAACTCGGACAGGCAGCCTTCGGAGGATGTACCTCGCTGCAGACCGTTGAGATACAGGGCGACCTCTCCGATATCAACACAGCCGCTTTCCAGAATTGCGAAAGCCTCACCAGCATCACTGTTCCAGCCTCGTTGAAGACCATCAGCAGCCACGCCTTCGAGGATTGTAAGGCACTGACAACCATCAAGCTCCCGGCAGGTCTGGCCAAGATCAACGACTGGGCCTTTGGTGGCTGCACCAGCCTGCGCAGCATCGAGATCGGCAGTGCGCTGAAGAATCTGGGCGACCATGCCTTCCAGAAGTGCATCAACCTCGAGACGGTGACCATCAACGGAATCATCGACGAGATTGAGACCAACGTCTTCAAGGGCTGCACCAGCCTGCGTAAGGTCATATTGCCTAACACCGTCAAGCGTATTGGCAGAAACGCATTCCTGGAGTGCACCATGCTCTCCGATATCAACTGGCCTGCCGCCCTGCAGAAGATCGAGGACGCTGCCTTCGAGAAGTGCGCCTCCCTGCCTTCAGCCGTCTTCCCCAATGGCCTTCAGACCATCGGTGGCGATGCCTTCAAGGGCTGTCTCCAGCTCGCCAACGTCGAACTGCCTGTTACCATCAAGGAACTTGGCGGTTCAGCCTTCCAGGAGTGTAAGACACTGGCAACAGTGACCATCAATTCACCCAAGCCCCCGAAGGTCAGCGGCGACACCTTCAAGGGCAGCAACCCCATCATCTACATCCCCAAAGGCACCATGCAGGTCTATGCCATCGACAAGAAGTGGGCCAAGCAGTCCGGTGTCAAGGAAAAAGAATAGAATAAAATCGTAAATCGTAAATTCGTAAATCCGTAAATGACTTTATATCCGCAACTCATTATGGATGCGCTGGCTACAGTGATGTATGCCGGCACGAAGAAAAACGTCGTTGAAAGCGGCATGGTGGCCGACACCCCCTCGGTGGCAGCCCCCGCCGCTGAAGGCGATCCCTGGAGAGTCAAGGTCGTGCTCGAGTTTCCGCGCGACACCGACCCCTTCCTCAAGTCCACAGTCAAGGCCGCCGAGGCAGCCATCAAGTACCACTGCGGCCAGGATGTTGAAGTGACCATCGAGACCGAGTTCAAGACAGCCCCTCGCCCTGAGGTAGGCCAGCTGCTGCCAGGCGTCAAGAACATCATCGCCGTCAGCTCAGGCAAGGGAGGCGTAGGCAAGAGCACCGTCTCTGCCAACCTCGCCATCGCCCTCGCCCGCTTAGGCTACAAGGTAGGTCTGCTCGATACCGATATCTTCGGGCCATCTATGCCCAAAATGTTTGACATCGAGAATGCCCGTCCCTACGCCGTCAAGAAAGATGGCCGCGACCTCATCTGCCCCGTTGAGCAATATGGAGTCAAGCTCCTCTCCATCGGATTCTTCGTATCGCCCGACACCGCCACCCTCTGGCGAGGCGGCATGGCCACCAGCGCGCTGAAACAGCTCATCGCCGATGCCGACTGGGGCGAGCTCGACTACTTCATCCTCGACACGCCACCAGGCACCAGCGACATCCACCTGACGTTGCTGCAGACCCTCCCCATCACGGGTGCCATCATCGTCTCCACACCCCAGCAGGTCGCCCTCGCCGACGCCCGCAAAGGTATCGACATGTACCGCAACGAGAAGGTCAACGTGCCCATCCTCGGCCTTATCGAGAACATGGCGTGGTTCACCCCAGCCGAACTGCCCGAGAACCGCTATTACATCTTCGGCAAGGAAGGCTGCAAGCAGCTCGCCGAAGAGATGCAGGTACCGTTGCTCGCCCAGATCCCGCTCGTTCAGAGCATCTGCGACAATGGTGACGCAGGCACACCAGCCGCCCTCAACAGCGACTCAGCCACCGGCCTCGCCTTCATCAACCTCGCCCAGGCCGTCGTCACCGTCGTCAACCGCCGCAACAAAGAGCAGCCCAAGACCAAAATCGTCGGACAAGAATAAGATTCTTTGAGCAAAACATAACAATACCCTCGCCCATCCCTGAGCGAGGGTATTTTAATGTTTAATCTTTAATGTTTAATCTTAATTATTTCTATCTTCCTCCGATTATCTTTTGGCCTTACCGCGAAGTGCAGCCAGCAGACTGTGCCATGTTGCTCTAATAGCAATTCATCATAGTCCTGCTTGGTACCATCAGCGATATCAAGGAGTATCGACGCATAGCGGATCATCTGCTCTTTACCCGCGCAGCGGATATCCACTGCGCACCCTGAAAGATGATTGGACGTTTTCGACCCACCCGCGAGCAGATTCACCGCCGGTGAACGATACCCGCTATTAATGATGATCGGCTCTACGTTCTTCGAGGTCTCATAATCCTCACCTGATTGCAGGCAATACAGCGTGTTATAACTGTACCGCAAATCCTCCAGCCAATTCTCACAGATACGCTTCAAGTTCTCAATCACCACATGACTCGGGATGTTCCCATCCGCAGTCTGATGTTTGGTCTTTGTCAACTCCCCGAGCACAAAGTGCTCAGAGAGTTTTGCTTGCTTATTTAATTCCATAATCTGTAAACTGTAAACTATAAACTGTAAACTGTAAACTATAAACTGTAAACTATAAACTGTAAACTAAAAAACATTTTGTCGCTTTGTCGCTTTGTCGCCAAATTAAGTTAATGAATTCTGCAATTTTCTATATTTACCCATATTGTCACCTTCTTTAATCTTTTCTATGAAGGAACTTCCCAACAGACGTTCAATCTTCCTGTCAGCAGCTTTGATTTTGTCGTAATGATAAGATTCCATCACATCATCTCTTGTAAAGATCTTGGGCAGACGATTAAAGCCATCGATACTTCTCTGCTGGTGACGCTTACCTGTAATCTGCACATCATTATTCATGTCATCGAAATACTTCTCAGCCATGACACCAAAGAAATGCTGCTGCGTAGCGTACTGAATACGGGCAATGAGTTCGCAGAGTTTCCAGTCTTTATCATCCACCTCATATTCGCCTATCCAACGGTTATTCTCCATGTGGAGCTTATCCCAGTGGCGCATATCAATGAATGGTGCCGCATAGTTGAGGGCGTGATAAGGCACGCGCTTCAACATCAATTCATTGGCTTCACTGTCATCTTCCGCGCAGTCCTCCATGCGGTTTTTAGTCCAGTCATAAAGTTTCTTCACCAATGGCCAAAGCG
>JAEEGK010028663.1_pt1 | contig 11161 bp, 7 predicted proteins | sample 8958771 | NCBI WGS metagenome assembly JAEEGK01 (sample SAMN16246547, study PRJNA631951) | gut metagenome | biome: gut microbiome; feature: rumen; material: SC-attached | host: Bos | place: Iran: Karaj | collected 2018-10 | reverse complement strand
TCTTGGGAATGGAGCCATTTACTCCATACATGGACCTGTGGTCACCATTGTAGGTGGCCCAGCCCAGCGCCAGCTCCGACAGGTCACCCGTGCCGAGCACAAGGCCGTTCACCTTGTTGGAAAAATCCATCAATATTTGGGTACGTTCGCGGGCCTGGCTGTTTTCATAGGTCACGTCATGGTTACTCGGGTCATGGTCAATGTCCTTGAAGTGCTGTGTTACCGCTGCAGCAATGCTGATTTCATGCAGTGTCACACCCAACGACTTGACCATCGCACAGGCGTTGGTATAGGTGCGGTCGGTGGTGCCAAAGCCCGGCATCGTGATGGCATGGATGTCCTTGCGGTCACGGCCCATGCGGTCAAAGGCACGGACTGCCACCAGCAGGGCAAGCGTCGAGTCCAGACCACCCGACACGCCCACCACAATCGTTTTGATGCCAGTGAAATCCAAACGGCGCATCAGGCCCTCGGTCTGGATGGCGATGATTTCCTCGCAACGGGCATTAAGACGGTCGTCCTCGGTGGGGACGAAGGGCAGGCGGCGCACGGGACGCAGCAATTCCTCTTTTTCATAGTCCAGCGGACCGGCTACCATCATGGGAACACGCTCAAAGGGGGTGCCGAACTGCACCATGCTGTCGGCAAAACTGCCATTGATGCGGCGCTCATTCTCGAGGGCAGCGATGTCAATATCGGCCACCGACATCTGGGGCTGTGTCGTGAAACGCTCACCCTCGGCGAGCATCTTGCCATTCTCGGCGATGACGGCATTGCCGCCAAAGACCAGGTCGGTCGTCGATTCTCCATAGCCGCACGAGGCATAGACATAGGCCGCGATGCAGTGGGCACTCTGATGCTTGATGAGGTCCATCAGATAGGTATGCTTGCCAATCAGCTCGTTGCTGGCCGACAGGTTGACAATCACGTTGGCACCATTGATGGCAGCGATGCTGCTGGGCGGGGCGGGAACCCACAGGTCCTCGCAGATTTCCACCGCCACGCGGGCCCGTCCGGCCTCAAATATCTGGTGGGTGCCGAAGGGCACTTCCTCACCGCCCACGACGATGCTGTCCTTGCCGGCGATGGCAGTGATATTGCTCGTGGTGAACCAGCGCTTCTCGTAAAATTCCTTGTAGTTGGGGATATAAGTCTTGGGGACCACCCACATCTCGCCGTGGTTGATGACCACCGCGCAGTTGAAAAGATGTCCGCTACAGCGCAACGGAGCCCCGACAATGACCATCACGGGCGTTTCCTTGTAGTGGTCAAACAGGGAGACAAGTGCCTGTTCGGCCGCATCGAGCAGCAGCTCGTTCCCGAACAAGTCGGCACAGGTGTAGCCCGTAACACACAACTCGGGCAATACCACAACGTGGGCACCAGCCTTGACAGCCTGGTCAGTCCCCTCAATGATATGGGCCAGATTGCCCTCGACATCGGCCACATTTACCTGGGGCACAACGGCTGCCACACGCACCAGACCGTAGTCGGTTACCGTATTCTTCTTTGTTCTTGCCATAGCAGTAATATCTTTTCAATAGGTTTAACTTGCAAAGTTAAGCATTTTTGGCATAAGTTATCCTTATTTTTCGCTACTTTCTCACAAAGTAAATTTCAAACTGCCCTCAACAGCCTCAACAGCAAATAGGTGACATTTAATTTGCAGGTTACATTTTATTTGGTTAACTTTGCCACAAAATGCAAAACTCATAGTCATGGAAAAGAAAAAACATCTTATCGTCAGATTGATTCTGCTCGTGCTGCTGTGCTTTGGCACGAGCCTGGTGCCCACGTCATGTGGCAGCGATGAGCCCAACTATCTCGTGGGGTATTATCTCACGATTGATTCACAGGTCAGGCTCAGCGTCTATGAACAGGACGAGGAACAAGGAACATCGGCCGACCCTGATGCAGATGTATTATCCAACACCATTGTCAGGATGAAAACGGCACTGAAGCAAGCTTACCCCGAGCCCACCTACCAGGGCGATGATGCCGCTGTCATCGCCGCTCTGGATAATATATACAGGAAGTACAAGACCATGTACAGCCATCTGGAAAGAGGCACCGTCTGCACGGTGAAGCTGCATCGCGCCAAATTGGACGACGGCATCGTGATCAACAGCAAACCCATGACGGCTTTCTTCTTTGGTGCCTTGCCTCCGACCTACGAACAACCTGATTGGTGATTTTTCACACTTTATTTTTGCAGAATCCACTAATTCAAATTAATTTTGCATCAACAAATCGATTATCAACTATAAAAGAAAGGAAACGAATATGAAGAAGTTCTTTACGCTACTGTTTTGTGTCGCTGGCATGGCTGTTGCTGCCAATGCCCAAGACGTAACCCCTGTCCGCCAGTGCATCGACGCACTGCTGGCTCAGGATCACAACACCAGGGGTATCGTTGCTCCCACGATGGATCCCAACCAAGACGGCATCCTCAATGTCGCTGACATTGCTTTCCTGATTGACCAGAATCTGAAGCAGAACAATGTGCAGAAGGCACCTGCCAAGGATATCGACGTAAAAGCCCTTATCAATGAGGTGCTTGTCAGTGATGGCGATCCCAATGTCGACGATGTGACTGACGCTATCAACAAGAAAATGAATAAGAAAGAATAACGCATGAAACGACTGCTTTCACATTGGCGGGGGCTGATGCTCTCGCTGATGGTTTTTGCCGCCTTTGCAACACTCTCGTCGTGCGGGAATGACGAGCCCGACAATTCGGTCATCGATTACTACCTGAGAATCGAGGAGGAATTTCTTGTTGATGGCTCCACTAGTCATACCGATCGCTATTTCAACCCGGTCACGCGTATGAAAAGTGCCATCAGTGCCGCCTATCCCGAGCCTGACACACAAGGCAATGACGAGGCTGTGGTTGCAGCCTGTGACAAGGAATTTGAGACCTATCAGAGCCTGTATGCAGGGGGCAAAGAGCACCTGACCTGCCTATTTGAGCTCGTGCGTGTCACCAAGGTCAACGGCATCGTACGTAGCAACGAGACGCTCAAGGTATACCAGTACAACATCAATCCGCCTGCAATAGAGGATTGATTGAAGGTAACGACTCTAAGAGTTTTTCCACCAAACGGGAGAGGGCATACTCGCCTATCTCCCGTTCTTTTATCCATACATATCCGGGCGGTAGTGCAGGGCGCTCGGTCGGCTCGGCGAGGTAGAAGTCGGCCAGCAGGATGCGGTGGGTGAGGACGTGTTTCACGCCGCTGGCCAGCAACGTGAGCGGGCAGCCCAGGTCGGGCAACGGGGCATCCTCGACCAGCAGCGGCTCCCACAGGCCTTGCCAAATGTCGCCAGCAGGGCGGCGACGCAGCGCCGTCATCCCCTCGTGGCGGACGTAGATATAGCATAAACGGCGCTCCTTCACCTGGAGCTTTTTCTCCTTGACGGGCAACTGGTCGATGCGGCCCGTGCGCAACGCTTCGCAGGTCAATGCAACGGGGCAGTCCTCGCAGCGCGGCGACCGCGGCGTGCACCACGTGGCGCCAAAGTCCATCAGCGCCTGGTTGAACGTGCCGGCATCAGCCTCGGGCAGCAACTGCTGGGCGAGGGCCTCAAAGGTGTGTTTGCCGCGGGTGGTATTGATGGGCACATCAATGCCGTAGTGGCGGGCCAGCACACGATAGACGTTGCCATCGACGGCGGCAGCAGGCAGACCGAAGGCCATCGAGCCGACAGCAGCGGCAGTGTAGTCCCCTACCCCTTTTAAAGCCCTCAGGCCCTCGATAGTGCGCGGGAAACCGCCCATCTCAACGATCTGGCGGGCGGCGGCGTGCATATTGCGGGCACGGCTGTAGTAGCCCAGTCCCTGCCACAGGCGCAGCACTTCGTCCTCGCTGGCTCCAGCAAGAGCCTCCACGGTCGGGAAGCGCTCCATAAAGCGATACCAGTAGTCGCGGCCCTGCTCGATGCGCGTCTGCTGCAGGATCACCTCGCTCACCCAGATGCCGTACGCATCACCGATGCCACGCCACGGCAGTTCGCGCCCATTCAGCGCAAACCACCTCAACAAAGCCGTTGTAAACCCTACCTCACTCATATTTCTCCACAAAACCTCACGCAAATCTCACGCAAATCTCACGCTAAGCCGCCAAGACGCTAAGTTTTTTTTAAATCATTTGCTCGCAAGAGGCTCGCAAATATACTATCTTTTCACATATTGCGAGCCCTTGCGAGCAAACAAAATTTCTTAGCGACTTAGCGTGAGCAACCGGAACGCGGATGCCAGCTTAAAAAACTTTGCGCCTTAGCGGCTTAGCGTGAGGTTTATCCGTCGTGGGGCGGCCACGCCAAGGCGAGGCCCTACAACGCGGATGCCGGCTCACTAATCTCTAATCTGCGAGCGCAGCGAGCATCTTTGCGAGCATCTTGCGAGCAATAATAAAAGACTTCGCGACTTGGCGGCTTAGCGTGAGGTTTATCTGTCGTGGGGCGGCCACGCCAAGGCGAGGCCCTACAACGCGGATGCCGGCTCTCTAATCTCTAATCTCTAATCTCTAATCTGCGAGCTTGCTCGCATCACAACGGTAGTATGTTCTTGAAGTTCTTCCAGTTCTTGGCGCTTTTATAGGCGTTGACCGACGTGTCGGGGACATAGAGTTCCACCTTGTTGTTGCTCACACCGTCAAGCTTGGGCGGCAGCACGGCGTGGCACTCGATGCGCGTCAGTGACTTGCACTTCTCGGCCACCTTCTTGCCCACCTCGGTGACTGTCTCGGGGAGGACGAGCGTGGTGATGGCAGTCTCACGCAGGGCATTGTCGCCCAGGAACCGCAAGCCGTTGCCCAGGTCGATCTCGGTGAGCGAGTTGCAGTCGCGGAAAGCCTCTTTGTCAACAGTCACGCAGACGTCGGGCACCTTAACGCTGGTCAGGCCCTTGTTGTTCTTGAAGGCACGCTCGCCGATGGTGACCAATCGGCCAGGCAGCTCCAGCGACGTCAGGGCGCAGTGCTCAAAGGCCTCCTTGTTGAGGGTGGTCAACATCGCGGGCAGGGCAATCTGGGTCAAGGCCTTGCAATTCTTGAACGCATGTTCGCCGATAGTGTTGATGTCAGCCGACAATGTGACCGAGGTCAGTGACGAACAGCTCTCAAAGGCCGACTGGGGCACGATGCCCAGGTTGTCGGCAACAACCGTCGTCAGCGCCCTGCAATCCTGAAACGCCTTCTTGCCCAGCGTCGTAACATAGGCCAGATCGATGCTCTGCAGCCGCGAACAGCCATAGAATGCCTGATTGCCGATGGTCTTGACGCTCGATGGGATGTTGACGGCCTGCAGCTGGGTACACTCGTAGAAGGCGGCGCCAGCAATACGGGTCACGCCCTCGGGGATTGTGACGCTCGAGATCTGTGCATCCGAGAATGCGCTCCAGGCAATCTCCTCCACCCCGTCAGGTATCCTGAAGGCTCCGTTGCGGGCTGCAGGACAGCGCAGCAGCACACTGCCCGTGTTGTCATAGAGCACGCCGTCCTCGTAGGTGTAGTAGCGGCTACCGTCCTCCACCGTGATTTCTTCCAGTTTCTTCATCGTGCCCAGGTTATCATCCTCGATGCGTGTCGAGGCAGGCAGGTGGAGCGTGGTAATGGAGGTACCGTCAAAGGCTTCGGCACCGAGGCTCTCCAGACCACGTGGCAAGCTCACACGCTTCAATCCGGTGCCCTTAAAGGCCTTTTTGCCTATCTCGACCAAGGTGTACGGCAGGTTCACGCTGGTCAGCCTGGAGCACCCGTCAAAGCACTCCTCGCCGATGCTTTCCAAGCCCTCGGTGAGCGTGATGTATTCCAGCTTGTAACAGCCGTCGAAAGCGTTATCGCCAATCGACCTCACGCCCTGCGGCATGATGACCTCTTCCAGATCGCTACAGCCACGCAGGGCATCGCGGTCGATGCGCCTGGTGCGCTCGGGCAGCACGATGGAGCGCAGGTGGGAGGTATGGGACAAGGCATCGCCCAGCACGTCGCGTTCGCCACGTGTGCCCAACAATCCACTGCTGCCGGAACTCATGATGCGGACACGCTCCAGTTCCAGGTCGAGATAATTGTCAACCTTCTTGTCGTGGTTATCGACACAGCGTGAGCGTTTACACAGTTTCTTGATGAACTCAAAGTCCTTGGAGTCCATGGGGCCATCGATGCGCAGCAGGCGCACGCGGTCCATCATGCCAGCGGGCATCTTCTCGGCGAGGGTGCCGGCACTGGTGAGGCGCAGCTCCACCACGTCGCCATAGGAGTCGGCACGGCTGTAACGGTCACGATAACGTTTGTCACCACGGCTGCCATACTGGGCACCAGCGGGCAATACGGTCACGATAGCGAGCAAGAGCGCTACCATCCACTTCATCATTTGTCTGGTCTTCATCTTTGGTCTCAATTCTTGGGTTTCTAGCCCGCAAATATATAAAATCTCCCCGACAACAACAAATCGCCCCCCTCCCTTCGGAATGATCACGCTAAGCCGCCAAGCCGCGAAGGTTTTATTTTTGGCTCGCAAGGGCTCGCAAAGATGCTCGCTTGCGAGCAGTTTTTAATGTTTGGAGTTTAAAGAGCATCCGCGCTCCAACCAAAAGGAGTGCAAATGCCTGTAATCATTAATCGGCGAGCAACGCGAGCCCTTGCGAGCCTCTTGCGAGCAAAAGAATTGCTCTTAGCGGCTTGGCGGCTTAGCGTGAGATTACTGACGCATATATAGTGAATTTATATATTTTGTTGATTTTTAGTCTATTAAATGACATTTCACAGAAATTATTCAAAATGAATAATTTATTTTAAATAATTTGATTTCTCAGGACACCGCAGAGCACCCCCCACGCTAAGCCGCCAAGCCGCGAAGAATATTTTCAAGCTGGCATCCGCGTTTTTAGCTGTCGGCGAATTATACGAATTAACCAAATTAGCATCCGCGCCCCGTTTGACCGGAACGCGGATGCTTCATTAATCTCTAATCTGTGAGCATCACTGCGGATGCCCCACTAATCACTAATCTCTAATCACTAATCTGCGAGCAACGCGAGCATATCCGCGGATGCCCCACTAAACTCTAAACTCTAAACTTTAAACTGCGAGCGATCAGCGAGCATAAATCTTTCTTCCGTCGCTGGTCACATAGATGCCGGGCGTCAACTTGGATGCATCGACGCGGCGACCCATCAGGTCGTAGTACTCGACGGGACGGTTGTCATCGACAGCAATCGTCGTTACAGCAGTCGTGCCGAGGTCGTACCAGCCGATCTCGCTCTCATTCATCTCGTCGCCACCGAAATAGACGCTTTGTACACCGATGCGCTTGACATCGTCACCGATAGAGTAAACCACTACCAACTGGCCACCCATCAGGATGTTCATGTCATCGTTGAAGTTGTAGGGAATGATGGTCTCGTCCTGATCGAAGCCGTAGATATCGGCCCAGAAGATGTAAGGCTCAGCTCCCTCACCGCTGTCGGTGAACAGGCGATAGCCCAGTCGGTCGGTCAGCAGGGGCTTGCCGTCAACATCGGTCACAGGGATGTCAAGCACCAGGAAGCCCAGTTCCTCATCGGGATAGTACTCATAATAGAGCACATTGGGCATCTCGGGCACGGCGGGCTCGTCAACGATCGGTGCCAGTGCTACATTGCCCAGCAGGTCATACCAGCTCACCTCAACATCATCGGCACAGATGCCATACCACTGATGGGCGACAAAGACACCAGTCTCGGGATCCAACGTCAGCGTGAACGGCTCGGCATCATTGGTCTCGGGCGCACATCCCATGAAATAGAGCGGATAGACTTCGCCAGCGAGAACAAACGGGCCGAAGTATTGGCCGTTGTCAAACACATAGCTGTCGCCCTCGCGGTGACCTTTCACCCATGCCTTGGGCAAGTAGGAGCACAGGCCCTGCACATAGATGTCGTCACCGTCAAAGCCCACCTGGGCAGTGCCCATCAGGGGCTCTCCCTCGAACCACTCTTCAATATCCTCATAGTAGCCCATGTAAACACCCGTGAGCATATAAGGTTCAGTCTCCAGACCCTCGGGAACAACCACGGTTCCCAGGTCGGCAGTGAAGGACATCTCGCTGTCATACATAAAGTACCAGCCCAACTGGTCGGGACGGGCATTCTCGACGATGTAGCAGACTTGGTCCTGGTTCAAGACAAAGACACCCGCACGCTCATCAAAATCAAATACCGCATCGATGAGCTCATAGGTGCCATCGCTCAACGGCGTGACAGGATAGAAGTAGAGGTCGTAGCCATAGTAGTCGCCATAGTACTGCATGGGGAAGGTGACCTGGGAGAAGTCCTCATTGAGGGTTCCCTTGATCCAAGCCTCGGGCAGATAGACGCTGAAGCCCTGCAGATAGACGTCATTGCCGTCGATACCGATCTGCAACGTGCGGTCCACAACCTCCCAGCTCGAGCCGTCAAAGATGTAGGCATTCATGCGGTAGCCCTGGGTCTCCAAGGCGGCAGGAGGAGTAACAACAGCCTCGGCCAGTTGAGGTGTAGCGTTCCTCAACGATGGGGAGAAATCGGCACGAGGGACAGTCATGGTGTGGCGTGTCTTGTTCTGGTCAGGCTTCGGCAACTTCACGTTTTGTACCTGATTAGCACTCACTGCCATCGACAGGATGGCAGACAACAATAATAAAACAATCTTTTTCATAATCACAATGGTATTTAAATGTTAACAAAAAGCAATTATTTGCAAAAATAGATATTTCCTATCAAACAACAAATAAAACCGACTAAAAAATATCTTTTTAGTAGAAAAAGTCAGTTTCTTTGTCTCAAATCGCTCATCGTTACGGAAAATATGCTTATATTTGCAAAAAAATATAATTAACCTCCAAAAAAGACTGATTATGAAACGACTTATGCTGACCCTATTAGGGTCGATGCTGCTGCTCACGGCAATGGCCCAGGGCGACGGCAAAAATCCGATTTTTACCAAGCCCAAGTTCAGCGGCTTTGCCATGGCGTCCTATCAGGCGACGTTCAAGGACGACGGTAACAGCAACACGTTTGACCTGAGGCTTGTCAGGGTATCGGTCGAGGGCCGAATCATCAATGACTTTTACTACAAGATTCAGGGCCAAATCAACGGCAACACCTCGACGTTGGGCAGCAGCCCCCGTCTGGTGGACTGCTTCATGGAATGGCAGAAGTTTGATTTCTTCCGCGTGAAGTTGGGACAATTCAAGCGCCCTTTCACTTATGAGAATCCGATGAACCCGATTGACCAGGGCTTCATGAGCTACTCGCAGCCCATATCCAAACTTTCAGGATTCAGCGACCGCATCGGCGAGCATGCGTGCAACGGTCGCGACATCGGTCTGCAGTTCCAGGGAGACTTCTTGAAGAACAGCAGCGGGCGCAACCTGCTCCACTATCAAGTGGGCGTGTTCAACGGCCAGGGTGTCAACGTCAAGGATGTTGATGAAAAGAAAGATTTTATCGGCGGCGTGTGGGTGATGCCCATCCAGGGCATGCGAATCGGTGTCTTTGGCTGGGAGGGCTCCTACGCTCGCAAGAGCGCAGGCCAAACGGTGAGCCTGGATAAACACCGCTATGCCTTGAGTGCCGAGTACAAGAAAGGCGACCTGCAGTTGCGCACCGAGTATATCCACTCAACCGGCCGCGGCTTTGCCACCACCTATCAGAAGGCTTCTGACGCCAATGACGTGACCATCAAGACCTATACCGACAAGAATGGTAATGAAGTCGCTAACGACAAGGCCGATGGTATCTATGCCCTTGCCATCGTCCCCGTGGTCAAAGACAAACTGATGGCAAAGGCCCGTTATGACCTCTACCGCCCGACCGCCTCGAGCGTGGATGCCAAGACCAACTATGAGGTGGGTTTGAACTACCGCTTCTGCAAATATCTCGAGGTGCAGACCGAGTACTGCTTTACCCACGACCGCGCACTGGCCAAACCCGACTACAGCTCCGTGTATGTGCAAGTAAGCATCAGGTATTGAAAACCGGATACTCTTGAAAATCCAGATTCTTTAAATCAGTTGAAAAGATTGATAACATAAAACCAAACAAATAAAAAAGATATGTCACTCATCATGATTTTACAGCTCTGCATCGTGCTTGCAGCGCTGTGGCTGGGCTCAAGATACGGCAGCCTGGCGTTAGGAGCAATTTCGGGCATCGGCCTGGCTATCCTGGTGTTCGGGTTCGGCATGAAACCCGGTTCACCTCCCACCGATGTCATATACATCATCATTGCAGCCGTGACCTGCGCCGGCATCATGCAGGCCTCGGGCGGCATGGACTGGCTGATTCAGCTGGCCGAGAAGATGTTGCGCAAACATCCTGACCGCATCACGTTCCTCGCCCCGTTGTGCACCTTCTTCTTGACGGTGCTCGTCGGCACTGGTCACGTGGTATACACGCTGATGCCCATCATCTGTGACATCGCGATTAAAAAAGGTATCCGCCCCGAGCGTCCCTGCGGTATCGCCAGCATCGCATCCCAAATCGGTATCACCTGTTCGCCCATCGCGGCAGCCGTTGTGGCTTTCATCACCATCAGCGGCGCTAACGGCTACGATATCACCATCCCCAAGGTGCTCATGGTGACCATCCCCGCCTGCTTGCTGGGTATCATCATAGCCTCGATTGCCTCCTACAAGCGCGGCAAGGATCTGGACAAGGACCCCGAGTTCCAGAAGAAGATTGCCGATCCCGCACAACGCGAATACATCTACGGCAGCAGCGCCACCACCCTCGACAAGAAGATTGCTCCCGAGAGCAAGCGCGCAGTGTATATCTTCTTTGGCGCCCTCTTGGTCATCGTGTTCTTCGCTATTTTCCAGGATTTGTTGCCTGCCTATGACACCATCAAGGCCATTGACGGCGACACCACTGTCGAACTCATCGGCTCGCGTGTGACTATCACAGCCGACCAGTTGGCCAAGATGGGCATCGCGATTGATGGCATAACCAAGATCCATCCCACTCCTTTGAAGATGAACCTCGTCATCCAGATTGTGATGATTACCGCTGCAGCGCTGATGATCATCTTCTGCAAGGCGTCGCCCAAGAAGGCCATTGCCGGTCCCGTTTGGCAGAGCGGTATGGTCGCCGTGGTCGCCATCTACGGTATCGCCTGGCTCGCCGACACCTATTTCGCCA
>JAEEGK010028657.1_pt1 | contig 11161 bp, 7 predicted proteins | sample 8958771 | NCBI WGS metagenome assembly JAEEGK01 (sample SAMN16246547, study PRJNA631951) | gut metagenome | biome: gut microbiome; feature: rumen; material: SC-attached | host: Bos | place: Iran: Karaj | collected 2018-10 | reverse complement strand
TGCATGTCAGCGACCCTGACGACATCTTCAGCGGCGACATCGTATGCGGCATCGGCCACCTGACGAGCTTCTTCCCTGAAAGGCTGATGGACAACGGTGACGGCATCCGTGTGGAGGGCCTGCGCTGTTATTGGGTTGAGGACGAATTGGTCTTCAAACCCGGCGACGAGGACTGTGATGCGATTTATTCGGAGGTACACGGTGTGGATGAGGACAGCCCTTCGATGGGCTCAGGGACCTTTGCGGTTTATCCTAATCCTACAAACGGCGTTCTCACCATTCATCATTCCGAATTCCGCATTCATCATTCCGCATTCCGCATTCATCATTCTGCATTCAGAATTACCAACCTTATGGGTCAAACCGTCCTTTCCGGCAATATTAATGCTGAAAACCAACAGATTGATGTTTCATCATTGCCTCAAGGTATGTATTTCATTACCTTTGCAGGCGAGACGCGGAAATTTGTGGTGCGTTAATCGTGGTAAAAGATAACAATCAAAAACATACAACTATGAAAAGATTAGTATTAACTATAGCGATTTTGGCTGGCTTCGCCCTTGGTGGCATGGCACAGAGCCTCCATTATGACTTTGAAGACGGCACCCTTCAAGGCTGGACCACACTCGATGGCGATGGTGACGGCCATAATTGGGAACCTTCCATTGGCGGAATGGGCCACAATTCCAATGGGATGGCGATGGCTTATTCCAAAGACTATGTGACTGGCGAACCCTTCACACCAGATGAGTATCTCGTTTCGCCACGATTGGTTTTGAGTGAAGACTGGCCCGTTATCCATTTCTATACTTGTGCTTTGGATGAGAATTACCCAGCCGAACATTTTGGGGTATCCATCTCAACGACAGTCAACGATGACCCGCTGGCTTTCACACTCTTGTCGGAATGGACCATAGCCGCCAAAGATGCGGGAAACCGTCAGGGCAACTGGTACAACTATACCGTTGACCTTTCCGCTTATACCGGTCAGGAGGTCTATGTCGCCATTCGTCACCATTACTGCTCTGGGCAGTCTGCCATTTGTGTTGATGATATTCAAATTGAAGGTACTCTTCAGCAAGAGGGTTTGATAATTACACCCGATACGCTGTGGGTTACTGATGTGTTCATCTACCAAAAATACTTTACCATTACGAACAACACCGACCATGACGTCACCATTTCAAGTATTTATACTGAAGACACCATCGTCTCTCTCAGTCACTATGACCCTGCCTATGGATTGGTGAATGTCGATGAGGTTTTGCCCGTCACACTTGAACCCGGAGATTCGTTTGAAATTAAAACAGACATCCAGAATATCATTCTGCCTTTGGCAAAACGCAACAACTATATTGTCTCTCCCATTCACATCGTTTCCACCGAAGGTGAGGATGAAGTCATCATGATGATTGACGAGGCCGCCATTAGTTTTGGGCTGGTCGCATACCTGCCTTTCTATGGGCTTGATTCATACGAGCCACACCAATTCAGTCTGGTCAATGCGGAATGGTCGCAACCCATCACGATTACCGGAATCGAGGAAGTAGGTACAGATTATCTTGAAATCACCACCGAAGACCCACTTCCCGTGACTTTGGAAAACTATGGCGACTATTTGGGAGGCAGCCTAAAATGCAGAGAGCCGTTCCCTTTTCATGCTTTTGTGTCGACAAGTATCATTGTTCATACTTCCATTGGGGATTTTGTTGCCATTGGTGTTGATATTGACGGCACTATGCTCTTCAGCCCCATCGGCAACGAATGGTACTACGAAATCCAAAACGACAACGGCAGCATCACCTATCAATATCTCTATCAGGCGGGCGACACCATCGTACAAGACGAGCCAACGCATATCCTTGTGAAAATCAACACGCTTTACGACAAGGATTTGCATCAAGATGTGACGCACGAATATGTTTACGAGCGCGATGGCAAACTATATTGGTGGAACAAGACCTTGGAAGAATTTACCGTGCTGTATGACTTTGGTGCCCAAGAAGGCGACGAGTGGGAAATCAAGGTTGGCAACGAAAGCCTTGTGATGCATGTGGACGCGGTAGAGAACATTGTATACGAAGGTAGAACCTATCGGATGCTGCATGTGAGCGACCCCGAAGACCTCTTCAGCGGCGACATCGTATGCGGCATCGGCCACCTGACGAGTTTCTTCCCTGAAAGGCTGATGGACAACGGTGACGGCATCCGTGTGGAGGGCCTGCGCTGCTATTGGGTTGAGGACGAATTGGTCTTTAAACCTGGCGACGAGGACTGCGATGCGATTTATGATGAATTGCATGGCATTGAAGAAGGCGGCCCTTCGACAGACTCAGGGACCGCAGGGACCTTTGCGGTTTATCCTAACCCGACCAATGGCGTTTTGTTTGTAGAGACGCACGGCCGTGCGTCTCTACTATCGACCCAAACCTACCGCATCAACAACCTTATGGGTCAAACCCTAATGACAGGTCAAATCACGGCCGAAAACCAACAAATTAATGTGTCGTCATTGCCCCAAGGCATGTATTTCATTACCATTGGCGATATGACGCGGAAATTTGTGGTGCGTTAATCGTGGTCTTGTAGGGCTGTCACACCGTGGCAGCCGCACATGGGAAACCCAAGGCGGCTGCCGTGGTACGACAGTCCTACAGAACAGTACAAAAAAAATCCCCCAAGCTTCCGACACGCGGTTTCTTGGGGGAATTTCTATGTCTACATTACTGTGATTACAGCAGGTGGCAAGTAACGGTCAGACCGGCCATCACGATGCTCACCATGCTCATCAGCTTGATGAGGATGTTCAGCGAAGGTCCTGACGTATCCTTGAACGGGTCACCGACGGTGTCGCCAACGACGGTAGCCTTGTGGTTCTCAGAACCTTTACCGCCGAAGTTGCCTTCTTCGACATACTTCTTGGCATTGTCCCAAGCACCGCCCGAGTTGGCCATGAAGACAGCCAAAACGAAACCTGTGCTCAAGCCACCGATTAACAGACCGAGGACACCAGGAACACCAAGGATGACACCCGTCAGGATTGGGACGAGGATGGCGAGGATGGAAGGCACCAACATTTCGTGCTGGGCACCCTTTGTGGAGATAGCAACGCAACGCTCGTAGTCAGGTTCAGCCTTGCCCTCAAGGATACCCTTGATGGTGCTGAACTGACGGCGGACTTCCTCCACCATCTTTTGGGCGGCGCGACCCACAGCGTTCATCGTCATGCCGCAGAACACAAAGGCCATCATGGCACCAATGAACACACCGACCAGAACGACGGGGTTCATCAGGTTGACATTGTAGGCTTCCATGAAGTCAACCAAAGTGGCTTTGGCGGCTTCAACGCCGTTAGGCAGGTCTTGTCCGATACGTATCAAGGCAATCTTGATTTCCTCAACGTAGGAAGCCAACAGAGCAAGAGCGGTCAAAGCGGCAGAACCGATAGCGAAGCCCTTACCCGTGGCAGCAGTGGTGTTGCCAAGAGCGTCGAGGGCGTCGGTGCGCTTACGCACTTCAGGTTCAAGGCCGCTCATTTCGGCGTTACCACCGGCATTGTCAGCGATGGGGCCGTAAGCGTCAGTAGCCAAGGTGATGCCCAAAGTGGAGAGCATACCCACGGCAGCGATACCGATGCCGTAAAGACCTCTCGAAAGGTTGGCAGCCGTAAACTCAATGTTGAAGCCATTAGCGCAGAGGTAAGCCAAAACGATGGCGAAGCCCACGGTAACGACCGGGATAGCCGTGGAAAGCATACCCAGACCCAAGCCGGAGATAATCACCGTGGCGGGGCCAGTCTTCGAACTTTCAGCCACTTTTTGGGTGGGTTTATAACTTTGCGAAGTATAATATTCAGTAGCCTTTCCGATGATGACACCAGCCAGCAAACCGACCACCACTGAGAGTGAAGTTTGCCACCACATATTGGCCAGGTCACCAGTTTCCTTACCAAAGAGGAAATACATGATGCCAAAAGTAGCCACGGCGATAAGCACGGCAGCAGCGTTGGTACCACGGCTCAATGCACCGAGAAGTTCCTTCATACCAGCGTTTTCCTTGGTCTTCACGAGGAAGATACCGATGATGGAGAGCAACACGCCCACGGCAGCAATCAGCATAGGAGCAAGCACGGCCTTGAACTGCAAGCCTTCGACGGCGGCGGTGGCGAATGCTGAAGCACCTAAAGCCATTGTAGCCAAGATAGAACCAGCGTAGGACTCATAAAGGTCGGCACCCATACCAGCCACGTCACCGACATTGTCACCAACGTTGTCAGCGATGGTGGCGGGGTTGCGTGGGTCGTCCTCGGGGATGTTGTACTCGGTCTTACCTACGAGGTCGGCACCGACGTCGGCAGCCTTGGTGTAGATACCGCCGCCCACACGGGCAAACAAAGCCTGCGTGGAAGCACCCATGCCGAAGGTCAGCATAGTGGTCGTAATGGTGATGAGATCGTTTTCGGCTCCGACAGCCTCAAGCAGGCCTGTGCCATTCAGCACAAGGAACCACACGGAAACATCAAGCAGGGCAAGGCCCACCACGACGAGACCCATGACAGCACCCGAGCGGAAAGCCACTTGCAGGCCGCTGTTGAGCGACTTGCGGGCGGCATTGGCCGTGCGTGCAGAGGCGTAGGTGGCTGTCTTCATGCCGAAGAATCCCGCCAAGCCCGAGAAGAAACCGCCCGTGAGGAATGCGAACCACACGATGCCGTTCTGCAATTTGAAGTAGGCCATGATGCCGAAGATGGCCGCCAAGACCGCGAACACGATAATCACTACCTTGTACTGTTGTTTCAGGTAGGCCATCGCGCCCTTGCGGACGTGCGCAGCGATTTTCTTCATCAGGTCTGTTCCTTCGTCTTCTTTCATCATCTGCTTGTAGAAGATGAAAGCGAATGTCAGCGCCAGGATTGAGGCGGCTAACACGATGTAAACAATACTGTTACTCATAAGGTTATAATTTAGTTAGACTTAATTTGCCCTTAATGTTGGTGTCTTAGACGGGACAAAAATAAGGACAAAATGAATTGATACACCAAATTTTTTGTGAGTTTTTTTCATGGATGCAACTTTTTTTGTCCAATTCCGAAAAAGTCCCTACTTTTGACGATTGAAGGAAAAAGGCTACTACAAAAAACAAGGGATTCATTTTCAGTTTCTTAAACAGCCAATGCCTTCGCAAACTTTGAAAAACGAACAGAAATGAACAAAGTCAGTTTGGAAATCATCGGATTGACATACAGCGAATCATCGACGGGGGCATACGTGCTGATTTTGGGTGACAAGAACTCGCAACGCAAATTGCCCATCGTCATCGGCAGTGCCGAGGCCGAGAGCATTGCCGTGGGCATCGACCGGCAAAAGGGCGGTCGTCCCCTCACCCACGACCTCTTCCTGCGTTTCGCCAAAGAATTTGGTGTGGAAGTCAAAGAGGTGGTCATCAATCGGTTCCGCGATGGTGTCTATTATGCCATGCTCGTCTGTCAGCAAGGCGACGACCTCACCATGGTCGACGCACGTCCTTCAGACGCCATCGCCATCGCTGTACGCTGCGGTTGCGGCATCTATGCCTACGAAACCGTCATGGAAGAGGCTGGCATCATCATGGAGAACATCGAGGAACACTCCCAAGAACCCGAACCCGATGAAAACCCTTTCAATATTAATAAGGTGAGCGAGGGCTCCGACCTCAGCCTGCTGACCGTCCCCGAGCTGGAAGACCTGTTGGAAGAAGCGATTGAAAACGAGGACTATAGCATGGCCGCTAAGATTCGGGATGAAATCAAAGGGAGAAGTTAAACTATTAAATCTTTGAGATGCAAAGCATTCGACGAAGTCAATTTTAAATTATTAAATCCACAAATATGAAAGCAATCAAGTTTCGTTTGATCGTGATGAACTTCCTCATCTTTGCGGTGTGGGGAGCTTATCTCTGCTCTTTGGGCATCTATCTCAGCAAAGTCGGCCTGGGTGCCAACATCGGAAGATTCTTCGCCATTCAGGGCATCGTTTCCCTGTTCATGCCTGCGCTGATGGGTATCGTCGCCGACCGTTGGATTCCCGCACAAAAGCTGTTGGGCATCTGCCATTTCTTTGCCGCCGTCTTCATGGCTTTGGCGGGCTACATGGGAATGAAATACGGCAGTGCCATCAGTTTCGGGCAATTGTTCCCGTTCTACGCGCTTAGCGTGGCTTTCTTCATGCCGACCATCGCCTTGGGCAATTCCGTGTCTTACAACGCCTTGAACCAAGCTGGCCTCGACACTGTGAAGGCCTTCCCTCCTATCCGAGTGTTCGGCACCATCGGTTTCATCCTCTCGATGTGGATTGTCAACTTCACGGGATTCAAAGACGGTTACCAGCAGTTGTTCGTTTCCGCCGCTTGGGGATTGGTTCTTGCCGTGTATTCTTTCACCTTGCCCAATTGCCCCGTGAACAAGAACGTGGAGAGCAAGTCGTTTGTTGATACTTTTGGTTTGCGTGCCTTCTCGCTGTTCAAGGACCCTAAGATGTGCGTGTTTTTCATCTTCTCGTTCCTGTTGGGCATGTGCCTGCAAGTGACCAACGGCTTCGCCACCCCGTACCTTGATGCTTTCGGTGCCGACCCGCAATACGCCAACGCCTTCGCGGTGAAGCACAACGTGTTTTTGTCGTCTATCTCGCAGGTGTCTGAAACGCTTTGCATCCTGCTCATCCCCTTCTTCCTGAAGAAATTCGGCATCAAGAAGGTGATGCTTATCGCCTTTGTCGCATGGGCATTGCGTTTCTTCTTCCTCGGTGCGGGCAGCCCGACGGGCTTTGGCCTTGTGCTGCTGATTCTCTCCATGATTGTTTACGGCGTAGCTTTCGACTTCTTCAACATCAGCGGCTCGCTTTTCGTGGACCAAAACACCGACCCCAGCATTCGTAGCAGTGCCCAAGGCGTATTCATGATGATGACCAATGGCTTTGGTGCAACCATCGGTTCATTCTGCGCCCAAGCTGTGGTGAACCACCTTGTGTTCCATCCTGCCGCCGCCGACCCGAATTTCAACGTAATGGGTGGCTGGACAACGGCCTGGTATGTGTTTGCAGCCTTTGCTTTTGTTATTGGAATTTTGTTTGCGATTTTGTTTAAGTATAAGCATACACCAGAAGCGAAGTAATGAAACAATACTTAGACCTACTCCAGTATATCCTCGACCACGGCCACCAAAAAGGCGACCGCACAGGAACGGGCACCATCAGCGTGTTCGGCTACCAGATGCGGTTCGACCTTGCCGAGGGTTTCCCATTGGTCACGACGAAGAAGGTGCATCTAAAGAGCATCATTTATGAGCTATTGTGGCTGCTCAGCGGCGACACCAACATCAAGTTTTTGCACGACCACAAAGTTTCGATTTGGGACGAATGGGCCGACCCCAACGGTGACCTCGGTCCCGTTTACGGTGCGCAATGGCGCAACTGGAACAATGAGGGCATCGACCAAATCAAGCAGGTAGTGGAAAGCATCAAGACGAACCCGAACAGCCGCCGGCATATTGTAACCGCTTGGAATCCAAGCGTTCTTCCTGATGAGCATGAAAAGGACTTTGCCGCTAATGTTGCTGCTGGAAAGGCCGCGCTTCCTCCTTGCCATGCCTTCTTCCAATTCTATGTGGCCGATGGCAAACTCTCGTGCCAGCTTTACCAACGCAGTGCGGATGTGTTTCTCGGCGTGCCGTTCAACATCGCTTCGTATGCTTTGCTTACGATGATGATGGCGCAAGTGTGCGATCTTGAAGTCGGCGATTTCATCCATACTTTTGGTGATGTCCACATTTACAACAATCTCATTGAGCAAGTGAAGTTGCAACTGTCGCGAACACCGCGCCCGTTGCCTACAATGAGAATCAATCCTGTAGTCAAGGATATTTTCGGTTTCAAATATGAGGATTTCACCCTTGAAAATTACGACCCGTGGCCTACCATCAAGGGAGAGGTTTCGATTTGATGAACGTGTAACAAAGCCCTGAAAGGGCGAAACAAAAACAACCCGATGCAAGCAAAGCGTAGCTTCGGGGCAAACAAAAAACGAATATGACAATATCCATCATAGTAGCCATGGCCGAAAACCGCGCCATCGGGCGGAACGGCAACCTCATCTGGCACAACTCACGCGACCTGAAGCAATTCAAGAAAATCACCTCGGGACACACGGTCATTATGGGTTACAAGACCTATCTCTCGTTACCCAACCAAAAGGCGTTACCCAACCGTCGCAACATCATCCTATCCACACACTTGGACGAGGCTCCCGAAGGCTTCGAGGTGGCCGCATCCATCAAGCAGGCCTTGGAAATGGTGAAAGACGAGGAAGAAGTTTTCGTGATTGGCGGCGGCATGGTGTATGAGCAGTTCCTCCCTTACGCTGATCGGCTCTATCTCACCCGAATCGGCAAAAGTTTCGAGGCCGACACCTATTTCCCCTACATCAATTTCGAGGAGTGGGATTTGGTGGATTTGGAAGTAATTGACGACGACCCACAAGTTGATTACTCGTATCGGTTTGAGGTTTGGGAGCGCTCAAAGTGCTGATAGTCCTTATAGCGCGTCCAATCGCCACCCCAGTGGAAACCATGTTGTCGGAATAGGCGATAACACAGGTCGCCTTTCTTGATTTTATAGGGGGATTGTTCTTCCCTGTCGACAAACTCCTCGCTTCCCAACGGCTCAATGATGGTTTGCCCGTTTTTCACCTGATAATACGGATTGTAGCGCGGATTGATGTCGACCGCCATGCCAAAACTGTGACGAGAAAGCATCCCACCCGCCGTGATTTGCCGTTGGTTGAAACATGAAGTGTTGTTATCGCGCATCGAGGCCTCATCATCGCCGCCATACACATCGACCAAACGCATTCTTTCGATAGGATACCCCGCCATAAACAGGGACCTAAAAATCTCCATCAAATCCTCAGCTATGCTGCTATTGCACACCATTTCGCCAACAATAGCGTTGCCGTCGGCATCGCGATGCAGCACTTGAAGATAGCGCAAGTCGTCCCAACAAATGCCCGCCATCGCCTTATAAGAGCATCCCTCCATCTTGGTCTTGACCGATTCAGAAATCGATGAAGACCTGAAAAAGCCCTGAAAGCCATACACTTTGAGGAAAGGCTCGGGGACGACATCGCCAGGACGGTACCTGCCTTGGCCCCATGCCAACGGCACCATGAACAGCAGCCACAATCCTATGAGCAAGCTTCGTTTCATCGGGGCGCAAAAGTAACAAAAAAACGGCTGCCTCGCGAAGAGACAACCGTTTCCGTACTCATCTCAGTTGCATCAACGGATGACCGTAATGCGCTTGGTGATGTCGCCATTGGCTGTAGACACGCGCACCATGTAGACACCCGACTCGGCATGGCTCAAGTTGATGTCAACCGACTCGCCACCACATTCCATGTCATGGATCATCTGGCCCATCATGTTGTAAACCGTAACATGACTCATGCCTTGGCCTTCCACGACGAAGTGACCCGTAGTGGGATTCGGGAAGATTGCAACGCTGTTGGCATCCAGTTCATTGACACCATCCAAAGAATAAGGAACATGCAGATAGAACCTGTTGTGGTCGTTAATCCAATAGGCGGGAGCCGACAAGCAGTCCAAAGCCTGATAATAGGCATAAATCTGATAATAATAGTCACCATCCTCGGTAAGGGCATTGTCCGTATAGCTGGTAGCACCTGCACCCGCCAGCTTGATTCTTTGGTAAGTGCCGTCTTCGCCAAACTTCCTATAGATATAGTAACCCGAAAGACCTTCTGAAGGCACAGGTTTTTGCCACATCAGCTTGACTTTGAAATTGCTGGTGTATTCGAAGGTGAAATCTGTCGGGGCGTAGCACTCGCCAGAAGTGGCGCACGACTCGTTGGAATACTGACCATTTTCACCGCCATCATAGAAATAGGCGACACGGTAGCAGTGACCGCCCAGCTCAGCGTCCTTGTCAACGAAGGAATTACCCTCGGGAATCAAGCGATACAGGAGGTTATCGCGATACACTGTATAACCATAGCCTTGGGCTGAAATCGGATCCCATGAAACGAGAATGTCGGTCGGATTTTCCTCATCAACAGTAGCGATAAGGTTGGTGGGGCAACCGTCGCCAATCTGGTTGCCGCAGCTGTTGTTGCCATCATAGAAGATGCCTTCTGTCATGTTAGCGGACGGACCTGAATAGGTATAGATTGTATTATTCTGGGAATCCTTGATAAGGAAGCCCATATTGAAGGAATCGCCATAAGTTTGAGGCGTCCAGCCGAACGAAACATGACCCAGAGGCAACTCGATCGGGAAGTTCTGCAAAGTCGAACTGGTGGAGGTCACCGTGTAGATTTCCTTACCTGAAGCATTGTATACGTGGATGGCTGCGCCACGGAAACCATTCATGGCAGCCTGGGTGATACTGATGGTCCAGCCGCAAGTGGGACCGAAACTGATATTGTTCGCATAAGCGATTTTACCATGCTTGCCATCGGTCAAGGCATAGATTTCATAGTTGAAAGCATCAAAGCGAGGCACCTCGTTGTCGACATAAGTCATGGTGGCACCTGGGGTGACATTTTCTTCAATGTGGATAATACGACCATCGCGAACTACAACAATCTGGTCAATGACCGTCAGGTTGGTATTGTTCAAGGTCTTGGAAGGATTGGTCCAGGTCAACGTAGCCTTAAGTTCGTTGTTTGCAGCGGGAGTCACCGTGAAATTGGTGGGAGCCTGAGACGTGCCATTATAAACTTCAACAGGAACGAAATTGAAGATAGCACCATCGTAGGAAGCGGAATACTCGATTTCATCGAAATCAATGAAGTTGTCGCCAGAGCCGCTCCAACCGAAATTCCAGTGCATCAAGCCAGCATCGTCGTAACCGTCACAAACGAAGGCGTGACAACCGACAGGACTACCGGCATCGCAACCTGAGTAATACACGGGCCATCCCATGTCGATGTGTTCCTTCAGCATATTGTACCAGTCGGTATAAGAATAGCTGTTTCTATCGCGACGCACTGCTTGATTGGTGTAGCTGAAATAGCTGCTAATCGCAGGGGGAACACTTTCGGAATTGGCACCGCTGCCGTCGGGAGCGTAGTTCATGTGAACGGCAACACCGCAATGGTACATCAACGTGGC
>JAEEGK010028654.1_pt1 | contig 11162 bp, 11 predicted proteins | sample 8958771 | NCBI WGS metagenome assembly JAEEGK01 (sample SAMN16246547, study PRJNA631951) | gut metagenome | biome: gut microbiome; feature: rumen; material: SC-attached | host: Bos | place: Iran: Karaj | collected 2018-10 | reverse complement strand
GCACTAGGTTTTCTTTTTATCTTTTCAATATATTTATTTCTAATTTTATCAGCAATTATTCCTAAATCTACATCATTAATAAATCCTGATTTAATTCCTTCATATACTAACATCCTACATCACTCACTTCTCCACTAAATTTTTCATAATAATCATTCAATTCGGCTTTTTTAAAAAAATTTATTACAGTATAATGAAACCCATTAAACTTAACTAAATGAAAATAACCGTCTATATCATTTATAAATGTAGTTTTTTCTTTGTCACTGAGATTTATATATATTTTGTATAAATAATCAGTATTGGAATTTATAATAAAATCTTTAGTTAAAATGCAGTTAAGTATTTTATTTCTATTTTCGGCACTAAAATTATCCAGTCCAACTGATAAACACCTTCTAAAAAAAGTATCGCTTCTAATTGCAGAAATATTTTTATATTTCCCGACAATTTCAAAAAATACATCTACTGATTTATCATAATCCTTTTTTTCAAGATATTCTAATGGTTCAAATACAAAATGATCAATTAATTGTTCTTTAGTAAACTTTTTTGTTTTACCAGCGTTTATATTTAGTCCTAATTTTCTTAGTTCTTCATTAGCAATAAGCATAATATTATTAATATCTTCTTCATTATCGAACAATATTATTTGATCATCCGCGTATCTCGAATACATTGCCCCATGCTTGTTGCATATGTCAGATATTATTTCATCATATTCGTTTAAATAAACATTAGCTAATAATCTTGATTGGTCACCAAATTCATTTTGTGGGATGCCAACATTATTCTCACTATAACTACTAAATCTTCGATTCCAATATTTTAAAATATATACTATTAATTCAATAAAATCATACTTATCTTTGGAACAAATCTTATAAAGTTTTTTTGATAAAATATCAATATTAATTGAATCATAGAAATTTGCTATATCTAATTTCAAAGCATATTTAAAGCTATATTTATCCAAATTAGAATATATATAATGTTGAAATTCTTTCCAATACTTCGTCCATAGCCAGGGATTGTAACTATTAAATACATACTGTATTTCATCATCTTCTTGAGCTTTTATTGAATTACCTAACATCCAGCCACCAAAAGTTCCAGGCACTCTATTATTAGCTATATCTTCTTCTATTCTCTTGCATAAATAAAAATATATAGCCTCATCTTCGATTGAAAAAACAGGAATAATTCTTGCGACAAATTCATTTTTTAACAAAAATATATATTCAACATGATTACTAATATAATAATCAAAATTCAATAATTTTTTGTAAGCATTATACATTAAATTTTTTGCATCGGATTTTGTTATCTTTCTTTTAAATGAAACCAATGATTCTTTCAAAATTTTATTATAAAAACTAGACGAAAAAACTTTTAAAAATTCTTCTTTACTTAAAAATTCCATAATTACAACTTATTATACTTCGTACTCTTTCCTTTTGCTTTCTCAACTGGGTATTTTTTGGCAGTCTTTTCCATCTTATCTAAAACAATTTGTTTAGGGTCTACATCAAGTTTATTAGCCATTTGAATGCAATAATTTAAAACATCAGCAAGTTCTTCTTTAACTTCTTCTAAATCATATTCATTATTCCATTGAAAACACTCTAGTAATTCCCCTGCTTCAATAGAAATACTCTTAGCTAGATTTTCTGGTGAATGAAATTGATCCCAATCTCTTTCTTCATTAAATTTTTCAATCTTTTCTTGCAATTCTTTCATAGTATCGCCTCATAAATATTATAACATAAAAAATCAGGATTTTACTCCTGACTTATTAATTCATAATATCTTAATCTTCCGATTATTTATTTCATTACTTTTTCAAATCTAAACATACCATCATCTTCCTCATAACAATCTAATGGTCTATTAGAATCTGGGTGTTTTTCATTAAAATATTCAACTATATGAAACTTTAATCTACTTACATAAAAGTGAATATTTCTTTTATCAAAATATAGTGTACATGTTTCCCATACTTCAGTATCTGGATATAGTTTTTCTATTTCTTTCCAAATCATTTGACCAATACCTTTACTTTGAACTCCTACTTTGACAAATAAGAAATCTAAATGGTTATGATTGCTTTCATTTATTGTTACAATTACTCCACCTATAATTTCATCATCTTCAATCATCTCATAAGCACAACTATTTTTATTATTTAAATTTTCATCTATATCTTTATCTGGTAATACTTGTTCCTTATCACTACCATATACTGTCTCATATCCATATTGAAAGGACTCTTGCATAAGTTTTTTAAATTCATTTAAATCTTTATCCCTTAATTTTATTAATTCCAATTTAATCAACTATAACTATTATACCATCAAAAAGGAGAATTTTTACATTCTCCTAATATCTTAATCTTACGAACAATTATACAAATGCAAATTATCCTAATAATTCTTTTTTCTTTGCATCAAATTCTTCTTGAGTTATTGCACCCATGTCTAATAATTCTTTAAATTTCTTAATTTCATCTGCAACAGAAGTACCTAATGATTCTTTAGTAATATTTTTATCACGTTCTAATTCATCAATAACAATTTGAAATTTAGATAAAATATCCTGAACACTTTTAGATGCTTGTTTATATACAAAACCACTCTTTTTAAATTCAGTATTTATCAAATTTAAATATACTACAGGTCTATCTGCGTTTCTAGTAGTAACTTTAACTTCTAATTTATTACAAATCTCTTTAGTTTTTTTTGAAGTTCCTCCAGCAATAGCACCAGCAAGTCCAAATATTGCTCCACCAACTAGGGCTTTACCTAAACCACCTTTAGTTACTGCAGTTCCATCTTCTAACACTTCAAAATCAACTATTTCATCATATTTAAAAACATAACTATTATTTATCTTTGAACTAAATGTTCCTTGAGGAAACACAAACCATTTATGATTATCATCAAACCAAATAAATCCACCAACTTGATAAGTTGGGGTAAATTTTTCAACTCTTTCTAGATTTTCTTGTACATCCTTTTCATGATATTTAATTCTTTCCTTGATTTCATTTAAAGATAGTCCTTTTAATGTACTGGCTGTAAAACCTTGACTTAATCCAGTTTTTGCAACACAATCAGAACATAAAAATGATTCATTATTTAATTTGGTTCTAGCAAGTGCTCCTACTTCATTTCCACATAAAATACACTTTTCTTTAGAAAATAATCCCATAAAACTCCTCCAAAAATCTAATTACAATATAATTATATCATAACTTTCAAACTTTTTTTCATAACATTTCTTTGTTCGTAATATTACTATTTTAAGAACGAATTTTTAATTACTTTTTCAAAAAGTTGTTCCCAAGTTGTTCCCAAAGCACTTTTCTAAAAAAACAAAAGTCCCACAATTCCTTTGTTTATAAGGATTTGCAAGAATTTAAAATTTTAATTGCCTATCCCAGGGGCAAAATGAGCATTACTTTCTATTCTCCATCATGCTAATAAATGCATCTTCCCAAGTATTATATATAGCAGCATATTTTAATGCTTCTTTATCTTCTTCTCTTTCTAAATATTCTTCAACTTCCCTATCTAAATATGGTTTAAATTCATTATATATTGAATTATCTACACATAATCCATTACCAAATCCCATATATAAATAAGTATATTTACCATGATAATTTTCATTATTACTATTTTTCCAAGTTTCTCTCCATTTAGGAAATACTTTTGAAACATCTTCTAAAGAAATATAATCTTGATTTATATTCTTTCTATACATCCATCCATCAATTCTATAAATAGTATAGTTATTATCACTTTTAATAACAAATGTTACCCCATCTTCATCCCCCATTCTTCCAGGATTAGTAATAAACATTAAATCTTTTTCATCTAATTTATAGAACTCTTCTTTTGTTATTTTATTTTTTACTAACTTATTCATATTATCCCCTATTAATTTCATTTATTATTTGTTCTCCATGGGTGTTTATTTTAACTGGAGAAAGTATATTGGCAGACTTAAGTTCTTCAATTGTCTTTGGTCTAACTTCTACAAGTTTATCTAATTCATCATTGGTAAATACATAATAAGCTGGTATTTTCATTTCTGTTGATCTAGTTTTTCTTAATTCAATTAATCTATCCCTTAAATCATCATTAATTATAATATTTTTATCAGCACAATACTTCTCTTTATAATACTCATAATAATCTAGTTCTTCTTTATAAGACATATCAAGATATGATTTTGCTATCTCTTCCATTTTTTTGTTTGAATCAAGAACATCATCTTTTCCTCTATGATCTAAATCATATTCAATTTGTCTTACCAACCCATCAGCTCTTAATATTTTATATTTCATTTCTTGAGGAGCATACTTTGTATTTAATATAGTTTCATGATTAGCAGCTACAACTAATACCCTCCTATAATAGTCAAAATAGTTAGCACCAAAAAATAATTTTAATTTAGATGCTTTACTTTCCCAAATTTTTCTCATTACTTCTCTTTGGGCCTCAACTTGTCTTAATGGAGAATACATTCCTTTTTTTATTTTCTTACCATTAATAGTATATTCTCTAATAAAGTCCCCTTTATCATTAACAGTTATATTACCTATTAAATTCTTACATTCTATGTAATAAGTAAAAACCGGAGTAATAATAACATAATCTATTTGAGCTGTTAAATCATCATATTTAACTTTTACATCTCTTAAAACATACATCCCTATATGCGCTTTTTTTAATTGATAAGATATTTCATTTTCCCCTTCTAATCCTTTTTTTACATTATATAATTCACTTTTAATATTTTCATTATTTGGATACTCATTATTTAATCTTATTAAGGCATCATATCTATCTTGTAATTCACTATCCTCTTTATAAAAAATAGTATCTTTATTCCTAAATGCCTCAATTGCAGAATCTATTAAACCCATCTAAATCACCTAAATAGATTATAACATAATAATAATACTTTACAGTCATTTTATACTTTTTTTTGACTATAAATAATAATTTTGTTATCCTTAAAATAGAGGTAGTTATGAAGACAGATGATATTATTAGTGAATTATTTTCTTTATTAAAAAATCAAAATGCAGAAGGAAGATTATTTACCCTAGTTAATATATTAAATGATTTTTATACTTTTGATAATGAATATCAAGAATTATCAAATATTCCTAAAAGAACTATTCAAAGATATTTAGAAATAATTATTATGCTTGTTAATGGTAATACAAACTATAGAACTCCTGAAGAAGCAGTTGAAGCATTTTGTTATAATATGTCTGATATAAATTACATTGTATTTAGAAAAAGGTTATTCCAATATAAGGTTAATATCATTAAAGAAAATTTTAAACTTGATGATAAAACGATTCAAAAGTTAGGAGCAATGATACTTGTTTTATCCGTTGCTGCAAGTTCTTTAGCTGCATACATTAACTATAATAAAGAAGAAGTAGTTCCCGATGAACCACTAAAATCTTATACAGAGAATATTTCATTAGCTGAAGAACCTACAATAAAAGCTGATGCTAGAATAGAAGAATTATTACATCTAGCTGAAGAAAATGAAAAAAAGAAACTAATGGAAGAAAAAGAATTTGTAGAACTTCCATTAACTCACGAGCAAGATGAAGTAGTAGAAGAAGAACCAATTGTTATTGAAGAGAGTCCAGAATCTCAAAAAATAATTATAGATGAAACCCAAAGTGCACCTGTAAAAATGGAAATGCCTTCAGAAGAAATTAAACCCCAAAAAGTTTACTATGAAACAAGTAGTATAGATGAAACGATTAACTATATTTTAGAAAAATACAATATTACATATGATCAATTTAAAACTGTTGTTGCGATAACTAGGGCTGAAAGTGACGGAACATATGAAGATGCCTATGCTGTTATTAATACAATGGGAAATAGATTAGAATCTGAAGCATGGCGCTATACCGCCAGATACTGTTATTATACTGAAGATGAAAATCATAATAAAGTTCGTTTAATATTAGATGGAACTAATATTTATGATATAGCTACAAGTCCTAACCAATTTGTGGTATATGAAAAAGGATATTATAAACGATATTTAGATACAAATGATGGTCCAGTATTTAATGCTGTAGTTGATTATTTAACAACTAGAAAAAGAATGCATGACTACACCTACTTTTTAGCCCATGAATGTACAACTCCAGAACCATCAGAAAGATTCTCAGATAGAGGAAATAATTATTATCATATTCCACCAGAAGAGGATCGAATCTATGAAGAAGGAAGAACACAATAAATAAAAAAAAGTAACTATTGAAGTGAACCCCAAATAGTTCACAGTAATAAAAAAGTAAGTCAGGATTTATTTTCCTGACTTTTTTGACTTTAGTCTATCTGTGTTGTAAAATAATATCCAATCTTCTACAAGTTTTTGGTATTCTTGTAAAGATGTAATAATATTATTGTGCAAGGTTTCTTTTTTTAAGATACCATGCCAACTTTCTATTGGTGAATCATCTATGGGTGTTCCTTTTCTGGACATAGAAATAGTTATCCCATTAGATTTACAAATGGATTTGTATTCGAAAGATGTATATTGGAATCCTTGATCACTGTGAATGATAAGTCCGTGTACGTCTTTTCTTTTTGATATAGCTTCATTCAAAGTATCAATTACCAACTGATTATTATTAAATTTAGATATTTTATAAGCAACAACTTTTCTATCATACAAATCCAAAATAGTTGATAAATATAATCTTTTATTTTTAAATATCAAATAAGTGATGTCCGTTGTCCACTTTTGATTGGGCTTATCTGCTTTAAAATTTCTTTTTAAAATGTTTGGTTGAACATTTTCTTCAATTCTTTTATAAGTATTTGGTCTTGTTCTCCTTATATACTCAGGTTTTAAATAATATTTTTTCATTATTCTTGCAACTTTTTTATGATTGTATATTACACCATATTCAATCTTTAAGCCTTCAGTTATCCTACGATATCCATATGTGCCTTTAGATTTATTAAATATATTCTTAATCATTAAATAATCTATATAATCTGGATCATCAGAATTCCTATATTTATAATAAGTTCTCTTACTTATTTCTAAAACAGCACACATGTTAGAAAGTTTATATTTATTAATATATAAATTTATAAATGTTACTTTCTCCCTCGTTGTGCCTTTAGGAAGGCTTGGTATTTTTTTAATATTTCATATCTTTCTTTATAATCGATGTTTTCTTCTTTTTTACGTCCTCTTTTATATTTTTTATCTTTCATATCATTATTTTTATGTTTATATTGATATATCCAAGTTTCTACAGTTTTTTCAGGAATACTATATTCTTTAGACAAAGAAGTATAACCACCTTCGCCATTTAAATACTTATGAATTATTTCAATCTTTAATTCATATGAATATTTATTAAATTTTTGTCCTTTTGTAGCCACAAAAATAACACCTCACTTTCTTAAGGTGTTATTTTATCAAAAATCACTTTTTTATTAAAGTGTCCAAAATAGGGTTCACTTCATATTGTTACTTTTTTTGGTTGTATTAATTACTTATCTTTTTTATTATTACCTATTCCTTCTAATGCTCTTAATACTTCAACAGGTATTGCAAATATTACAGTATTAGATTGATCAGAAGATAAATCATTAATTGTAGATAATGTTCTTAAATGTAATGCTCCAGGTGTATTACCCATCATATTAGCAGCTTCAGCTAAATTCTTAGCAGCTTCAACTTCACCTTGAGCTTTAGTAATAACAGCATTCTTTTCTCTTTCAGCTTCAGCAACTTTAGCCATTACTCTTTGCATTTCTTGAGATAAAGAAATATCTTTTAATTCAACATTTTCTACTTTTACTCCCCATGGATCAGTAGCTTTATCAATTATTTGACAAATATTAGCTGATATTTTTTCTCTATCAGTTAATAATTGATCTAGAGTAACTGTACCAACTACATTACGCATTGTAGTTTGAGCAAGTTGTCCAACAGCATATTTGAAGTTTTCAACTTCACATAATGCTTTACCAGCATCAAATACTTTATAGTAAATAACAGCATTAATTTTAATTGATACGTTATCACTAGTAATTGCTACTTGTTCAGGAACATCTACTGCTCTTGTTCTAATATCAATCTTTGTACATGATTGGAATATTGGCCATACAACATGCCATCCAGGATTTAATACTTTTCTGTATTTACCTCTTACAAATAAGATACCCCTTTCATATTGATTAATTTGTTTAATTGATGATAAAACTAGAATGAAAAGTATAACTAATATAGGAATTAATGCTTCCATAAAATCCACTCCTTTCTAAACTAATTATACAACAATATTATATTTTAAAAAAGATATAATAAAACAAAAATCAGGATTTCTCCTGATTTTAATTTATTACTGCTCTTACTTCAATAGTTTTATGTTGACCACATGGAGTAGTAACAGTTACTGTTGCATCAGCTGTACTATTTATCTCTGCTTCAGTATCAGTAGATGACTTAAGTCTATTATAACCATTATTAGTTGCTACAAATGTAGCTTTAGTATTAGCTACTACTTTAATATTATTACCTTCATAGAATCCATTACTTGGAGTAATTTCTCTACCATAGTTATAGACAGTTAAAGTTAATGAAGGTTCATATGTGAATGTAATAGTTGCTTTTTGACCATTAGCAAGTGATGCCGTTACTTTAGCAGGGCGAGTACAATCATTTGCAGTAACAGTTCTATTATTACCAGAACCACTTAAAGTTAAACAATCATCGCTATCCCAAGTAATAGTAGAATCCTTAGCATTTTTAACTGTAGCAGTTAATGTAGCAGTAGTTCTTACAAGACAAGTTTTATCTGCAACAAGTGATATAGTACCATTATCTACTTCTTCAGTCCAATGAGCATATATTGTAGTATCTTTACTAATCTTAGTATCTTCAGTTACTTTGCTTCCACCATCTTTAGCAGTATACCATCCATCAAATGTATATCCTCTTCTACTTGGAGTTGGTAAGCTCCCATACTTTTCTCCATCTTTTATTTGTTTACTTTCTAGACTAACACTACCACCATTAGCATTATATGTTAAGGTATATTCTTGATTAGGTGTTGCATTACTTTCCCATACTGCATATACAGTTATATCTTTTTCAGGCATTGGTGTATCTTCAATTAGTTTACCACCACTCTTCTTAGTATACCAACCAACAAATTGATAACCACTTCTAGTTGGTGTTGGTAAATCATATATTATTTGACCTACAATAAATCTCATACTTGTAGGATTAACTTTTCCACCATTTGCATCAAGTTTTAAAGTATATTCAGTAACTCCAAATTCACATTTAGGAAATACTACTTTAGCATTATATGATGTATTACCATCTTTATCTGGTTTTGTATATTCAATTTCAATATTCAATGTTTTTTCATCTTCAAAGAAATCACTTAAATCATATACTGGATATCCATCTTTATATGTTGCTGTTTTTATTTTTTTCCCATCTACTTTAATAGATTTAACTTGATCTTTCTTAACTGGAGAAGTAAATAAGAAACCTCCATCATTATCATAATCTTCACATTTATAGGTAATTTCTTTAACGTTATCTTCACAATTTCCTTCAAAGAATGCTTTAGCATAAAGAACTCTAAAATATTGTTGACCATTATAATCTGCTAATATAGCTCCAGCTTCTATATTAACTGTTTTATTTGAACGTCTAAATTCACTAACATCAAACCATACTGGGTCATCACCATTTGCCTCATATTCTTTTCCATCTATTTTTAGATAACGATATTGCTCTTTGGTAACATAAAAGACCATATAAAGTGGTTCTGTTGGTCCATGTTCATAACATTCATACTCAACTAATTTATCTTGTGTATCATAAATTATTTCTGATCCATAGCATTCTTTATCACACTTACCATCACCATTGGTATCACAATTTACATCGCATGTTCCATCACCATTTACATCAATATTAGTATCTGGCTTTCCATCACCATCAGTATCAATATTTATATCTGGTTTCCCATCACTATTCTTATCACAATTTACATCACATGATCCATCATTATTAGTATCACAGTTTACTGTACATTTACCATTTTCTTCTTTACTTTTATCAAATACAGCCTCTAATACCATATCATGCTCTACTGGCATCATAAATATTGGATAATCATCTATTTCTTTATCATACCAACCTATAAATACATATCCTTTTTTAACAGGATCTTCTGGAAATAATAATCCTGAACCTTTTTGATATTCATACACAGTACTTTTATCATCAACTTTATAAGTAACTTTTACACTTTCTTTTCCATCTGGAATAATATGAGCACTATATTCTTTATCAGGATCTAATTTAGTTCCAGGTGGTACTATATGTCCATCACTATCTACTAAAAATGATATTTTACCCCCAGCTACATCTAAATCAGATAATTTAAAATTACTATCTACTTCTATAGTTTCATCCCCATAATGTAGTGTAATCTTATATTTCTTACCCTTTCCACAACTATGTAACAATAGTAATATAATTATAACTATTACTACGATGGCTACTACATATATCCACCATCTACTTTTTTTACTTTCATTATTATTCATAACATCCTTCCTCTCTAGATTAATTATAGCATAATTTACTCAATAAACAATTACCTTTTATAAATAAAAGTGTTCTACTACACTACAAATTAATGTATATTATAATAATTATTAATAATAAACATATTGTATTTCCTTTTACGATTATTTATGATATAATCTAATCGTGAAAGGAAATATTTAATATGAAATATGAAGAGAAAATTTTAGAATTATTTAATAACGGCTATCTTACAACTAAAGATATAACCAATAGTAATATTCCTAAAGTATATTTAACTAAAATGGTTCGTAATAATATTATTGAAAGAATTGGTCGAGGTGTATATATTAAATCAAATGATATTCCAGATAATATGGTAGTATTACAAAACAAAAGCAAAAACGCGATCTATTCTAATACTACATCACTATTCTTGCATGGATTATCGAATAGATTACCAATTAAATATGATATTACAATCAAAAGTGGTTATAATGGCTCTTTGCAAAATACTTCTAATGTTAATTTGTTTTATG